>Ga0310786_10003421_pt1 | contig 23112 bp, 19 predicted proteins | sample AusTroGonzalo_MG_FD_203881 | JGI IMG/M metagenome (GOLD analysis project Ga0310786, IMG submission 203881) | Bovine rumen microbial communities from tropical cattle in Woodstock, Queensland, Australia - Gonzalo_03 (v2) (version 2) | ecosystem: Host-associated > Mammals > Digestive system >...
TTCGAGGACCGGGTCGAGGGATTCGAGGAATTCGCGGACAGCCTGGTGGAAGAGGGCCTGATCCGGATCACGTGCGACGACCTTTTCATAAACCTTCTGAAGGTAAGCATTCTTAATTGCCATTTTTTTTATCTCCGTTGAGAGTTTTGATTGTTTAAGTTTTCAACGGGTGTAAAGATAGCAAAGAGTATTCACAAAAAGTGAAAAGAGAGCAAAAAACTTCAATTTCTTACAATTTTGTAAGTTGTATTTTTTTCAGATTTACCAATTGCTTTTTTTCGTAAAAAAACGAGGGTTATCAGAGCAGATACTTACATTTTTGTAAGTTTTCGTTTTCGCCGCATTTCAGTAAAATTCTTTTTACAATCATGTTTTGCAAGAAGCCCATTTGACCTCGCTCGGCCGCACAATTTATTGTAAAAAAAGCCCCGCAGAGCGAGGCCATTACGTTTAATCTTTGTCGTTTAATCTCTTAAATTTCCATGAACGCCTTGAGGTCGCCCATACGTTGCTTTGCGTATTCATACCCCATTTTATAGGTATCGTCCAACAAAGAACGGTCCGTTGCAAAGAGATCGCACACTTCCCTTTCTGGACGGAAAATCAAAAGTTTTCCTGTTTTTTCAAGCTTTTCCATTTCCGCAAACATTTTCTCGTAACGCTTGTAACGCAACATGAGCGCACGGAAAAGTTCGGGATACTTGCGCTTGAACATCGGGTTCAAAATCATGCGGTACTTGCGGAAGTCGGTCACAATTTCGCCGGGATAATGCGTCGAGACGACAACGACTTTGTCGCAGCCCTTTTCAAAGGCACGCTTGAACGGAATCGGAGAAGTCACGCAGCCATCCACATAATGCTTGCCATCAATTTCCGCAATCGGGAACAGCATCGGAAGTGCACTGCTGGCATTGACGATATCGAGCAAACGCTTTTCGCTCATGTATTCCTGGAAAAATTCCGAACGCCCCGTTTCGCAGCACGTGAGGCCAAACTCGCATTCGACACCTGAACCGAAGAACAGGTGGAAATCGAAAGGCATGTCACCATACGCCGCATTGTAATGAAGCGCATTGCATTCTTTCTGGATTCCATCAAAAATGCGATGAGCCTTATCCTTCCCCTGCTGGATTTTAGTCGGCTGGATAATGTAGCGGAAACGCCCGCGCTGACGAGTGATATAATTCATCGCGGCATGGCAACCGGCACTCACACCCGAGATATACGGGAAATAAATACCTTCATCCAGCCAAGCATCCAAAACACCGGCCGAAAAAATAGTCTGGCGAGAACCGCCTTCTAGAGCCAAGCCAATCTTCATTACTTGCTCTCCTCAGCGATTTCTTCGGGCGTTTCTGCAGCCACAGGGAGAATTGCCCCCTGCTGTCCCAAAGCAATTTGCTTCAGGTTCCAGACCTTCTGGCGGAAATATTCGCTACGTTCAGCAAGATGCTTGGACGACGGAATACCCTTCACGCGTTCAATCGTTTCGGGTTCATCCACAACAATCTGCGTGCGGTGCCCAATTTTATAAATGCCATCAATACCTAACGAAAGGACCGGAGCTCCCGTACTGCGAGCAAGGAAAGCAAAACCCGTCTTGAATTCGTTCAAGAGACCATCGTAACGGCACTTGCCTTCCGGAAAAATGATAACAGAATTGCCCTTTTCGAGTTCCTTCTTGGCAATCAAGGCCCATTCGGTATCAAGATTAAAACGGTCGCAAGGGATCACATTCTTAAAGCGGGAAAGAGCCCAATGAAAATGCGGGTCCTCCACTTGGTCCTTTGCAACGACAATGCTGCGCTTGTGGAAAAACAAGGACTGCACCATCAACGGATCAAGCATACTCGAATGGTTTGCAATGATTATCATCGGCTGCTTCAAATCCGTCGACTTGACCGACCCTAAGAACTTCATCTTGGGACGATAGATAATCAACAAGTAAGTGCGCACCCCGTAGACAACGGCGAGGAGCACCAACTTCCAGAACAAATCAACAATTATATTTTTCGCTTTTTCAATCATCAACAATACAATACTTCGCTTCTAAGAGATGCCCGATCGAGTCGGGCATGACATTTCAAGCAATGCCGGACCCACGTCCGGCATGATATCGCTACTAGCCCAAGCTTTCCTTAGGAATGCTCGTAAAGGTCAGCGACCCCTTGGCATGCACGTTACCATTCACCTTGACCACGCAGTCAAAGCCAACGATAACACCACCGCCCTTCGTCTTGTTGACAGAGATTTCGAGCTGGTCGCCAGGAATCACAGGTTTCACGAACTTGAATCCGTCAATCTTCAAGAGAACGTACAAGTTCTTTTCGAGGTCTTCGGCAGGCTTTTCAATCACGAGCGAGCAGAGCTGAGCGCAGGCTTCGCAAATGAGAACGCCCGGCATAATCGGAGTGCCCGGGAAGTGGCCCATGAAGTACGGCTCGTTCACGGAAACATTCTTAATGCCCGTTGCAGATTCGTTCGGGACGAGTTCCGTGACCTTTTCGATCATCTGGAACGGCGGACGCTGGGCAATCTTTTCGCTGATTTGGTAAATGTTCATCACAGAGAAAGACCTCCATCCAAAACAATGACCTGACCCGTCACGTAGGCAAACTGGTCAGAAGCAAGAGCGGAGACGACATTAGCCACTTCGTCAGCAGAAGCAAAACGCTTGAGAGGTACCTTTTCGAGGTAGCCCTTGCGGGTTTCTTCCGGAATGGCTTCGATCATTTCGGTTGCGACAAAGCCCGGAGCAACAGCGTTCACGCGGATGCCATAACCGCCAAGTTCCTTGGCAAGCGTCTGCGTAAAAGAGTTCACTGCGCCCTTCGTGGCACTGTAAACGGCCTGACCGGCAAGAGCAAACTTGGAAGAAACAGAAGACATGTTGATAATCACGCCGGACTTTTGCTTGTACATTTTGACAGCAACCTGCTGAGCGCAGTAGAAGTAACCCTTCACGTTCAAGTCAAAGCACTTGTCGAGCGTATCCGGGTTCATCATGAGGAGGTATTCGTCGCGGACGATACCGGCATTATTCACGAGAACGTCGATGCGGCCATAAGCCTTGAATACATCACGGACCATCTGCTTGACTTCGGCAAGAACGGCAACGTTAGCCTTGTAAATCATGCCGTCGCCACCTTCGGACTTAATTTGGTCCAAAGTCTCCTGAGCAGCAGCATCAGAGCTAGAATAGTTTACGACGACCGTGTAGCCGTCACGAGCGAGGCGCAAGGCACAAGCCTTGCCAATCCCCTTAGAAGAACCAGTAACGATTGCAACTTTCATTATAAATTCTCCTTCAAAAATTTATTTTCCGAGAACTACAGCGTTGTAAGAACCGCCCGTAGCAAAGGAAGTCACTAAAATTTTCTTGAAGCCAGCCGTTTCGACCTTCTTCTTGGAAACGCTACCGTCATTTGCAACAAAGTAGGCGTTTTCTTCGGCAAGTTCGCCACCGAGCATAAGAGCGGCTTCAGCGGCAGCAAGTGCGGCAGAAGCGGCACGGCCTTCACCCACGCGTTCCTTCACCTGGAAGAGCGGGAGGCCTGCGAGTTTGTCACCAAACACGCGTGCATATGCAGCCTTTTCGATATCGTCGAGTTTCTTGAGACCGTTAGCAAAACCGCAGACAGCATCAATTTCGTCAATGCTTACGCCAGCATCCTTGAGAGCTGCGTTAATAGCGATGTCGAGAGCTTCGCCGGAACCGCTAACATGACCGAACTTCACGTTCTTGCGGCCGTTACCGTAACCGAGAGCGTAGCAGTAAACCTTTGCGCCACGAGCCTTGGCATAATCTTCGTTTTCGATGATGATAGAAACAGAGCCATCGCCAACGACAAAACCGTTAGAATTGGAATACGGTTCCACAACCTTATCTGCAGCAACATTCAACTTCTGGCAGAATTCGGTGATAATCGGGAGGTTTTCGTCCGTACCCGTAGCCATCATGACCTGTTCCTGACCGTCGTGAATGACGTTCATGGAGTAGCCGATGCTATCCAAGCCAGAAAGCGGGCCTGTCGTGATGGTGACGCCGTAGCCCTTGATTCCCGAAAGAATCGAGAGGTAGCCACCGGCGGCATTATAAACTGTATGAGGGAACTTGAAAGCACTTCCACCAGCGTTACCGGCTTCAGTGATAAGTTCCTGGAAATCGTAAGTGGCACCGAGGCCGCCTTCGCTAGTACCCACGATGATACCGATTTGCTTGGCGTTGTCTTCAGTGACAGTGAGGTTAGCATCCTTGAGGGCGCGCATGCCGGAAACAGTCTGGAGCTGTCCCAGATTGTCGAGCTTGCGGTAGAATGCCATCTTGATGCCAAGTTCCTTGTAATCGTCGTTCGAGACGGTCGAGCAAATGGAAGCAGATTCCGGGAGCTTGCCGTTCTTGACCGATTCAAGATAAGCTTCCTTGCTATTGCCGAGCGGGCTTACAATGCCAACGCCAGTCACAGCGATTTTCTTGTCCTTAGCGACCTGGCTCTGCACATCCCCCGGCTTCTTGCTGAACACGATACTTGCGTTCGTACCGCCGAAAGCGACGTTATTGCTCATGACGCATTCGAGTTCCTTTGCACGCGGGGTATTCTGCACATAGTCCATCTGACCGACCTTAGCCTTGAGGGCTTCGGAATCTTCGGCAGAGTAGTGGAGCGTCGGGAGAACGGTATTCGTCGTGAGGGCCTTGATGCTGAACACGGCTTCGATTGCACCTGCGGCACCGAGGCAGTGACCCGTCATAACCTTAGTCGAACTGACACTCAAGGTCGGATTTTCTTCGTCAAAGAACTTGTGGAACGCATTGATTTCGGCGTTGTCGTTCTTACCTGTACCCGTACCATGAGCATTGAGGTAACCGATGTCCGTTTTCTTGATTCCGGAATTCTTGACAGCGCGATCCATCGCTTCGAGAAGGCAAATGCCATCTTCGCGCGGAGCGGTGATATGGTGAGCATCGCTTGTGACGCCAGCGCCGAGAATTTCGCAGTAACGCTTGGCGTTACGCTTTTCGGCATGTTCCAAAGATTCGACAATCACGATGCCGGCACCTTCACCGAGCGTGATACCGTTGCAGTGGTTGAACGGAGAGCAACCGTTTTCGTCCAAAGCATGGAGCGAAAGGAAGCCAGAATACGGAACAGAAGCAAAGGAGTCGGAACCGCCAGCGATAACGACATCAGCTTTACCTGCGCGGATAAGGTCGCAAGCAAGAGCAATAGAAATCGTACCGGCAGCACAAGCGTTGCCCACATTTGTCACAATGCCGCCCGCATGGCAAGATTCAGCCACTTGGGAAGCAATTGCAGCAATAGGCATTTTTGGAATTTCATTGGCATCCCTACCGCCGCAATGGTATTTCTCGATGCTGAGGACACCACCCACGCAGCTACCGATAATGACGCTTACGCGGCTACTATCAGCAAAATCTCCGAGACCAGCATCGTTCAGGGCTTCTTTTGCAGCCTTGATGCAGAGCTTGGAGGCGCGGTCTTTTTCGTCCGGGCATTCAATCTCATCGAGTGTATCACAGTTTACTTCTGCAGCCAAGTCCGCATAGCAGTTCTTAGTATCAAGAGAAGTGGTCTTGTGAATACCGGAGACGGAATTCAGGGCGTTTTTCCAGGTTTCTTCAACATTGTTGCCTACAGCGCAGATTACGCCAAGGCCCGAAACAACACAGCGACAATTATTAGAGGTCATTATTCCAAAAAATCCTATAACAATAAAAAGGCTTGATTAAGCCTTGTTCTTTTCAATGTAAGCGGCGATGGTATCGATGCTCTGGAAGTTTTCCTTTGCAACACCAGTCATGGAAACGCCGAAGTTGTCATCGACGAAGGAAATGATTTCGAGGGAATCTACGGAGTCAAGACCGATTTCTTCGCCGAAAAGCGGAGTATCGTAGTTCAAGACGTCACCATCAACGCCGAGATCGGACATAAAGAACGACTTGAGTTTGCTCTTGATTTCTTCGTTTGCCATATTATTGTATCCTTTTTTGATAAAATTTTAGCACAAAGATAGAAAAAAATTATTTCGTAAATTGCCGTTTTCATAAAAAACGTACAAAATGCAAAATAAAGGGATAAAAGGACTAATTCGAAAAACAAAGCCTCAAAACGTATTGTAAACTTTTTCAAAAAGTAAGTTTTCTGTAGTATATAAATACCATTTAGAGAAACATTATTTACTAAATTTGAGCCCATGATTTCATACGTATTTCCCGGTCAGGGTTCTCAGTTCCCAGGAATGGGCAAAGATTTATTCGAGTCGAACGCCGACGTAAAGTCGATGTTCTTAAAGGCAAACGAAATTCTCGGCTTCAACATTACGGATGTAATGTTCAACGGCACCGCAGAAGACCTCAAGCAGACGAAAGTCACGCAGCCGGCAGTGTTCCTGCTTTCTGTAGCTATGGCTAAGGTCCAGGGTGGCAAGCCGGACATGGCCGCTGGGCACTCGCTCGGCGAATTTTCTGCACTTACCGCTACGGGCGCCATCACGTTCGAAGCAGGCCTCAAGCTCGTTGCAAAGCGTGCTGAAGCCATGCAGAAGGCTTGCGAGCTCCGTCCGGGTACGATGGCAGCAGTTCTTGGCGGTGCCGATGAACTCGTCGAAGAAGCTTGCGCACAAGTTAAGGACGCCGCAGTGGTCCCGGCAAACTTCAACAGCCCGGGCCAGGTCGTAATTTCTGGCGAAAAGGCCGGCATTGACGAAGTTGCAGCTTACCTCACCGGAAAAGTAAAGCGCGTCGTTCCGCTGCAGGTCGGTGGTGCATTCCACTCCCCGCTTATGGAAAGCGCCCGTGCAGAACTTGCAAAGGCCATCGAAGAAACAGAATTTTCGACTCCAGTCTGCCCGGTCTACCAAAACGTGGACGCCAAGCCGCACACGGATCCGAGCGAAATCAAGGCAAACCTTCTCACTCAGCTCACCTCCCCCGTCCGTTGGACACAGACGGTCAAGAACATGATTGCAGACGGTGCAACCGAATTTAAGGAACTTGGCCCAGGTGAAGTTTTGACGAACCTCATCAAGCGCATTCAGAAGTAATTGCAAACACACAGGAATACTATGTGGGATAAATCGTATTTAGAAAAGTTGAGCGAACGCAATGCCAAGGCACAGGCTGGTGGCGGAGCCGCTCGTGTTGAAAAACAGCACTCCCAAGGCAAGCTCACAGCTCGTGAACGCCTCGAAATCCTTTTTGACAAGGGCACATTCAAGGAAATTGGCGCCATGCGCCTTTCCCAGAGCATCGAACTCCCGGAATCCAAGCGTATCTACGGTGACGGTGTCGTCACGGGTTACGGCAAGATCAATGGCCGTCCGGTTTATGCATGCTCCCAAGACTTCACGGTGAGCGGCGGTTCCCTCGGTTCTGCTCACGCGAAAAAGATTTGCCATGTGATGGACCTCGCTCTCGATTCCATGGTGCCGTTCATCAGCATTAACGATGGCGGTGGCGCACGTATCGAAGAAGGCGTCAGCTCTCTCGATGGTTACAGCGGCATTTTTGCACGTAACACTTGGGCAAGCGGCGTGATTCCGCAGATTTCCGTGATTCTCGGACCGTGCGCCGGTGGTGCTTGCTACTCCCCCGCTATCACAGACTTTATCTTCATGACCGAAAAGACGAGCCAGATGTTCATCACGGGCCCGGCAGTCGTGAAGGCTGTGACTGCTGAAGTCGTGACCCCGGAACAGCTCGGTGGCGCAGGCGTTCATTCTTCCAAGTCCGGTGTTGCACACTTTGTGTACAAGGACGACAAGGAATGTCTCGAAGGCGTGCGTAACCTGCTCAAGTACCTCCCGCAGAGCAACACAGACAAGTCTGTCGCTCAGGCCGGTACAATCGTGGACAAGTCCGCCGACATCGAAGAAATCATTCCGGACAACTTCAAGCGCGCTTACGATGTTCGCGACGTGCTCAACTGCTTTGCCGACAAGGATTCCTTCCTCGAAATCCAGCCGGAATTTGCAAAGAACGTCGTCATCGGCTTTATCCGCCTCGACGGTAACGTGATTGGCGTTGTCGCTAACCAGCCGAAGTACCTCGCCGGTTCTTTGGACGTGGACGCTAGCGATAAGGCAGCTCGCTTTGTCCGCTTCTGCGACAGCTTCAACATTCCTATCCTTACGCTCGAAGACGTTCCGGGTTACATGCCGGGCACGAAGCAGGAACACAACGGCATTATCCGCCACGGCGCAAAGCTCCTCTTTGCATACGCCGAAGCAACTGTGCCGCGCGTGACGCTCATTCTCCGCAAGGCATACGGTGGCGCTTACATCGCCATGAACAGCAAGAACCTCGGTGCAGACTGCGTGTTCGCCCTCCCGATCGCTCAGATCGCCGTGATGGGTGCTGAAGGCGCTGTTGACATTCTCCGCAGAAAGGAAATCGCCGCTTCTGCTGAACCGGCCAAGGTCAGGGAACAGTACATCAACGAATACGAAGAAAAGTACTTGAATCCGTACATCGCCGCTGGCAACGGATTCATCGATGAAGTCATTGAACCGAAGAGCGTTCGTGACCGCCTTGTCTCTGCATTCGAAAACTTGAAGAACAAGAAGAAGGCAATTCTCTGGAAGAAGCACGGAAATATTCCGCTGTAAGAGGTTGTGAGGTGTGAGGTCGCTTCGCTTTGAGGCGTGAGGCGGCACTTCGTGCCTTTGAGTTTTAATAATCGCGCCATAGGCGCAAATTAAGACTCATCACTCACAGCTCAATACTCATTGCTAAAAAATGTCCCGGCTCGTAGGAGTCGGGATTTTTTTTGTTAAGACATAAGGAGATTCCCGCTCGGAGGCGGGAATGACAACTACATTTTATCCCCTAATACCTAAAACCAAACTCCTAATACCTACTGTAGCGTTTTTACGAGCACATCATGCAAGAGTCCGTTGCTGAAAATAACCTGTTCAGCATCAACGAATTGCATGGGAGTCCCATCGATATGCGTAGACTTGCCACCAGCTTCTTCGACGAGGAGCGCAATCGCCGCAATATCCCACGGATAGCTCATCGTCATCACGAAGCAGTCGATGCGCCCGCAAGCGGTAAAGCAGCCTTCAATCACAGCAGAGCCCAAGCACTTTACGCGCTCAAACGTTTCGGCCTCACGTGCGAAATTGTGAGAATTCTGCGCATTAATTTTTGCAGCATTGCCCACGTTAAAATCACCGTTCGAAACAATCGCATGTGTTGGATTTGATTCGCGACTGACATGAATCGGCTTGCCATTCATGAACGCGCCACGCCCTTTCGCAGCCGTGTAGAGTTCTCCGAGTTTGGGTAAATTAACGACCGCCACCAGAGGTTCACCCTCAAAATGGAGCGCAATAGAAATTCCCCACAGCGGAATTCCACGGCTAAAGTTCACGGTTCCATCGACCGGGTCAATTATCCAGCGAAAGCGCGGGTCCGAGCCTTCAATAATGCCAGCTTCTTCCGTGCGAATAGAATGCGTCGGGAACGCTTTTCGCAAGCCTTCGACAATGAGTTTTTCACTGCCGACATCAGCGATGGTCACCACATCCTTTACAGACTTGTAATGCACATCGCCAAGGTTATTCTGGAGTTCTAGACAAAGATTGCCCGCCTTGAGCGCAAGGTCTTCGGCGACTTTCAAAAATTCATCTGTATTCATTTTATTCACGCTTTAACTTAATGGATCCTATCGGCTCTTCGAGCCTCTAGGATGACAGTGTAAAAATAGAACTGTGACGAATCCTCGCCTTCGCGAGGATGACACAAGGTCGATGAGCTTGCCGAACCGCTCTCGTCTACTTCTTGTACGCGCAGCAGCGGAAGCCTATGGACGAGGACTTGTAGAACGACGATGCCTGACGATAATTGGACATTTTTCCTGTAAGGAAAACGGCCTCTTTCTTCGACGGCTTGTATGTAAGACCGTTTGCAAGAGAATCCAACCAAGCCTTACCGCCTCTTTTGTATTCGGAATAAAGCGAGAAATCCTGCCCCACGACATTTCCCTTTGCATCAAGAACATCATAGAACTGGAGCGTATCCTTGAAATCTTTTTTCGTCAATATTTTATACAGAGTTCTCGAAGTGTCGGCAGCATAAACAGTATCGACCTTCGTACCCTCTCGATAAAGATAAACAGAATCCTGCGTATAGTCGGGACGCGTGTAGAACGGGAACGCGCGGCTTGTACAATAGGCTATTGCCTCACGTTCAATCCCTTCATAAACCTTGTAGCTCGAGCCCTTCAATACGGCAGCGGAATCTTCAGAACGTCCTCTCACCCACTCCTGATACTGCCCAGGCAAATCTCTTATGCCCATTGGGTTCATGCAACGCTTGTCGCGCTTGGAAATATCCGCTGCAGAAATGGAGTCATTCGTGCCCACGTTGCAGAAATTGGACCAGTGAGTGACAGTAGCATCTTCTTCGATAAAGCCGTAAGACAAAGAGCCGCCCGACAAGCAAACGAGTTCCCAATCACGTTCACCGCAAAGGGACACTTCAAAACCGTCGGCCGAAATGGCCTCGCAAGTTTGCAAAGCCTCGGAATGCAAGACGTTGGTCATGAACTTCCCAGAATTATCGCGATGCTCAAACTGTTCCATGCAGAACGAAGACGAATCCGATGTTGACACAGCGACAAAACCCTTAGGACATTCCAACTCCTTCGAAAGCGCTCCTGGAGACACAAATACAGTGTCCACCAAAGCTGCAGAATAATACTTGGAATCATCGACCGAACGAATACGCAAAATCAACGTATCCCCGGGCGCCACCCAACGAATTGTATCCGTCACGAAAGAACCTTGACCGGACAAGTCCACTTCAAATTTGTCATCGGCATTTCTCACATACCGGACACCATAGCGGTCATCACCACCCGCGTAAGAATATTCATGCCAAGCCCTATCTAACTTGCTGTAATATTCAACGACATAGCGCGAAACGACTTCATAACAGCTCCGGTCATTACAGCCACTCGGAATAACGATTTCGGGACCAGAGACAATTCCGTGATCAAACTTGATTGGATCCACGCTTCGACTCCAGAAAAGGCGAACCCTATTATTGCTATCCAACTTTGCAAATCCCGGGAAAAGTGAATCCTCTTCCGTGAAAATCTTTTTGGCCATGATAGGCGCAATAGAATCCGTTGTATAAAATTCCTGGCAAGCCTCGTAAGACCTGTCCACTTCAGAACCAGTCCAGTTTCCGGCTTCATCCCAAGATGAAATCGCCACTGTGTATGAGAATTTCTTGGTATTGGAACGAGTACGAAGACCTTCGACAAAGATGCGGAAACGATTTTTCGACATGTTCTGCGCATCGTAACCTTCACCATCATAAACAACTATGTTGAGAAAGTTCTTGCGTTTATCCCCATGATCGGAGTCATCTACACGTAAAGAGTCTTGATATTTGCGGATGCGAGCATGACGCTTGTACAATTTGTTGCCCTTGTCATCAACGCCACTTGGAGAAATAACTGTAATCTTGAGATTGCGAATATCCTCGTCTGCATCTTGAGACCAAAGGCGGAAGTTATAACCAACAATTTTCCCGGACAACGCCGCCGGATTCAAAAGATCCGTGGGATCCATCGGACGATACCATTCAAACATGGCTCCAGTCGACCATATAGAATCCTTCAGCGGTTCCACGGTATAAGGCGGTTCCACATCCTTAAACGGAATCGACAGACGCTGCACCGAACCAGGATGGCCTCCATCGGAATACTCGCAGAAGAAAGCGACCTTCAGAGAATCATAGCCCTTTTTAATAAAGCTTGTAACTCTATCAGTCAAGTCAATCGTATCGTAGTAACTATTCGATTTTTCGTATTTATGGAAGAAAGCGCGATCTTCCGTAGAATCATGCGCTAAGGCGAGTTGCTTGTCACTCACAGCTTTTGAAGTATCGTTAATGAGGCTTGTATCAAGCCAAACGCACAAACCGGAATAATAATCCGTCAGGATCGGATAGCGATACCGAATCTTGTAGCACGAAGAACCTTCAGGGGCGTCAGCACCACAATCCCTAAGAACGGAATATTCAGAGATTTCCCTGTCGAACATGTATTCAATCCCGTCGTCTTCATCAGAACAGGCGAAAAAGAACAGGGCAAGAACAGATAAGAGATAAAAATTAAAAAAGCGCATAGAATTCACGCTTATAATCTAGAAAAAAATAAGTTACTAGATTAGAGTTATTAGCTGCTAGAGATTGCAAATAAGAACTTTTTTAAATAAAAAAACCGGGCGCTTGCGCGTCCGGCTTTTAAAAGCTAACCAAAGTTATTAGGCTTCTTCCGGATAGACGGAAACCTTCTGGCGCTTTGCATCGAGGCGTTCGAACTTCACCTTGCCGTCAACGAGGGAGAACAAGGTAAAATCCTTGCCCATGCCGACGTTCACGCCACTGTGGAAGTGAGAACCGCGCTGGCGAACGATGATGTTACCAGCCTTGACGGTTTCGCCCGCATACTTCTTAACACCAAGGTACTTGGCGTTACTGTCGCGGCCGTTACGTACTGAACCTTGACCTTTCTTATGTGCCATGGATTAAGCCTCCTTAGCCTTACGCAGAGAGTTCTTCTTGACCTTAGCCGGCTTCGGAAGTCCCTGAGCGATCTTTTCCTTGCGAGTGAGCGGCTTGTTCTGAGCCTTCTGCTTAGCAAGGGCAGCCACGCGAGCGCGGTTGCGGGTAATAACTTGAGGGTCTACGACTGCAGATTCAGCGCCAGAGCGGAGTTCCGTGACGAGCACCTCGGTATAGCCCTGACGATGACCGTTACGACGTTCGTAACGAGTACGACGCTTCTTTTTGAACACGATGATCGTGTCTTCCTTGCCATGGGCGAGAATTTCGACCTTGACAGAAGCATCATTCAGGACAGGGGTGCCGACTTGCACTTCTTTTCCGGAGAAAAGAAGAACGGACTTGAGCTCCAGTTCAGAACCAACAGCGGCGTCGATCAACGGGAGCTTGTAAGCCTTGCCGAGTTCGACTTTATACTGGAAACCACCTGCTTCAACAATAGAATACATTTTGTAATCCTTTTTAGTTTGCTATTGGGACCTCAAATTTAGTAATAGTGCACAGAAAATCAAAGGGGATAGTTGGTAAAAAGTTAGTAGATACTCGTTAAAAGTTGCTTAATTTTCGAAAAAAAGCCAAAAACCGCCATAAATATAGAGCAAATCCAGTTAAAAATGGAAAAAAGCTGCATTAGTCTATTTACCGATAATTTCCCAATGTCCTTTTTTTCGTGCCCCCACTCGCTTAATCAAAGACCTTTCACGTAACACTTTCAATGTTCTATTAATAGTCGGTTCTGAAAAACCTGTTTCTTTCATAAGCAAAGGAACCGTAATAAAAGGGTTTCGCCTTATTTCGGTAAAAATTTGGTGTTCCGTAACGGACAACTCGAGCGAGCCTTTTATCCTATCATTTATCCTATCGTTTATCCTATCGTTTATCCTATCATCCCAATGGCCAAGCCCCTCAAAATAAAAACTGGTACGCATAAAATGATCGGTAAAAGAGAAAGTCTTTTCATCGTAAGAGCGCAGAATTCGACGCATACCGCTTCCCAACTGCTCCACCAAATCGAGATCATAAAAAACTCGCATAAGCTCACGATTTCTGGGCATTGAACAACAATTAAAAAAATCCTCTCTTGAAAGGCCTTCCACGAGTCCACCGTAATTCGTTATTTCCATTCGATCCGAAAAAATTTCAAACAATGGAGGAACTTCTCTCGTATAATCATTGTGAACGACAGCATTAATGACAGCCTCTCGTAACGCCACTGGGTCAACAAGAGGTTTTTCCACCCGTTCCATGGGAGTAATCTTCGTTTGCGTGATATTGGCCACCTGCATACGCATCAACACAGCTTTTAATGCCTTTACGATACAGCAATAACCAAATTCCTCGCTTTCAATAAGGTCGTATTTGTCCGTTCCCTTATATCGGGCAACTTTCATTGACACACAATTTTCATCAGCAAGGAGGTAGGCGTTATAATTGTATTTGCCATCAGGCGTCAACAGTTCCAACATTTTAGCGAATTGACTGTTCAACGGTTTCTTGTTTTCTTCATAATAAATTTTCAACTGGCTAAAAGTCAAATCTTGCCGTGGAGCAGGAATCTTTGCAAGAGAAAGTTTCGCGCGAGACGCAAAAGACTCCAAAATCATCTTTTCACTCATACAATGCACGGTACTGCCAATCCGTACAAAACATCCATTAGGTGTCATGCCCGCCTTTTTTAGATAATACGGCTTTTCAAGCCCGCCAGACACAATCACATGAATAACGGTCTTTCCGCCTTGTATCTCAGAAATCACATTAAACAAACCAATTGCATTCGGCCTTATGTTATTCAATATTCTGTCGGCAATTTGTCGCTGAACCATATCAGGCTCATTGACTCCAAAAACAGAACAATCATCATTGATGCCAACATAAATGTGCCCACCCGTTGAATTTAGGAACGCGACAATGGAGCGCTCAAAAGAATCGACAAGTTCCCGTTTGTATTCAATAAGAGCACTCTCTTTATTTACACCTAAATTTTTCATGCAAATTTCTCCTAAAAAGAAAAACATTTGATAATCATCAAATGCCTTTCGGAGCCTGCACAATGGGGGAACCGCAGAACAAAATGTAAATCATACAAAATTTATGGCAAGGGAAATTTCGTAAATGTTCGGTAAAAAAAGATACTAACCGAGACTCTGGTACATAGTTAAGCGAAAATCTTTTGCGTTATTAGCATTTCATGATTTTTGCAGCCCTGCGAAACCATTTTTTCAAAGACGGCTGATTTTCTAAATAAAAACAAAAGAATGATTCATGCGTTATGCATACGATACAATATGATACAAGATATCATATTTTTAACAAGAAAATAACATTTATCCGTATTTTATTAGATAAATTTTATATCGCTAACAAATGTTAGTTTAAATACAATAAAAACAACCTATGTAAATTAGGAGGAAACATGAAGCGTTTATCTATGCTTCTTATTCCGTGCATTGCAATTTCTGCAAATGCCGCAACATTCAATGCGCAAGGCAAAACCATCAACAGCAATGACGCCAAAAATCCGGGCATCGTAAAGTTCGAAAAGAACACGGCTGTAAAGGCGAAGAACAACAAAACCAAGCCCGCAGCACTTGCAAAAACATACACTCCAACAAGAGTCAAAAAGACATGGGGCCAATATGAACAAGCAACAGATATTTACTATCTGAATGGTTACAAAAAAAGTAAAGACCGTTATTTTACCGAAATAGAAACCTTTGAAAAAAACGACGAAGCAAGACTAAACGAACCAATCAACCAATATCAAAACAATAATTTCACCCCATACCCAAACAAAACCGGAAACAACTGCCAAAACATAGCATATGATTTTTCAAGCGATTATACAATCAAACAAGACGAATACGCAAGTGCATTCTATACGTTCAGTTACAATCATAACGTAAGTTACAAACCTTACAATTCACCCGAAAACGAAAACACCGCTTTAGCAGCCATTGGTTACAATAAATACATGGACGACCGATTGAACAACGGATCAACATCAATGCGTTGTGTGTTGAGCGCACCAGGTTTGATAGGAAATTACATCCATTCATGCGGCCAGGGTATAGGTATCTACAATATCGTTGGAGACGACGATCTCACATACGACAGAAATAAAAATTGCACTGATTCCAGAGTTCAAAATTATAAAGAAGGTATAAAGAATCACGAAGCAAAATACTTCATAGAATACGTTGCAGAAAGAGCTTATATTCACTCGTTTAAAGATCGAAATGGACGACAATATGCACAGCATCCACAAAATCCATACAAATACGACGATCCCGCCAATACAATGCATATCGGCAACGTAATCGCAACAACATTAAAGAATCAAACGACATATAATGCAGAAGCAGCAGCATTAGATGATTACATTTACAAAAACAGAGTTATTGAATTTGTCCCATACACTGAAAACGGTCAAAAAACAGGAGCAGGCCTTTCGTTAAACGCCATTAGCGTTAGTGGTATAACAAGCCAGAGCAAAGGAACGAGAATAGGTCTTTCTGGCTCAAACCAAAGGTTTTACGGGCATTACACGTTAGACAATAATACTCAATTACCTTATTTAAGCGAAGGAGTTTCGTTATCTAGATACGACAAGCCCGAAATATATATGGTATCAAACGCATTATTCACAAAACAGGAAAAAGTCCAACACGACGGAAATAATTCTGATTTCATAGGAATTACAGATAGTTGGGGCGCATCCACTGTTGCAGCAGCAATGACCGCGGACCTTCTTCAAAAGCATCCTTTCTACAAATGGCATCCAGAAGTTGTAAAAGCTCTTTGGTTAAGTGCATATTCCGATAACCTGACCAGCGAAATTCGAGCAAAAAATACTGAAGGCCTTAAAAGTAAAAGGCTCACAACATTTGACGATTTGCTATTTAATAATTATTCACGTTTTTGGTATGGAAACAATGAGGACTACTTCAAAAACGAAACGTTATCATTCACAGAAAATGTAGAACCGGGACAAAAATACGCTATCGCAATCGCATGGCTCGTTCGCGGAGATTACGCGTTAGACCCCGCATTCAAAAATATATCCTCCAACTTCCGACTCAATATTTACGACGCAAATACAAATAGGATAATAACTTCGTCACTAAAAACAGGAATGCTAGAAAAGCCATCAACATTCAGAAAAGTTGAATTCACAACACCAAGTGCAACGACAAAAATCAAAGTTGAAATCGAGCGTATAAAGAACACTGGTGATCGTATCATTTTAGGTTACAACAAACACAAAGTCTTACCAAATCAAGATTAAAACACAGTAACAAATACATAATTCCAATAACCCTCATAGAGTCGTCCTTTACGGGACGGCTCTTTTTTTAGCACAGCGAGTAAGTTACAAATAAATTAAAACAAGTTTTCAACCAAGACTGGAATGACTAAAAAAATTTTCACTCTGCAATGGGGTTTTAGGGGCGGAGCCCTTAGGCGAAGGGGTGATGGAAGACCCGGCGAGCCGGGGCTGCAATCAGGGGAAAGCGTTCCCCTTCCTAAATCAATTCGAAAAAACTTTACTGGATTCTTCACTTCGTTCAGAATGACGATATGCAGAAAACTCAGCACTTCGCTACGCTCCAGAATGACGATTTGTAGAAAACTCACGCACTACGCTTCGTTCAGAATGACGTTTTGCAGAAAACTCACGCACTACGCTTCGTTCAGAATGACGTTTTGCAGAAAACTCAGCACTTCGCTACGCTCCAGAATGACGATTTGTAGAAAACTCACGCACTACGCTTCGTTCAGAATGACGTTTTCAGCAGCATTCCTAACCACTAATCACTAATCACTAACCCCTTTTTTACTATCTTTCCTGCGGAATTTTATAAAGGGTTCTCCTAATGAGCAAAATTATTAGCCTTGATGGCGACTGGCAGATGATTTGGGACACAGAAGATACCGGCATCTCCAATCGTTGGTATGCAACGTATCCTGAAAAAACTCAAACTGTTAGCGTTCCCCACATCTGGGAAAGAGCATTTGACAAGCTTTTGATGGCCCAGGATTGCGCGTTCTATTTCAAGAGATTCACGATTGACGACGAAAAGCAAGTCACGAAGCGTATTTTCCTCCGTTTTGAAAAGATTGCAACGCACGCAACTATTTGGCTGAACGGTAAGCTTTTGGGCGACCATTTTGGTGCCTACACGTCCTTTGTCGTCGAAACGCAAAAGGCTATTAAGCTCGGCGAAGAAAACATCCTTTGCATCCGCGTGGCTAACATGGGTGCAACGAACAGCCGTATTGACTTCGGTCGCGAGAGCAAGGAAGGCGCAAATGACCGCTATGCTCATCCGGGCGAAATGCCGGTGGGCCTCCCCTGGTCGCAGTATCCGTACGGCGGTATCTGCGGTCACGTCGACTTGATTCTCGGTAACGCTGCATTTATTTCTGATATTCACGTCGAACCGGACATGGACCAGGAACGTGTTTCTGTCGAAGCGTTCTTCAACAACCCGCGCGGTTACCAGTCTCGCCTCCGCATTCTCATGAAGAACCCGAACGGCGACGTCTACGAATTTTTCAAGGATATCAAGCTCGAAAAGGAAAACGCCACGCAGAAGTTCCTGCTTGGCATCAAGGACTGGAAGAAGGACAAGTGCGTCTGGAGTCCGGAACGCCCGAACCTGTTCGCCATCGAAATGCAGCTCGAAATCAAGGGCGCCAAGGGCAAGGCTCCGGAATACACCTTCCCTGTCGTGAAGACTTTCGGTTTCCGTAAATTCGACTGTCTCAAGGGCGACTACTACATCAACGACTCCATCGTAAAGCTCATCGGCGTAAGCTACAACCAGCAGTGGAGCGAAGGCGGCCTCTGGACCGACCAGAACCCGGCTTTGGAAAAGGACTTGAACGCAGTCAAGGCTGCAGGCTTCAATGTCATCCGTTCTTGCGGCGCACCGCTCAGCAGCACGGCTCTCGATATTTGCGATAGGATTGGTCTTTTCGTGTTCCAGGAATTCCCGATTCACACGATGCGTTCTACGGCCCAAGGTCTCGAAATCACTAAGAAGCTCATTAACGACATGGTGCGTGACCAACACAACCATCCGTGTATCGCCGCATGGATTCTCGGTTCTGAAAACGGAACGTTCATGCTCCAGAACGGTAACAAGCTTTTGAACTCGATTAGCCCGATCGACACTTGCCGCCCAGCTATCAGCAACTTCAACAGTATTTATCTCGACAACGAAGCGAACTTCCACAAGGATACGGGTAAGATTATCCCGGTTTCTATCGACCGCATTTCGCAGTATGCTACAATGCGCGTGAATCCGCGTGAAAATCCGAGTGCAGCCTACACGCACTACCTCGCCCACATGTTCGACAAGGAAGACGTGGAACTCATGGTCCCGGATACGGGCCTTGGCGATAGCCACTTCCAGGACGAAGAAGAACCGATTTTGAACGATATCGAAAACAAGGTCTTGGTAACGCTCAAGAACAATACGCTCTTCCCGAAGCGCGCAACCACCATTGCCGGTCCTCGCAGCATCAAGAGCCAGAAGGCCATCAAGAACGAGTTCAAGTCTGTGGAAACGTTCGTGGCCGACAACAAGCTTTCGATTTGGCCCAACTTCGAATCGTTTAATGCCGATGTTTACCGCATTGCGCTCAAGAGCAAGTACGACCAGATTACCGCATTCCAGAGCAACCCGCAAATTGCAGGTTTCTTCATTGACCAGTGGGCGGACAACGGTACTGATTTTAGCGGATTCACCGACGAAAACAGAAAGTCGAAGGGTATCCAGAATTTCGCCAAGGAAATCACGACTCCAAGCCGCGTGCTCATTAGCGAACTGGAACACGTTGTCACTCCGCAGAGCGAAGTCAGTTTCCAGCTCACGCTTTTGAACAACAGCCGTTTGGAAGATGTGGAAATCGAAGTGTCGCTTCTTGACAGCAAGGACAAGGTGCTGAACACGCAGAAGGTCATGCCCGAAGAACCGGCCGACAAGAAGACGCTTACGCAGCTTGGCATTTGCACGTTGATGGCTCCGCGCACTACAGGCGTGTACAAGATTAAGCTCACCCTCAAGGACAACGGCAAGGAAATTCACTCCAGCTTTGAAGACTTGATTGTGATTGACCAGGCCGACGTGAAGGACGCCATGAGCAAGGTTTGCTTCCTCGATAACTACGATGAATCGAGTGATGTACTCGCTGCATTGGACGGTTCTGAACAAATTATCTTCACTGCAAACTTGAGTTCTTGGCCGGATGAAATTTTGGACAAGATTATCGAAGTCACAAAGAAGGGCGGCAAAACGCTGTTGCTCTCTGACATGACGACTGAAGATATCGATCTTTTGAACCAGAGCCATCACTTTGAACACAACATCGAAGCACACTGGACGACTGGCGCAAACGAATTCAGCTTGCACTACTTGCCAAAGGATTCTCCGCTGATGAAGGTCTTTGGCGGAAACGGCGTTCTCGACCACAACTCCGCCTCTGCAATGCCGGGCATTTCGTTGAACGAGCTCGCAGGCGCAAAGGTCTACGCACGTTCCGTGACGCTCAAGGATGGCGAAATCAAGACGGGCGTGGATTTGCAGCTTGTCCCGTTCGGCAATGGCCAGATTATGTTCAACCAGTTCAGCGTGATTGAAGGTTTGGAAACGAACGCTTTGTCAGACGCGCTGTTCACGGCAATCGTCAATTTGCTGTAAGGTCACTGAGCTTGCCGAAGTGACTGGATCCTTCACGGCTTCGCCGTTCAGGATGACGAATGCAGAAGTAATTTCAAGAGTCCCGCAATCTGCGGGACTTTTTTAATGTCACGTCACCCTTAATTGTCATGCCCGACTCCGATCGGGCATCTCCTAAAACATTCCAAGTTTCTATATTTCGCATCATGACACTGAATAACGTTAATTTGGAACAATACTCAAACGAACTCGCGACAAAAGCAAAGAATGCGAGTAAGAAAATCCGTACCCTTAGCGCCGAAAAGCGCTCCGCCGTGCTTGCACGTGTTGCAGAACTCCTCCGCGAAAAGAAGCCGGAAATTCTCGCCGCCAACAAGCTCGACCTTGAAGCCGCCGCCGGCAAGCTCGACGATTCAAAGATGGATCGCTTGACTTTGAACGATGCCCGCATCGAATCGATGGCCAAGGGCGCCGAAGAAATCGCCGCATTCACCGACCCGCTCGGTCGAGTTCTCGAATCTCGCGAACTCAAGAACGGCATCAAGATTAGCCGTGTTGCGGTGCCAATAGGTTCTGTGTTCTTTATTTTTGAAAGCCGCCCGAACGTGACGATTGATGGAGCTTGCCTTTGCTTTAAGGCTGGCAACGCCGTGATTCTCCGTGGCGGTAAGGAATCGCTCAACTCCGCAAAGTGCCTCGCCGGAATTTTCCACCAGGCGTTAAAAGAAAACGGTGTTGACGAAGATGCCGTACAGCTCGTGACCGAAACAAGCCACGATCTCGTGGGCATGCTCCTGCAGCGCAACGATTGCCTTGACCTCGTGATTCCTCGCGGTGGCGAGCGCTTGATCCGTGCCGTTGTAGACCAGAGCAAGATTCCTGTCATCAAGCACTTCAACGGTATCTGCCACGTGTATATCGACAAGTCTGCCGACATGGAAAAGGCCGTGAACATCTTGATTAACGCCAAGACGCAGCGCACGGGCGTTTGCAACGCCATGGAATGCGTCATCATCGACCGCCATATCGATGCAGCCAACGTCAAGAAGCTCTTGGATTGCCTCGCTGAACGCGGCGTAGAACTCTTTGGAAACAAGGACGCCCAATCTCACGACAGCCGCATCGCGGACATCGGCGATGACAGCAACTATCACCACGAATACCTCGCTCTCAAATCGAGCGTCAAGTTCGTCGACAACGTCGAAGAAGCCTGCGACCACATCGAAAAGAACAGCAGCCGCCACACGGAAGCCGTTGTTGCCGAAGATGCAAACGTTCAAGACTACTTCGTTGCAAACGTCGATAGCAGTAGCGTCATGGTGAACGCCAGTACGCGTTTTGCAGACGGTGGCGAATACGGCCTCGGTGCCGAAGTCGGTATTTCCACGGACAAGCTCCACGCTCGTGGCCCGATGGGTGTCGAAAGCCTCTGCAGCTACAAGTGGATTCTCCGTGGCAACGGCCAGGTGCGTGGTTAGACGAAAGAACGCCGCTACGCGGCTATAGACGAGAGACGAGAGATGAAATTCGAAGAACTCATTAAAGAAATCAAGTTTGAAGTGGAATTCGGTGGCGAAAAGCTCGCGCCGGCAATCGTTCAGGACGCCGACAAGGGCGACGTGCTGATGATGGCATGGATGAACGAAGAAGCTCTCCGCCGCACGCACGAATGTGGCGAGATGGTTTTCTGGAGCCGTAGCCGCAAGGAATACTGGCACAAGGGCGACACGAGCGGAAACGTGATGACCGTCGTGGAATGGGCCGCCGACTGCGATAGCGACGCACTCCTTTTCAAGGTGCGTATGCAGGGTCCGCAAGTCGCTTGCCACACAGGCGCTCGTAGCTGCTTCTTCAAGAAGTGCGAAGATTAGTTATTAACCCATTAGTCTTTGAAAAAAAAGCATGCTGAATTTTATCAGCATGTTTTTTGTTTAAATAGCCTTGGCAAAAAATTTCAAAAGTGTCCCAAAGTTAATTTCATTTAACAATAACGCTATAAATGCCAATACATCTATTTTTATTATGGTTTCACTATACAAAAAAGGATGGGATTATGAAAAAAATAATTGCGCTATTATCAGGGACACTCCTGCTTGCAGGTTGCTTCGAATCAAGTTCCACATCGGCTTCAAATACACCCAGCCCAAATGAAACAAGCTCGTCTTCGACCAGCAATCCGACAAGTTCATTTGCAAGCGTTGATTTGGGCGATGGTTACACATTCGCAACAACTTACACTTACGACGAGGCAACAGGCCTTCTGAATATGGGGACAGTCACGTGCAATTATCAACCGGATTCAAAATCATTTATATGGGGTAAAAACAACAACCCGCTATACAAAAATAAAATCAAAATCACCGGAGACTCCATGTGGATTGGCCCCCTTGAAAGACGAGTATCCGAAGATTCTTTAGACCAAGCATTTTATGACAGATACCATAACATAGACACATTAGCATTAAGCAATGACAACAATGGTATTGTAGGGTCGTGGACCATTACAACATGCACAAGAGTTATCGGGAAAAACGAAATCAATTGCACACCAGAATTTCATGACTATGTAGTAGATGAAAGAGCTTTAAAATTCACGCCGGATTCCGTTTATATTACGAGGCGTTACAAAACTCTACCAGTTGCATACGAAAATTCTTTTACCAGTTACGCCCTATTACAAGAAATGGGCTTCGATTTTGACCCATTTGTGAGCGGAGTACTCGAAAGAAACGGAGTCATTAAAATTTATTCAGATGGATATTTCTATAAATCTTTCTCCTTAAACGATCAGCCTTTTGAAAGAAATTTCGTTATAAGAGCAGATTC
>Ga0310786_10003423_pt1 | contig 23083 bp, 38 predicted proteins | sample AusTroGonzalo_MG_FD_203881 | JGI IMG/M metagenome (GOLD analysis project Ga0310786, IMG submission 203881) | Bovine rumen microbial communities from tropical cattle in Woodstock, Queensland, Australia - Gonzalo_03 (v2) (version 2) | ecosystem: Host-associated > Mammals > Digestive system >...
GCCTTGTTGATAACTTGTCTGCTCTCGATAGCGGACAGACATCTCAAAGCTATTCTGTCGGTGAAGTTGAGTACAAGCTCTGCCGGAATAACTTTCCTGGACGGACTCTGCGTGGCAGCGATGATATGTATCCCGGCTGCTCTGCCTATCTGAAGTATCTTCTGAAGTGCTTTCTGAACATCTTTTTTTCTTTCGGATATCATAAGGTCTGCAAGCTCATCAATAATAACGTATATCTCTCTCTCATCGGTAAACCTTATCCGATTATCTTTCATTGTCTGATATCTCATCTTGATAAGGTCTATGACCGCTCCGAGAGTGGACATGATATCATCGAGTTCTTCCGCATAACCGATACAGTTATCGCAATCCTCATAGATTGACAGCTCGACCATCTTCGGATCAATGAGTATCATCGGCTTGTCATTCTCTATAAGCTCTCTGATGATACCATTCATAAGCGTGGACTTTCCGCTTCCTGTAGTTCCCGCTATAAGGGTATGCGGGGCATTCATAATCTCTGTGTAAATCATTCCATTACTCCCATTACCCAGGAATACGGAAGATTAGGCTTCCATCCCTGGCGTATCTCATCAAGACTGACTCTGCAATCATCTCTTGTCTGTGTCGCATCTATCGTGGCGATCCGCTCAAAGTCGGACAGCTTTTCAAAGTGCATATCTTTTCTCTTGAGCATACATATCCCGGTCGATATCCTTATCTCATTGCAAAGCGATATCCAATCGTATTCATCCCAAAAGTCTATAAATCCTGCATTCTCTGTGTTTATGGTGCAATGATACTTTCCTGTTTCCGTGTTCTGAATGAACGTAGCAGCCCATCTGCCGTGATTCCACTTATTAGCCATCTCTCTATCTCCCCTTATATTTCTCTTACCTCTACATCAAACTTCATCTCTCCGCAAGGCTTGCCATCCACCAGGATAGTCATGCTCATCGAGCGGATGCGGTCAGCGCAAACCATCGCTTCCTCTTTTGTGCCATAGACTTCCGCTTCCCATATTGTGGTATTGCCTATCTCTTCTCTGATCCGTGTAGCCGGATGTCCGTCTTTGAAGAATACTCCGTATCTCATATCTTGACCTCTTTGTATGCCCCTCTGACAAGTTCAAATGCCTTATTCACCTTGCATCTTCTATCCTTTTCATAGGCTGCTATCGCTTCCTTTGCCGTGATAGTGTTAGGATAGATATAGGGATCACTATACTCTGTCGATATCTGATAACACGTTCCGTACCATCTGCTATTGACCTTTTCAAGATATATAGTCATTTCATCATCTCCAATCTACTTCGTTTAATGCCATAAACTTTGTATATATCTCATCTTCGGCAAGCCGGACTTCTTCCTTGGATGGGCAACATCCGTTAAAATCCTTGTATCCCTTTTTATACTCTTTCATCATCGCTTTCCTTGCGTTCTCTTCGCTATCGGATACGGCAAGCAATGTATAACCGAATCTGTAAAGCTCCGCTGTCCATACACCTTTCATCTCTCATACCTCTCTGCTATGTTCTGCTCAAAGTCTGCGATCATCTCCGGCAAAGCTCTCTCGACATACTCTACCGCTGCTTCCATCTTCTGAAGTCCGATTACAAACTCTTTAAGTCCGTAGCCGTTCTTGCTAATCCATATCTGATAACATCTGTCATAATCGCAGAAGTAAATCTCTATAACATACTTCCCGCTCTTGAATATCCTGGCGGCTCTGTTTATCTCTTTAAGCTCTTCGACTTCAAAGGGCGGTTCATCGGATAACTGTAACACCCCGCCTTCGTCTGTGAACGCTTCGCCCTGGTAGCTGATAATATCTGATAGCTGCTCTATGCTCTCATACTCTCTGCCTTCAGCGGCAGCCCTTGCGTTAAACAGGGCGGTATCAAATACAGGTTTCGCCCATTCAAGCCCATCGCAAGCGAGATCAAATAAATCTCCAAGGCTGTAAAGCTCATCAGTTCTCCAGGCTGTGCCGTTAATATCTCTTACATATTCCATCGTTTTTACCTCTCTTCCTATATTCTTTCAAAATACTTGCTGTTTTCCAGGAGCGCGCCGATAGAGAAGTACAGGTCGCCATCAAAGCTGCATCCGGATTTTTCAAATTCCGCTTTTATCTCTCTGATCTTTGTAAGCGTAAACTCCGCAAGTGCAAAAGCGTTTTCTAAATCCTTTTCCGCTTCTTCTTTCCAACGCTGATATCGTCCTATAGTTTCGTTTATCTGTTCAAACTGTTCGCTTACACTTTCGGCAAGTTCAATATAATTCTCTGTATATCTTCCGTTCTCATCTCTGAAGTTTATGACAAGTTTGTTATGCAAGCCGTAAGGAGCGTATATCCTGGCATTTTCAAAGTTCTTTCCGAAGTTCGCAAAGTCACTTCCGTCTTTCTTCGTCAATCTCTTAACCGCTTTCCATGCGTTTATGCGTGTATCGTAATATGCGATACTTCCCTTTATGCGCTGCTCTACATCGGCAGCCGTTCTGATTCTGCTATAGTCCATTGTTTTTACCTCTCTTCCTATCCGAGTGCGGATCATCCGCACTCTCTACCATACTTTCGCTATCTGTTCAAGCGTCCTGGACATCTCCGCATCTTTGCGGACAGGGCAGCAGAAGAATGTAATCTGATTATCCGCTGACCTCGATACAATTATCGAATGTCCTTTATTTTCTGCTTCAAAGTCCATGAAAAACCCTGTATCAAGTGCTGCATCTATATACTTTGTCTGTACAAGCAAAGCGTTTTTGTCATTGTATAGAACGGCAACCGAGAATAACGGCAGATTTAATGCTATGTTGGTTAGCGTGTAAAGCTCTCTGATATCAGCGGGATTTAGTATGCGTTCAATGTCAAGCGCATCGCAAGGGCAGATATCAAGCCGCTTTCTATCATCCATCGACATTGAATAGCCTTTGCCCTGTTCGATCTCTTTGTAATAGGGCTTTTCTGTCATAAAGGCATAGCGATAAACAACTTCCGGCATCTCTATCCCCATCATTCCATCCGTGATATAATATCCGTTCTTTGTCTGTCCAACATAAAGCCGATCGGCTTTGTCAAATACCTTTACCATTTTCGCAAACTGATTTTTCATTGTTTTTCCCCTTTCTTTATCGCTAATTCACTTTCCAAAGCTCTTTATCTCTAAAGGGCTTTGCAAAGCGGATTAACTCCGCTTTATTTGTAAAGTGCCGGGAAAACTCTCCCGATCTGTTCGTAACTTGTAGCAATAAACGGCTGTTCAATGTATGCCGGAATCCCGTTTAAAAGTGCAGAAAAGATAGCATCTATATCGTACTTTGACTCCGGATAATTTCTTTTGTAGCTTGCTATCGCTTCCTGCGCAAGCCTGGCGGCATTGTACTTTGCCGCATCTTTACATCCGCAAGCGTGAATCCAACAATCACGCCATGAAAATGCGATATTATAAGCGATTTTTTGTTCTGCCGTACAAACATCAAGCGGAACGCTTTTTATTTTGTGATACTTCATTGTTTGCCCCTTTCTATACTCTCGTTAATCCGTTAATCTTTGCCTGTCTTGCTATCGCTCTTTTTGCGTTCGCTATCGTTCCAAACGTGTTTCGATAGATAGGGTAAGCCCTGGACCCATCAATTATGCAAACCATTGCCGTGAATGTATCGCTATACTTGTCTTGTTCGATAGATGCTTCAAAGATGCTTTCCCTATCATCCGTGTATGCCCTTTTGTAAATTGTGAATGTCATTTTTTGCCCCTTTCAAATCTCTATATATGCTCTGTGTTCCGTTCCGTAGTGCTTTGCAAAATACGAACGGCTTGATATTACATAACTTTCCATATCGGCAAGCGATACCCAATCGTTAGGCTTGCGGATGATAAATGCGGATGTTCCGCTCTTGTAAAGGAAATGGATGTTTTCCCCATTCATAAGCCGTTTTGCAGCCGTTTTGTAATTTACAGGAATATACATTTTTTACCCCTTTCGTTTATCCGTTTTGCAAAGCCTATAAACTTTATGCTTATGGGCTTTGATAAGCGGATAACCGCTTACCCCTTTCTCTAAATTTCTATTGCCGTATCGTATGATGGAGTAATATACATAAATTTACAAACCCCGGTTTTTTCGTCCTCGAACTCAAATCCAGCCGTGAAAATGAACGTGTTTTTATTGATTACTTTTAATCCGTGTCCGTTGAACTTGTAACACAGTTCTTTGCAATAATCCCACGCCCTATACTTTTTATTGCTTGCGTTTCCGTATGCTTTCCAAAGGTCATTCATATCGGACATTTTGTAATTTCTGTAATTTGCCCTTGCCACTTTTTCTCTTTCTTTGATAGTCATTGTTTTGTCCTTTCCTATGGGCTTTGCCCTTTCCTTTTTACAAGTATATATTACACGATTTAATGTAATATGTCAATAGATATTTTCATTATTTTATGAAAAAGTTAATAAAATAGTGTAAAAAATAGGTAAAAACCAGGGTAAAACGGCAGCCAAAACGTGTACAAAAAAATGCACATTGCCCTTGTAAGGCTTTTAAACGGCGTTTTTAGCGGTCATTTTTTTAAAGGTATAATGATATGACCATAGTGCTTTTCGTGCGTTAGAGAGCAAATTAGAGGGTCGGTTTTTACATATAATGTAAATATGAAAATGCAAATTTCATACTTGAAAGCCGTGTTTTGTAATGATAGGATAATGAAAAAGGCAAGACCCGGGTATTCGATAAAGAGATATCGATAAAGGAGTATCGAATGGAGCTGACAGTTAGTGAAAAAATCAGACTACTTTGTAAACGTGAAGAGATTACATTGTCCGAACTATCAAAAAGGACAAACCAAACAATACAAAACCTAATCAATAAATTAAGAAAAGATAATTTTACGATCCATCAATTAGAGGACATATCAAACGCTTTAGGTTATGAACTAAAGATTGACTTTGTAAAAAAGACAACATCTAATAATGAAAACGAGATGTAGAGCCGGAAACCCTGGTTTTAAGATACAAAAGGAAGTTGTAAGTGATACAAACGAAAGTTGTAAGAAGGGCTGGACACATCGACAGGATGATATATAGATATAGTTATATACATATAACCAATCAGATATATCCATCCGGCAGCCTGGCAATCGATAAATAAATATCGATAAGAGAGTATCGAAAGCCAGGATACAGACAAGCGGAGAGCGAAAGACAAGCCGAACAGAGGAAGCCATACCCCTCAAGGGGTAAAGAGGGAAAGTATATATTGACTATATCCCACGCCATGAGCGGAAGCCGAGCGGAAAAGGAAAGACAAATACCCTTTATATACTATTACCCCATATATCAAACAACATACCGCACAACATACAACACAAACAAGGGATAAAAAGGAAATGCGACTAACATATATACATATCCGTTATATAAAAAATATTATACATTACCTATTAAATAACTATAACTAACTGATAATATTAACTAAAACATACATAATAATAGGTAAATAAAGTATATATAGCATAGATATAATATAGATATCAGTTAATACTACATATCAAGTAATATAGACATAACTATTTGATACCCGGACAAAATATACATAACTACTAAACTAATGGAGTTACCCTCTCAAGAATTTTTTTCAGAAAAAAAGCCCCTTATTCTGATCTCCGTGCAGAGTAGAGGGGTTTATTTATGCAAACATTATACGCATAACGTATAGGATATAGGGTATAATGAATAGAGGTATCGTCTAACACGGGGGTAATACTATAGGGACATGAATAATATACAGAATGTAATAGACAGGCTTATAGATGAGGGGAGTTCCTCATCGCTAATGGATGCGTTTGAGCTTATAAGGGAGCTTGAAGGGTATCAGTTAGTGGATGGGGAGAAGGTAGGGAAGGGATTTGAGGATGCCCACAGTTTATCAAAGGAGCTGCGGTCGAGGGCGGGGCTATTTTACTATTCCGATGTCGAGGGGTACACAGAGGTCATAAGGAAGAGTCTCTTATTTGACGCTCCGTATGATTTGGACTGTGCGATAAGGTATGCGGAGTGGAACAGAGAGCCGGAGCGAAGGTTTTATCCGGCGAGAAGGAAGCAGCTTCTTCCATTGGTGAGGGCGATGGAAGATTTGGAGTACAGGAGAATAAGAAGATTACTAATTGCGATGCCGCCGGGGGTAGGCAAGACCACGTTAGCGTTATTCTTTTTAGTTTGGAGCGGATCGAGAAACCCCGATAAGGGCATCTTAACAGGGAGTCACAACATCTCATTTCTACACGGCGCGTATGAAGAGATATTAAGGATGTTAGACCCGGAAGGGGAGTATTTGTTCTATGAGATATTCCCGTCTAACAAGATAGTTTCGACCAATGCGAAGGACATGAGGATAGACTTAAACCAAGGCAAGAGGTTTGAAACATTCCAATTCGGGTCAATAGGGTCAGGCTTGGCGGGAAGGGTGAGAGCGACCAATCTATTGTATGGGGATGATTTGGTGAGTGATTCAGAGAGTGCTTCATCCGTAGATCAGATGGACAAGTTATGGAGAGCCTACAACACGGACTTCAGACAGAGGATGCTCGGAGATGCGGGTGAGTTATTGATTCAGACACCCTGGAGCTTATACGATCCGTATGACAGATTAAAGATGATGTTTGAGAATGACCCATTAACACGCATCATCGAGATACCCGTTGAGACGGACGGAGTACCGAACTTTGATTATCCCAATGGGTTAGGCTACACCAAGGAGCAGATAGAGCTTCAGAGGAAGGTGATGGACTCTTATATGTTCTCTGCGGTAATGATGTGTTCACCGATGGAGAAGGAAGGTCAGTTATACCCGCCGGAAGAGTTCAAGAGGTACTTTGAGTTGCCCGACGGAGAGCCGGACATGGTATTCGCCGTGGCAGACACCAAAGAAACGGGCGATGATTACTTTGCGATGCCTATAGTCCACAAATTCGGAGATGACTACTACATCGAGGACATCATCTGCAACAACGGCAGACCCGAACTGATAGAAACATTGGCAGCGGAAGCCCTCTTAAACGTGAATGTTGCGAGATTTGAGTCTAACAGAGGTGGTACTACTTATGCGAGGAATGTCCAGGAGAAGATAAAATCTTTAGGCGGTAAGTGCAAGATCACCACGAAATGGAATCAGAGCAATAAGGAGACCCGTATCATATCGAGAAGCCCCTGGGTAAAGGAGCATTGCATATTCAAAGACCCCTCAAAGTACACTTCAGACTACCGAAGGGCGATGGAGATGATGTGTTCGTACTCATTAAAGGGGAAGAACAAGCATGACGATGTACCCGATGTGTTTAGTGATTTAGCGGATTTTGCGGAAAGTCTCACGATAAAGCCCATCAGAGTGGGGAAGAGGGTATTCTAATCTTGACAATTTATAACAAATGTGTTATGTAAAGTGATATAAGGGATTATGGCTATTGATATAAAGGATTATCCTAAAACCGTTGAAGAGATCAACCGCATATTGAGCAACAAGGAGATATGCGAGGTAAAACTTGAGCCGAAAGGCATATCGGTAGTTAGGATCAGCAGGAAAGTTCAGAGTATAGAGAAACTTGATGCGGAGAAATAGAAGTTCCGCTAAAAGCCGATTAGAGGGGCTACAGAGAGGTAGCTCCTTTTTCAATGGAAGTAATTAACAATCTATTCGGAAGATTACCCATCTACACTTCGGTCGAGGGATTTGACCCGTCAAGACCCGAAGAAGTTATCAATGAGGTCAATGAAGCGTTAGTTATCCACGTTCAGAATTTATGGGCGATGGAGTATTTGTATTGGTACAGAAGGGGAGTCACGCCTATCTATGCCAGGACAAAGGAAGTAAGACCCGAAATCAACAACAAGATTTCGGAAAATCACGCCGGGGAAATAGTGGACTTTAAGAACGGCTACTTCCTCACGCAGCCCGCTTTCTACACCTCAAGGAAAGAAGATGAGGATACCGCTTCAAAGGTCAATGACCTCAACGAGTATCTTTACAGGTCAAATAAGCAGACAGTAGACAATGAACTTGTAGACTGGTTTCACACAGTCGGCAAGGGCGATTTGTTCGTGCAATCGAATGATGATCCCGAAGTTCCGTTTATCTGCTACGCATTAGACCCACGTTCAGCGTTCGTGGTGAAGTCAATGTCACCCGGCAACGCTCCTGTGTACGGAGTGCATTCCGTGGTGAGAGGGGAAGAACTTATCCTTGATGTATGGGACAAATACAATGTCTACACATTAAGAGGTACGGCAACAGGCAAACTAACAGTTCCCACCCCGAACTATCTCTGCACAGCGGTAGAGGTGATAGATGTCAAGCCCAATCCTTTAGGCGAGATACCCATCATCGAATACTTCTACAACTCTGTGGGGCAGAGCGCATTTGAAAGCGTGATCCCTCTCCTGGATGCCCTCAATGAGATGGCTTCCGACAGATTAGACGGAATAGACCAGTTCATCCAGTCGCTTCTTGTTTTCTACAACTGCACCCTGGAAGATGATGATGGCAATGAGATCACTCCGAAGTATGTAAGAGAAAGCGGCGCGCTGTTCCTCAAGTCCATAGGGGAGAACAGGGCAGACCTCAAGGAGATTTCTTCACAGCTTGACCAGACGCAGACCCAGGTTTTGGTGGACTACACCTATAAGCAGATATGTACTATCTGCGGTATGCCGATGGTGCAGAGCCAGGGAGTAGCTTCCCTAACAGGCGCGGCTGTCGAAATGCGTAACGGATGGGCTACCGCTGAAACGATGGCAAGGAACACCGAAGATTTGTTCAAGAGGTCTAATAAATTCTTCGACCGAATAATCACGAAGATTTTAAGGGAGAAGAACATTTTAGACATCTCCCTCAATGACTTTGAACTCAACTTCATCAGAAACGATATGTACGGAGTTCAGAGCAAGGCACAGGCACTTCAGACCCTTATCGCTGCCGGACTCCATCCGACCATCGCACTTGCCAAATCGGGAATTTCTTCCGACCCGGTAGCGGACTTTGAGAACTCCAAGGAGTACATGAAGTTAAGGTGGGGCGATCCCGAAAAGACGGAACTTGTCGAAGAGAGCGATACAGTAAATGTTCCTGTTTGATGAGATAGACGCTTTTAAAGAGAGTTTGCAAAGCCCCTCACAGCCGATTTCAGAGGGCAAACGTGAGAAGTCGAGGGATTATATCGATGAGGTATTAGACCTTCTCATAATGGCTTATGTACTCGGCACAGAGGATGCTTCCGTTCAGCTCGATGAAGAAGTCTCACCCGACATGGATGAGATGAAGGAAGCCATCGAACTCAAGATAGACGGCAAAGGTTTCAGAGAGCGCATCAAGGAACACCTCGACACGGGAGACATCGGACTTATAGGGACAGTAGCGGACACCGATGCCATAAGGGTGTACAACACCGCAGTATTAAACACAGGATTAAAACTCGGAGCATCCACCAAGACCTGGCGAACGATGGAAGATGAGAAAGTCAGAGACAGCCATGTGATATTGGACGGGCAGACCATTCCCATCGATGCCTACTTCTACACGATGGGAGACAAGGCACTTCAGCCGGGCGGGTTTGAGACAGCGGAAGAGAACTGCAACTGTAGGTGCATATTGGAAGTTCATTAAGCGAAAGCTATTGAATATGGGCAGAGAAGCCCTAAATCGCAAACAAGGTTAGAGAAAAACCTAAAAGAGCAATTCGGTGGGAGATCACCTATAAAGCGCAAAGGAGAGATGAATGGCAGAAGTAGTGATGGCAGATGCCGTGACCACAGGTGAATCCGCAATCGGCACAGTCACCATTGATGAGAATGCGAAGATCAAAGCCCTTGAGGAAGAGATTGAAAAGCTGAAGAAAGCGCAGTCGAACGCAAGCGCAGATGCCGCAGATTGGAAGCGTAAATACCGGGAAACGCTCGATGCAGCAGAGCGCGAGAAACAGGAAAGAGAAGATGCGTTCAACGAGATGCAGACACAGCTTGCGTCCTACAAGACCAATGAGAGGGTAGCCAACTACACGGCGAAGCTCATTGAAAGCGGTTTCGACATAGACACCGCTAAAAGTATGGCAGCTTCGCTCCCCGAAGGGATAGATGATTCGTTCTTTGAACAGCAGAAGTCATTCCTCGAAAATCAGAAGTTAAAGGTAAAACAGGAAGCTCTTAATGCACAGCCCTCACTCTCGATGGGAATGCCTATGACGGGAAAGACCGCAGAGGACATCGAAAACGAGAACATGAGAAGGTGGATGGGGCTTCCACCCAAGTAAAAGGAGTAACAAATGGCTAATACAATGGCTGCACCTGTTAATAACAGCGTAGCACTTGCACAGAAGTACCTTCCTCTGCTCGATGAAGTGTACAAGAGAGAAAGCCTTTCCTCTGTCCTCGACACAGCCAATGAGAGAATCAATTGGATTGGCGCGGACACCGCGAAGGTTATGAAGCTCGACCTCGATGGTCTTGGAGATTACAGCAGAAACGCGGGCTATGTCCCCGGCTCTGCCGATGTTACATGGGAAACCCTTCAGATCACCAAAGATAGGGGACGCTCCTTCAACATCGATGTTATGGATAACGAAGAAGTGCTTGGTCAGATGGTAGGCAACACCCTCTCGGAGTTTGAGAGAGTACACATTGTCCCCGAAATCGATGCCTACAGGTTTGCCAAGTATGCGGCGGGTGCGGGCAGCACAGTAACCGCCACTCTGTCCTCTTCCGATAACATTGCCGACCTCATTCAGACCGCTATCGCCACTATGGATGATAAGGAAGTTCCGTATGAGGGAAGGATACTGTTCGTCAACCCGACCATCTATTCCTATCTGAAGGGCGATATCACCCGTTTCACCGAAAACGGCGATCCGAACGTAAACGGCAACATCGAGATGTATGACGCTCTGCGTGTAATCCGTGTTCCGTCTGGCAGATTCAACACTTCCATCACCCTGGCGCAGCCGTCCGATGCTTCTTCCACAGGCGGCTTCTCCACAGCGGGCGTAGATATCAACTTTATGATCGTCCACCCGTCTGCCGTTGTACAGGTAATCAAGCACTTCGCTCCGCGTCTGTTCAGCCCCGCACAGGTCTTTGACGCTGACGCTTGGAGAGTTAACTACAGAGTAGTGCATGATTGCTTCGTACTTGCCAACAAAACTTATGGCATCTACGTTCACAAGAAAGCGTCTGCAACAACATAATGAAGTTACTGATAGCGATCCCTTGCGGAGATACAGTTAGATATGAATTTGCGGAGAGCTTATCCAATCTTTCCAAAAGGCTTGCGAGAGAGGGGATAGACTTTACCATCCGTTTCCATGAAGGAAGCCTGGTCTATACCGCAAGGGAAGCCCTATCAGATGAAGCTATCAACGATTACACTCATGTACTTTGGCTCGACTCGGACATGGTGTTTGAGGACAACATATTCGACCTTCTGCTCTCTGCAAACAAGCCTTTCATATCGGGTATTTACAGGGACAGAAGGGGCGAAATGCGTTTAGCCATCTTCAAGAAGAGCCAGAGATATGAGCGATTCGTTGAGATTCCCGATGATGTGTTTGAGATAGGATACTGCGGATTCGGGTGTGTTCTGACCTCGGTAGAAGTCCTAAAGCAAGTAAGAGGTTATCACTTCACCTGTTTTACCCCGATGAACGGAGTAGGCGAAGATATAGCCTTTTGCGAGAGGTGGGCATCTTTAGGGGGCAAGATATACGCACATCCCAAAGTCCTGTTAGGTCATGTATCCCATCAGATCATCGGAGTAAGGAGATGAGATGAGGTTACTGATAGCCATCCCGTGTATGGATACTGTCAGATACGAATTTGCACAGTCCTTAACCAAATTGTGCAAAAGGCTGTCAGATATCGGAGTAGATTACGATGTCCACTTCCACGAAGGGTCATTGATCTACATGGCGCGGGATGAAATCTCTAACATAGCCATAGATGAAAAGTTCACGCACGTTCTTTGGCTCGATTCAGACATCCAGTTTACCTCGGATATAGTGGAGATACTCTACGCAAAGAAGAAGCCATTTATCACGGGGATATACAGGTCAAGAAGAAAGCCGTTTGCGATATGTATCTACTCGGATTTGGAGCATGGTCAAAGGCTCACGGAACTCCCGAACGAAGTTTTCAAAATAGACGCTTGCGGTTTCGGATGCGTACTCATGGAGACGGATGTTCTGAAGATAGTCCGTAAAAATTACGGAGTATTCTTCCTTCCCACGATCCACGCAGGTGAGGATATCGCATTTTGTAAGAGATGGACGGATTTAGGCATGAGCATCTACGCCGACCCGGATGTGAGATGCGGACACATCACCTACATCCCCATCACCCCTAAAGAGACGATGCCGATAACGCATTACATGGACTTGATATGAAGATAGACGAAAGAAAAAACCCCGATGGCAGCACTACAGTAGGGATACTGTCAGACACAAAGGAATGGGTAGCTCCGAAAGAAGAGAAACCCAAGAAGAAAACTACTAAAAAGAAAGAACAGAAATGACGGACGAAGAAAAGATCACAACTACACAGGCTTTCATAAACGATTCCGAAGCCACGGATGCTGTGGTGTCTGTCTATCTGAAAAAGGCAGAAGCGGCGATTTTAAGAAGGAGATATCCCTTTAAGCAGCCCGCATCCGCAAGCGTACCTAAAGAGTATGAAATGCTCCAATGCGAACTCGCATCGAGGTACTTCTTCAGAAGGGGTGCAGAGCCGGAGATAGCTCATTCGGAGAATGGCATAAATCGTACCTACGGATCGGTAAACGATGAAGATTTGCTGATGGAAGTCATACAGGTGGCAAGGTTTTGAAAGATTTAGCTCGGAACAAGAAAAAATTCTATTACGCCCTCTATACAGGAGTAACAGAACTTATAGATGATTACGGCAACAGGACAGGGCAATATGTTCCGTCCTATTCCGCAATCACCGAATACCGGGCAAACATCTCACCCGCAAGGGGAGCGGCAGATTTGGAACAGTTTGGCATCAACGAGAACTACACGAACGTGATAACCACATCCGATATGTCATGCCCCTTCACGGAAACCACCAGGCTGTGGATAAACATTCCCACAACCGACCCGCACAACTATGTTGTTGTGAGAAGGGCAGAGAGCATCAACAGCTTATCCTTTGCCATTCGTGAGGTTTCCGTAAGTCCGGGAGTAATCACAAGTGCAGATTGATGTATTCGATATTCGGGGAATAGAGAACTATATCGCACAATTAGAGCGATTAGAATCTACCCTTGAAGAACGGATGGATGAACTTTGCCGAAGGTTGGTAGAGGAAGTAGGCAGACCGATAGTAGAGAGTTATTACTCGGCTGCAAGATGGGAAGGGAACGAGGATTATTCCATCGAAACCCTACCCACAAAGAATGGATACTCCCTCACAGCTAAAGGTGAACAGGTATTCTTCATCGAATTTGGTACAGGCAACTATGCCGGAGCGATCCCCAACGATTTCGATTTAGGGGAGATAGAAGTAGCACCCGGCTCATGGTCGGAAACCCATCAGCAGCAATACTCCACCAAAGGATATTGGATTTACTACGGAACGAAGTTCACGGGTACAGTTCCGATGCCGGGTATGCAGTACGCTAAAGAAGCCATCATAAACCGCATCGAAGAAATAGCGGCAGAGGTGTTCAAGTGATAGACATAGAAAACATCGTGGTCAATGCCGTTGCAACGGCACTTTCGACCTACACAACTGAATACCCTGATCTGAACGTGCAGAGTATGTATGTAGACGCTCCTTCAAAGTTCCCTTGCGTGAGCGTGGTAGAGGTGAACAACTCCACCTATCAACCATCCCACACGGAACTCCAAGAGGAACACGCGCTCATCACTTACGATGTGAATGTTTACACGAATGATCCGTCCTTAAAAACAACCGCTAAAGCTCTTGCGGAAGTGGTAGATACCACCATGCAGAACTTGAAGTTCACCAAAACAATGTCGGGTCAGACCCCGAACATTGATAGAACTATATACCGATACACGATGCGTTATGAAGCCATAGTGCAGAAGGGCGTATCGGACAACTCAACCATTATTTATCAGATGTACCACAATGTATAAAGGAGAAATCAAATGCTGAATGGTGTTTCTACCCTCGGTATGACCGTTTCTTACGCAGTTGAAACAACAGCGGGTACAAGACCCACTTCGGGCTATGTAAAGCTCACGGAGATCAGAGATATCCCGGCGGTTGCCAATACTCCGGGAACTATCGATGCCACTCCGCTTGAGGAAACTGTAATGTTCCGTATGCTTGCGGGTCTTGCCGATGCTGATGTTATCACTCTTACCGCAAACAACTCTGATGCTCTTCAGACCGCCTGGGGAACTTGCGTGACCGCAGCCGAAACCGCCTATGCCACAAGCAAGGCTTGTTGGTTTCAGTTTCAGCACCCCACGCTGTCCAAGGCGTTCTTCGTGAGCGGTATGCCGCAGCCCCTTGGCTTTGCGGGTGCTTCGGTCAACAGCGTATTTGACCTGTCCCTCAATATCGTTCCCAACGGATGCGATAGGTGGCAGACCAAGGTAACAACATAAACCTCAAACTAAATAAGGAGAACGAAGATGAGCGATGAATTAGTTATTACTAAAAAGGATGTAGATGAAGTAAGACCCATCAAGATAACGGATCAGACAGATGGGAGAGTTTATACTCTTGAGTTCGACAAGAAGAGCGTAAAGTTTGCAGATGCCAGGGGCTTTGCCCTGGAAGATGTAGACCGCTTCCCGATGTCGAAGATGTATGAACTGTTTTGGTATTCGTTTAGGATGCACCATCCCTCGGTATCTATGGAAAAAGCCGAAAGGATATTTGATGGGATAGGGCAGCTCCCGGATGGGTTTATGCAGAGATTGTCAGCTCTGTACATGAAACCTTTTGAGGGCTTTACAGAGGAAAGCGATGTAAACCCTACTACGATAGTAGAACTGTAAAATCGCTCTCCGACCTTGCAGACGAAGCGTTCCCCTCTTATCTTGCAATAGGTATGTCCCCCGAAGAGTATTGGCATGGTGATGCCGAACTCATGGGGGCATACCGCAAGGCATACAGAATACAGAAAGAAGAGCGGAACTTTGAACTATGGTTGCAAGGCTATTACTTCTACATGGCACTCTCTACTATCGTTCAGAACGTGCTTTCTAAAAAGGGAGAGAAACTCGCAGAATATCCGAAGAAACCCATAGAGATATTCCCCCCGACTAAAGAAGAGGAAGAACAGCGCAAAGAAGAAGAGCTTGAAAACCTCATTCAGCGTATGAACGCAATAGGGGATGCGATAGACAGGAAAAATGGTAAACGAACTTCAACTTAAACTAACCGGGAGTACAGTGAGCGCATCAAGATCGATAAACTCATTGGTCAAGAAACTCAACTCTCTCACAGGGGCATCAAAGGAAGCGAAGAAAGAACTTGGTTTCCTCGACCGGGTTTTCGGGCAGACCACGAAGAGCGTAAATAAGGCTGAAAAGTCCTACAACAAATTCCTCATGTCCATCAAGAGGATAGCGTTCTACCGATTAGTCAGAGGTGCTATCAAGGCGGTCACAGAGGGATTAAGAGAGGGCGTAAACAACCTCGTTCAGTATTCCGCTCTGATGAACTCTTTGGATGCTTCCAGGGCGAACGCAACGATGAGTGAGTTCGCCACCATTTCCCTTTGGGTAAAGAACACAGTAGGCTCGGCGGTAATGCCAATATTACAGGCTCTTGTGCCTGTGGTCAATGCTATAGCCGAAGCGTTTATCTTCGCTACCAATGCGGTCAATCAGTTTATCAAAGGTTTGCAAGGTAGCCAGTTCTACACGGAAGCCCTCAAGTACAACATCAACTACGCCGACAGTTTAGACGGAGTAGGGAAAGCCGCGAAGGAAGCGAAGAAACAGCTTTTCGGATTTGATGAGCTGAATGTCTTTAATGACAACTCCGGCACAGGAAGCGGGTTAAAGACCGAACTCGACTATTCCTCGATGTTCAAGGAAACGGAAGTATCCGATGGATTCGCCCGAATCACGGAAGCAATCAGAACTAACCTTGCCAACATCGAGAAGATAACCGGGGGTTTTGCTCTCGCAGCGGGAGTGATACTTCTGCTAACAGGGCATATCGGAACTGGCATAGCGGCGTTTGTAGCGGGTGCTGCTCTGCTGTGGAAATCTGCCGGAGTTAATTGGGACAGCCTGGGCAATACCATCCAGGAAAAGCTCGGCTCACTTGTCGCACTATCCGCTCCCACATTGCTTGCCCTCGGAACTATCCTTCTCCTTACCGGGCATATCGGATTAGGCATCGGTGGCATTTTAGCGGGTATAGCGGCAACGGGCATATCCGGGGCGTTTGGATGGGATGATAATCTGCGTAATGACATCAAGACCAAATTAGAAACGCTCATCCTCTTCACCTCACTCACAATGGTTGCCTATGGTACGATCCTCGCCTTTACTGGCAACATTCCATTAGGACTTGGCTTAATGGCTGCGGGTCTTGCTTCATTCGGAACATACGCCGCAGTTAATTGGGATATCCTCGGCTCAACACTTTCAGCGAGGATAACCTCTATAACCGCCATAATCAGCACAGCTCTGCTTGCCATAGGTACTATCCTGTTCTTCGCTTCAGGCGGTTTGGGAAGCGCAGCCGGAGCAAAGATCGGTCTTGCGATGATGGCTGCGGGAGCAGTAGGTCTTGCGGGAACAGCGGTGTTGAGTTGGGATGCCGTACCCGAAAAGACAAGGACTATCATCGGAGTGATAACAGGCATTGTCAGCGCAGCTTCACTTGCTCTTGGTGCATTGTTAGTATTTGGAGCGGGCGGTACGCCTGGTGTGCTTCAGCTTGGACTTGGTTTAATAGCTGCGGGTGCTGCGGGTCTTGCGACATCTGCCCATGCTCTCAATATCACGGAGTGGGCAAAGGAAAAGTTTGGGGAACTTGATACAAAGGTGGATGAGTTTGTAGAAAGCCTGTTAGAGAAAGCCCTTAACACAGGCAAAGACTTCGTGGAAAAGCTCAAAACAGGTATTTCCGACAAGTGGAACTCATTTAAGTCCTGGCTCTCCGGCAAATCCCTTAACATCAACGCAAGAGTAAACGCCGATTATGACTTTGGCTCTTTACCGGGAAGGGCAAGCGGTGGTTTCGTGGATTCGGGTCAGATATTCATGGCGAGGGAAAACGGCATTCCCGAACTGGTTGGCTCAATGGGCAATCAGACCGCAGTAGCGAACAACTCACAGATCGTTGATGGTATCGCAAGCGGTGTGGAAAGCGCGATGGACAACACCAACTCGGTAATCCTTCAGATGGCAAACGCCATAGTCAATGCGATAGCCGAAAAGGAAATCAATACACAGGTAATCTCGGACAGAGATGTGGCACGTTCCGCTGACAGAGGACGCACACTCACAGGAGCGACAGTTTACGCATGACCTTTGAAGTTTACAATCAGACAGGCTCATCCAAGTTAGGCTACGCCAACGGCGCGTTCGTCCCCCTCGCGCCCTATATCAAATACCAAGGGCTTGAGGGGTCACGCAACGATGTTGACGGGAGTAACGCGGGGCGGGTTATAGACAACGCAGAGATGGTTAGGGACAGGCTTGCGACCAAGTATAAGTTTAACATAACCACCATCCCGATAAGCAATGCGATAGCTTCACAGATAGAAGCACTCTTAATGCCCGAATTTTTCTACGTTAGGACTGACTACTACACCCCGAACACTCTAACCACCTACACCTGTTATTCCAACAACGTGACCAAAGCCCATGTGATAAACAGGGCTTCGGGCGAGTATTTAGTCAAGCTCTCTGCTCCCATCGTTCAGAAATGAATACAATCAAGTTCTACAACGGCAATTCAATACAGGGAAGCGTGGATGATAACTTTCTGCGTAGCGGGACAGTAGAGAAGTCTATCGGTCTTATCGGGGACACCCTCGATATCGATACCTTTGAGTTCTACGCCTATTCGCAGTATGAGCTTCATCCCATCATGCTTTTAGCCGACAAGAACGGCAAGGCACTTACCACCTCGGAAGGGAAGTACATTCTCGTCAAGGGCGCAGAGGATACTGACCCCACGCAGTTCGCGCAGACAGGTCAAATGCTCACGCTGTCCTACACCAATTCCTCTAATCAGACAGTCAATCTTGGTGAGTTCTATGTAGAAGAGGTGGAAGCGGTCGGACACTCATTATACAGGTTTAGGTGTCAGACCATCCTCGGCATAATGGGTACGCTCACTCACACGGGCGGCATATATACAGGCGATGTGTCATTACGTTGGCTTATCGACAACATCTTCCTTGTTACGGGGTGGGTAGTAGGTAGGAGCTACACCCTTTCATGGGACGCGGGTATCGATGATACCCCGTTAGCTTATGGGTGGCTTCCGTACTCGACATACAGGGAAAACCTCTTACATTGCCTTTTCGCCCTCGGATACATCATCGTATGGAACGGGTCGAACTGGTTAGTGACCACCCCCTCTAAAGTAAGCCGCACGATATCCGACAGCACATTGGTTATCGGCGGTAGCGTGACCAAGGTTGACAGGGCAAGTGAGATAAGCCTTATCGAACACTCATTCTTTGAAAGCCCCGTGGACAAGTTAGTTACGCTCTTCGACAACACGGGCGAAACGAAACCCGCTTCAGACACTTTGGTGGTCTTTGAACAGCCTTGCCACGGTTTAGACACTACAGGGACGCTTGTGATAGAGCCGTATTCCAATAAGGGGTATGGCATAAACTACTGTAATGTCACAGGCGCGGGAACACTCACGGGATATCAGTATTCCCACTCACAGAAGGAGTTAGTAGACTATTCCAACTCGACTTCTGACAGGACGATAAAGATACAGAATGAAACGATGGTCAATACCCTCAATTCGCGCAATGTCCTTCAGAGATTGGTCAATTTACAGAACGCATCACAGGAAGCTAACATAGACTTCTTCCCCTCGATAACTGCGACCCCGAAGCTCGGAGATAAAGCCACCTTCACAGATACATTCGGGGACACAAGGGAAGGGGTCATTCAAGATATAAAGTTCGACCTATCGGGTAATTTGAGGTTTAACGCGACATTGGCGTTGGGCTTTGAAGCTGGACCATACGGGCAGAACATACAAAACTACAGAGTATTCTACGCTTCATCCATAGCGCAGACATGGACAGTCCCCGATGATGTAGACGAGATAGCTATCGTTCTCGGACAGGGCGGTAGCGGTGGTAATGGCGGCTACAAAGGCGGGGACGGAGCAGACGGAACAACAGGCTACCGCGACCAAGCTACCTACGGCACAGGCGGTAATCCCGGAGCGGGTGGTAATGGCGGTGAGGGCGGTAGTGCGGGTAAGGTCTACTCGGAACTCATCTCCGTGACCCCTGGTGATACAGTTACCATGAACATCGGCTTCGGCGGTGCGGGCGGGGCGAGAAACCACGGCACAGGCGGTGTAGGAGATCACGCTACTTTAACCTACAACGGCACTACCTACACAAGCAACGATGGAACTATCCCGCCAAGTGGGTACTACAATCCTCTGAATGGAGTTATCTACTCTGTGAGCGGTGCGACAGGCAATGCCGGATATTCGGGCGGTACTGTCCATTGGGATGAAGAGATAATCGCACAGGGCTACGGAGCGGGTGAGAATGGAGCTTCAGAGTACGGCACAACACAAACCGCATATTACTACCGCTATGGTCTTGGCGGTGGCGGCGGTGGTGGTACTTACCTGGAACAGTATTCCGCAGCCGAAGATGGTACAGATGGCAACTACGAATATGACAGCCGTGATGAAGAATGGTGGTCTTACGGCGGCGATGGTGGCGATGGAGCTGATGCAGCCGACAAATCCGGCGGTGCTACCAATTGGGGATCGGGTGGCGAAGGTGGAGATGGCGGTGGCGGCGGTGGCGGCGGTGGCGGTTGCCGACTTCGCTACTACGATGAAGGAGATACAGTAAACGGACACGGCGGCACAGGCGGCGATGGTGGCAAAGGTCAGCAAGGCGGCGGTGCGTATGTCATTATCTATTATTAGGAGATCAACATGGCGATAGTAGTAGACGATGCAGATATCTATACTCTTTCCTGGACAGGAGCGCAGACTAACGCTTTTGTAGGCACTCCCTACGCGGCGCAGACCTTCACAGGATCGGTGGTGGTGGCGGCGAACGGCACAGTCACAGTAACAGGTCAGAAGGGACAGGCATTAGCCAACCTCGGTATAGGCACATTAGCCACAATGTCATACACAGTAATCGTATAGGAGTGAAACATGATTAAGATAGGCAACTACACGATAGACGCACAAGTATATCAGTCCTCGGACAGAGTAAGCTACAACTTCGCTTGCGACAAATCATATCAGAGGAATGTCGAGAGCGGATTTGCTATGGCTACCTCGGTGGAGTTCGACTTCGGAGAGGTAGAGGTCACGCTCTACGCCCCGAAGTTAGAGATAGAGCAGATAAGGGGAGAAGAGCTTACAGTTATCTTCACAGCCGCCCCGCTTCCGACCTCTGAAACGGACGAACTGATAAACAAGGTAGAGGTACTTGAAAGCTCTTCGGCAGACATGGGAGAAACCATCCTTGCCTACGGGGACGCTATAGCTGAACTCGCTGAAATGATAGCGGAGATGGGAGAGATAGATGGTTAGGTTTTATGTAAATCGTATTCAGCATGGTCTTATGACCCTTGAAGAAGTCCCTCTCAAGTGGAGAGAAGCAGTAGCAGAAGCACTCGGAGAATAATATGGCAATAGTCAAAGGCGTAGACGCGAGTAGCAACAACGTAAACGGCGTTTGGTACAACGGCGGCGGTAATCAGTACGGGCTGAACATAGCGGAGTACACGCTTCCTACTGTGACAAGCCCGACTGCGGGATGGTACAGGCTTGCTTCGATAAGACCCGGCACTTCGACCAACAACCCTCATATCACGGGGCAGTTTTCTATCAGCACACCATACAATTCCTACCGACCCACCAAAGGCACGTTTGCGTTCACAGTAGATGGTAGCGGCGGGGCGGCGAACTTGGTTATGTTATCGGGTATCCCCGTGGGGTACTTCGATAAGTTCAGAATAACCTCAAACAACACATCGCCGTACAGAATAAACATTGAAGCCCACCTTCATCAGACGGGTACATTTACTATGTCCCCTGTGGCGGTGGCGGTAGAAGCGATAGGGTATGGTATTGAGTTCTCCGAAAGTTGGAGCTTGCTCCCCGACCCGCTCACAGACGCAGATGTAAAGGCTGAACTTGTCCCCACGATGACCTTTTCGGGGTCGATGCTTACAAGAACACAGTCAAAGGGACTTGCAAGCGGTAGCACAAGCGGAACGTATGCTATCTTCGGATGGGTTGGGAAAAACACAACGAGTAGTTCCTATGCGTTCTCCGCATTAGTCATAGGTCAAGGGAACGCTTCTTATGCGCGGAAAGGTCTTTGGTATTTAGAAGCAACTACCCGTAATAGCACACTAACAGCCGCAGTTACCACAATAGTCCCGCCCGATAACGGCACGTTCACTTTTGGATACTATGATGATGGGAACGGGAACTTCCGTCTTGGCATATATAGGTCGGTCAGTTATGCACAGGAAGTCCGAATGGTGGTGTTGGCTTGTCCCGTTGACTACCCGCTCCACTTTGGGGAAACACAGCTTTTAACCACAGCCCCGACAGGATGGACTGCGATAACTTCATACTAAAATGGATAACGCACTCATAATTGCAATACTCACATCGAGCGCACTCTCCACGCTCATCTCCTGTATCTTCAACTTCCTCTCTGCCAACTCACGGCAGAAGGAAGTAAACAAGATACTTCTCTTGGGAGAGATGGAGAGAAGGTTGGATAGGTACAGGGCAGAGAAAAAGATATCCTCTGAACAGCTGCAGATATTCACGGAGATTGCCCGTCTGTGCAAGGACGATGGTGGCAATGGATACTCGGACGCAATGTTAGCCGAAGCGAGGGCATTGCCCCATGCCTAAAAAGAAGCTGAAGAACAGGACAAAGTTCGCAATCCTGTCTGTGGTCAATCTGACATGGTACGCCATAGCGGTACTGGTCTTGACCTACTTCGACAAGGTAGTACCCGACACTCTGACACAGGCTTGGTTTGCGGCATGGACTGTGGAACTGGCATTACTATTTGGTATCAAGATAAAAGACAAAGGAGATAACGATGGCTTTTAACCCCTCATACAATATTTTGGACAAGGATACCCACAACACCCTTGTCGAAGCTCTAAAGTCGGGCGGTATCGGATATACCGAAGCCGATGGAACTGTACATAAAATCTCGGACACCTATGCAAGCGGTGGCGGTGGTGGTTCATCCCTTCCCGAAGTATCCGCAGATGATAACGGAGATGTCCTCACAGTAGTCGAGGGAGAGTGGGCGAAAGCCGCCCCAAGCGGGGGTGGATATGATGCTATAATCAACTTCTCTGTGGACGATGGCGGGAACATTACCGCAACACTTGTTGAGGGGACATTCGCAGATGTCACCGCAAAGATGATGGATGGTGACCCCGTATCAATAGCTTGTTCCCAAGTCACAGAAGAGGCTTACGAAGCCTATTTAGTGGAAGGAATTGCTTTCGAGGAAGGGGAAATATCATTCATCGCAGGCACCCTTTCCCCCCAAAGGGCTGTAATTAACGATACAGCATATATTCTCGCAACATGGACACCTTGCTTTGGGGTATCGTGGGCTACCCATTCCTTTGTGTCTGACAGTATCCCTACTGTAGTGCTGCCATCCGGGTTTTTTCTTTCATCTATCTTCATATCAAGTCCATGTAATGCGTTATCGGCATCGTCTCTTTAGGGGTAATGGGGATGTAGGTAATGTGTCCGCATCTTACATCCGGGTCGGCGTAGATGCTCATGCCTAAATCCGTCCATCTCTTACAAAATGCGATATCCTCACCCGCATGGATCGTGGGAAGGAAGAATACTCCGTAGTTTTTACGGACT
>Ga0310786_10003424_pt1 | contig 23083 bp, 25 predicted proteins | sample AusTroGonzalo_MG_FD_203881 | JGI IMG/M metagenome (GOLD analysis project Ga0310786, IMG submission 203881) | Bovine rumen microbial communities from tropical cattle in Woodstock, Queensland, Australia - Gonzalo_03 (v2) (version 2) | ecosystem: Host-associated > Mammals > Digestive system >...
CACCGTGCCAAGACACCTTGAGCAAATGGGTATGACCCAAGAAATGTTTTACGATTGGATGGACGGTGGAGACCAATACGATAAGGCCGATGAAATTGCAAAACATTATCTTGTAAGGAAATACGGCAATACCATGGCCAAAAAGATTATCAAGAAATATGAGATGGACGGTTCCAACGCATTTGTTGGTATTGTGTTGGAGGAACCCGGTTACCAAAAATACATTGACGCATTGTAATATGAAGGACTTGAAAGATTTTTTAAACGAATCATTGGATCATGTAAACGGGGTAACTGAGTCTTCAAACCGGGATGCCTTTGTGGAGAAAGTCCGCTCCGCACTTGAAAAATGTATATCCGATAAATCGATTGATGCTTGGTTTTTCAACTGGGCTGAATCCGACAAGGCTGAAAGAGCATCCGCCGAAAAATACCTAAATTCAATTCTACCAGGAAAGTGGAAATTCATTGAGATAACCGGAAACGGAACCAATGTAGGTGAAGGATGGTTCAAAAACAAGGAGAATGATGTCACGATATCACTTTCATGTGATAATGAAGGGGAGACGGATAATGACTACATAGATGGATACACCATTGAATAAAACAAAACATAAACCAATGAAAGACCTTAAAGATGCAATAATTGAAAATCTCGGCCAAGTAAATGAAAGTTCATTTCGTTGCAATGGCAAAATTCAAAAGCATGAGGAAAGCTCAACAGAAGTCCTCCCGATATCAAACGTTCGCGCAGACCAGCTTTACGTCATGTATGATGATAATGCCGGTGAAATTGACATCATATCCACAAGCGATATTGAAGGATACACCCAATGGGCCGGAGAAACGGAAGAAGTTGCGGCAAAACTTGCGAAACTTAAACCCGGTGAGGTGTATAAAGATAGTTGGGGTTATATTACCCGCCTCAAGTAATGCAGTCGTTATACACATACATAGAAGAATCATTCAAGTCACTTGGTAAAGGTGAAGAAGGGGAGGTATTCGACCTTGGTGATGGCCGTGTAAAAAAGGTCTTCAAACGAGGCAGGGTACCTCTTCCATGGCAACTCCTATATCAGGCATGCCAAATGGGTGTCGAGATCGAGGCTCTCCCAAGGGTATTCGAGGTGGGGGATGATTATATTATCCGTGAAGATTGTACCCCAAACACATCGAAATGCAAATCCATATACAAGACCTCCCAACAGGTACCATTTCCAAAATCCGGACCGGATACAATATATCAGTTGGTATATGACGGACACTTGTGGTACACTCCGGAAGAAGGTGACTGCATGGATATCCGATGGGCGATCAGAGGTATTGTGAAAGATACCGTTCATTTCCTTACACATCTCAAATACGAACTCTCCCAAATATGTGGTGATCGTGCCGGTCTTGGTGATTTTGCATTGAAGAACCTTGGTGAAACAAAGGATGGCCGAGTCGTAATGTTTGACTTCTAAATAAAACGAACGATATGAAACCATTATACGAATATTTGAATGAGTCATTTAAGTGGGAGGATCGGGACATTGCCACATTACGTGATTTATTGGGATCATTGGTCGATCCCGATACAACCACGTGGGTTGAAAAGTATTGTCCCAATATGAAGAATTTTCCGCTCTTTATGGATGACCATGAAAAATCCCTTCTCACTCCATTATATGACAAGTTCTCCAAGACCGGAAAGATAAACCTTACCAATGATGAGAAAAAACTTGTTCGTAGAATAGCGGTGTTTGCATGCAAGCAGGCGTACACATTAAACGCAGATATATTCAATCTGTATCTTAATGTGCTTCATTTATAAAAAGTATTGATTATGAAAGACTTATATTCGTACATAGTTAATGAGGGCATCAAAGATGCCTTTGGTAAACTCAAGTCCTTATTCAAAAAGAAGGAGAAATATGTATACAAAACCGAGGATAAGCGTTGGGAAGAGGTGCAAATTCTTTATTACAACATCCTCAAGACCGGCCCCGTACAATCATTCAGTAATGTTCGGGATTTGGTTAACGTATACATGAATGGCTCAATGAAGTATGAATTTGTAATAAAAAACAAGCGTCAATACGCCGCGTTCCTACAAGGGGTTCTTGATTATGCATACATGAACTATACCCGAAGCCTTAAACAGGATCCTTTTGGCGAAAAATCATGCGATAGTGCATATGCCAGGGCATGCAAGGAATATGGATACGAAGGAATCACCCATGATCTCGATAGTGGTGCCGTAGGACTTGATGTATTCGGCCATTATCCATACGGGTGGGGATTTGCCGAACGTCTTGACCTTAATATATCTCGTCAATGGTTAGTTAGTTTCAAAACAGCGGAGCCAATAAATTAAAAACTCGCATATAAAAGGAGATCTCCTCCGTCCCGAATAACTATATAGGGGCGGAGGAGATCTCTTGTTATATCGCAAATAAACGCGCAAAAATCGAATTTTTACAGCCTTGATATAGTCCTCTCGGTAAAGATCTTAAAAAGCATATTGTTCTGCTTGGCAAATTCCGCGGCAGCTCGCCATTTTGAGATATTCTTCACATACTCATTCCATGCGTATGAGTCTCGCGGTAGCGTAGGATCCGGTGCTTTGGTTTGATTGTATGGCTTAATTTCAACAAGTATTGTGGTAATACCTTTTGATGGATCGTGTTGGTCATTATACATGTCCATGATATAATCCGGATAATACGTATGTGTTGTACCATCCCGTAGGTTGGTATATTGGATCCCAACGCATTCACTACCCCAATGCACAATTCTCGGGGAATGCTCCAACCAATAGATAAAATCCCGTTCATACGAGGATCTATATATAATCGGCCGAGTCTTCTGTGATTCATATAGTTTACGACAGGACGCCGGGTTGATTTGACCTCCTTTATATCGCTGATTTGGCCGTATCTTTTTTATATCGTGTGGCATAATGTTTCCTGTTAATATTTCATCAAGTTCCTTTATATATAATTGAAAAACCGATTAATAATTTTACAAATGAATAAGATAGATTCTTTGGGTATCTACATTAAAGGAGACTATGCCGGTGTGGATAACGAAAAAGCTTTTGATTTGATCGAAATGGCTGTTACAGAAGGCGTAAAGGCCAATGCCGGTCAAAAGAATGCAATGTCAATAGCGCTGGGAGGTATTTGGCTTGACGGATATATTGCCGGGTGTGGTGCCACGGACGAAAACGTCAAGAAAACTCTTCGTGATTCGATTAACAAATACTTTTTTATCTAATGACCACGGAACAATTATCGAAATACCTATAACTTATGTATGAGCATTTGAATCCTACACAGGAAATTAAAGTTGGCGAGATGGTTCGTTGGGATGAATACCCGGACAGACTGTATTACGTCCTCGAAATGAACATTACACATTGTGGTCATAATGATTATTGTAAAATTGAATCTATTGACCATAAACACCGTGCATTGGTCCGTATCGCGGATCTTACATGGGATGATGTGGATTTCATCGAACAATAAATTATTAACATTATGAATATCAGTCAGTTAAAAAGCCTTATAATCAGAGACCGCGCCCATAAGGGGATTTCGGATTGTGATTTCACCAACGGGTATGTGAATTACGACATCGGTGATTTACTATTTGATTATGGATTTAATGTTCCATGTGAAACATACTTCCATAATGAAGATGATTTTGCCGATTATCCGGAAGGTACCCCGGAACGCAGCCAATGGGAATGCCGTAACAGCAATTGGGAGATGTGCGGTAACGGTAAATTCATCAATTACCCGGATAACTTTATCATCCGACATCGTTTTGCCCGTCCATCATACATACAAGTATTGGAATGGTTCATGGAGAAGTTCCATGCACAGATCGACATTTCCGCGTCAAAAATCACTGTCAAAAACCTCCACATTCCTCATGGGCCGGATAGTTACTATGTGGAAAGTTGGGAATATGTGGAAACCGCATTTCCGGCATCCGATCCGGTATTCCTTGCCGGGTGGACAGTAGATATGATTATCGACCGATTCAAACTACTTGCCGGGCCATTCAAGGTAAAGGATGTGATCAAGGAGGCGGAATGAACCTCCATAAAACAAAAAAGGGTCTCCGCGGAGACCCTTTTCTTTTTCGTAGTTATTGGTTATTTGGATACACCAACAATTTTATCAACTTGTTCCGGCGATACGTCATCTGCTTTTACATCCTTGGAATCCTTGGAATCAGCTTTTGGCGATCCATCCTTTTCCTGTTTATTTACCTCATCCTTCTTTTCATCATCCTCTTTGGATGCTTTGCGTGAAGGCTCAAGGCCAAGGATGTTAGTGAAACCATATTTGGTCGAAAGATCACGGATCTTATCGAGTGCACTGGTACTTGAATCCTCGCCATCCGGTGAAAGAATATCTTTTGCCTTATCGGTTTTTTTAGTACCAGTTTTATCAAGGAGTTCCTTGTTGAGACGTGCCATATAGGCATCAAATTTATCCGGTGAGATTTTCCTCCATGCCTTGCATTTATCATCAATATTGACCACTTGATCGTTGGTTGGAAGACCCGGAACCTCACCCTTGTTTTCGATCATGGTATCATTGAGGTAGTTATAAAGGTCTTCCATGGAACGGGCTTTACCATTGGCATCGAAACAGCAGTTATAGATGGCGTTATACATACGTTCCATCTTTACTTTTTCAACGCTATTCGTTGTGGTATCCATTACAAATTTGATATATACAAGTCGTTCCTTGCATATGGATTCCATGTCGGAACCCTGCTCGGCTTCCATTACTGGGGCCGGTTTCCTTGTTTCACATAGACGGGTCATTGTCCACGGAGAACCCTTGAAAGAGCTGTTTTCCACTTTGTCTTTTTTGTTTTTCTTTTCCCAATTAGCAACACGTTCTTTGAATTCATCCTTTGATATGGCGACCCCACGTTTGCTGTAATATGATTTTGTTCTAAATGTCTTGTTGCCACGTTTATACGTACGTTGTTTGAACACTTTACGGGGATCTTGTTTGTCCGAAAGTGTTGCTTTTCCACCCTTCGTATCAAACTTTTCATCCTCAAGGTCATCATCATTATCCGTACGTTCATCGCCATCCTTGGCGTCATCTTCTTCGGGTTCTTCGTTGGCCTTCTTTTGCTTTTCAAATTCCTCCGGCTCGATTTCTGTGGAATCACCATCGGCTGTGGTCATTGTACACTTACCGTTTTCGTCCTTTTTATATACCGTGCCGTCAGGATCTTTGAATTCTTCCGGTTCAACCTTCTTTGGTTCACCACCTTCAGGTTCCTTTGGATCACCCTCCTTTTTAGCAGGTTCTTTTTCAGGTTCTTTTTCAGGTTCTTTTTCAGGTTCTTTTTCAGGTTCTTTTTCAGGTTCTTTTTCAGGTTCTTTTTCAGGTTCTTTTTCAGGTTCTTTTTCAGGTTCCTTTTCAGGTTCTTTTTTAGGTTCTCCGAGAAGTTTTGGATTTTCTTTTGCCACGGTTTTCATTGTTTTGACTAATCCATCGTCTGTGATACCTTTTTCCTTCTTCCATTTTTCAACGTCTTCATCGGAAATCTTTTCGGCGCTCTTTTCAACCTGCTCGGCGATTTTTTGACCTTCAGGTGTCAATGATTCTTTGGAAAATTTTTCAACAACTTCAATATCTTCAGGAGAACCCGAACCACTCATAACTTTTGTTAATGATTCAAGATGTTTTGAATGTTTATCCTTGTCAGGGCCTTCCGGCAACTGTTTGACGGTATTTTCATAAGCCATCATAAGTTTAAGTGACTTATTACGTTGGGTTTTAATCTCTTCTGCCTCTTTGTCGAGTTTTTCCTTATCACCAGCAGTGAGTTGAGGTGTTTGTGGTTCTTGCGGATCTGTATCACCACCGGTTAATGATTTCAATGCCTCCTGTTCCTTATCGGTCAACACATTGTCGATTTCAACTCTATCCGATAATTCCTTGATACGGGCAAGTTCTTTTGGACTCAAATCGGCTTTTTTCTTCTTCAACAAACTGCGTAGTTCTTTTTCCTCCTTTTCGTCACCAACATTTGTTTTGCCAGTTTTTATGATATCATCGATTTCATCAGTAGAGTACCCAGCCTTCAAAAGCTTATATTTATGTTTCTCTATCTCAAGTTCGTACTTTTGTTTCATTCTTTCATTTTTGGCAGATAAACGTTTTTGACGCAAATCCACAAGTTCATTACGAAGACCACCGAGCTTCTTAAATACGGAGAGTACCCCCATCGAACAATAAGCACCAAGGACACCACATACAAGCAAGGTACCAAAGAACTCATTGATCGTTTCCGGGGTTTGGGCTGACTCTTTTATAAAACCTTTATTGAAATCCAAATGTTTCATATGTTATTTGTTTTATTATCTCTACAAGCTGCATGTTGAGGATTATTATAAAAATAATCAATTATAGTAGAAAAGTATGCCAAGCAAAAAACACAATAATATTCCAAACAGCAATAATCTATTTGCTATATTTCAAGCCCAAGTGGAGTCCTCTGCTCTATTGGTTAAGGTTATTGTGAATAGTGGTATAGATAAAAACTTGGTAAAAACGATTACCTCTGCATCGAAGGCCATAGATACCGCGGTTGATACCATATATAAATCGCTTGATAAGATGAATTCATACGATATTGGTAAATCTGCGGAGGCGTCAAAAACACTGGCATCCACAACCCAAGCATTCGATACACTTGTTACCGTGATCTCCAACATTAATAAGATTAATGGTGCTCAAATCCGTATGGCAAAACATTCCGTTAACCGTCTTATGGATTTGATGTTTGGAGATTCAAGCAAAAACCCTAAAGGTGTAATACCAATGCTTGAAAAAATTGGGGATAAAGACAAGGCAAAATCCCTCATTGATGGCACTAAAATACTCAAACAAGTGGCACCAACAACCAATGATCTTACGAAAATGGCTGTTGTGCTTGGTGCTTCTCTCCCGGTAGTGACGTTGGCTGTACTTGCTGTTAAGGTTTTGTCATTGGTTGTCGATAACATCATAACCATATATTCAAATGCTTCCAGTAAGCAACAACAAATCATTCAATCTGCGGTTGCATTCAAGCAGATGTCCTCGAGTTTGCTTTTGATTATCGGAAGTATCTCGCTTATTAGCTTGTCATTCCCATTTGTGATGTTGTCACTAATCGCAGTGGTTGCCTTGAAGTTCGCAATCAATGGTATCTTGAACATATATTCAATGATTGCCAGCAATGAGAAAGATATCAATGCTGCTTCGAAGACCATTGGGCAGATGGCATTAAGCTTACTCACAATTGTTGGAAGTGTTGCACTTATTAGTTTGGCATTTCCATTCGTCATGTTATCCATGATTACAGTAGTTGCCTTGAAGTTTGCCGTCAATGGTATCGTAAACGTATACTCAATGATTGCAGAAAATGCATCCGGTATCGGTACGGCATCCAATGTCATTAATCAATTGACCTCGAGCTTGCTTACCATCGTTGGAGGTATTTCGCTTATCAGCTTGGCAACCCCGTTTGTTGTGTTATCCATGCTCACCACAGTTGCCTTGAAGATGGCCATCCAAGGTATCATGAATGTATATTCGATGATTGCCGATAATGAAGGTAGCATCACCACAACATCAAAGGTTATCCAACAGCTAACCTCGAGCTTGCTTACCATCGTTGGAGGTATTTCACTTATCAGCTTGGCAACCCCGTTCGTTGTATTATCCATACTCACCACGGTTGCCTTGAAGATGACCATCAAAGGTATTTTGGGTGTATATTCGATGATTGCCGATAATGAAGGTAACATCAACACAACATCAAAGGTTATCCAACAGCTAACTTCGAGCTTACTTGCCATTGTTGGTAGTGTTTCACTTATCAGCTTGGCAACCCCGTTCGTTATAGTGTCGATGATCACGGTGGTTGCACTATCGTTGGTTATTAAAGGTCTCCTCCACATATATTCCAATGTGGCCAATAAAGAGGGAGATATCAGTACGGCTTCGAAGGTTCTTAAACAAATGGCATCGAGCTTACTTGCCATTGTTGGTAGTGTTTCACTTATCAGCTTGGCAACCCCGTTCGTCATGGTGTCATTGATCACTGTATTCACATTATCATTTGTCATCAAAGGACTTCTACGTATATATTCCAATGTAGCCAACAAAGAAAGTGATATTAATGCAGCATCGAAGGCCCTTAAACAAATGGCCTCGAGCTTGCTCATTATAGTGGGTAGTGTTTCACTTATTGCTTTGGCCACTCCATTGATCGCAATATCCATACTTACCGTATTTACCTTATCGTTGGTCATTAAAGGACTTATGCGTATATATTCGGTAGTTGCGGATAAACAAAAGGATATCAATACAGCTTCGAAGACATTCAACCAAATGTCAGTAAGCTTGCTCTTGTTTGTTGGAAGCCTTGTAATTGTTGGATTGACCTTTATGATAGCCGCTCCATTAATAGCGGTTGCCGTTGTGGCCACACTCGCAATAGTTGGATTGATGGTTCTTATAAGCCTGATCTCCAAGAACGTGAAAGAAGGAGGAAAAGTCCTCAAAGATATGGCATTGGCAATGCTCATACTATCGACCACGGCATTGTTAATGGCATTAACCGGTCAATTTATTGCAGCCAACTGGGAGAGTATGCTTATAGTATCCGCATATCTCCTTGTACTTGTAGGTTCCTGCTTGCTATTGGCATTGGCTAAAAAGATAATACACGAGGGAGCCAAGGAACTCCTATACATTGCACTTGCAGTTGCCATCCTCGCCGGCGTTGCTATGTTGATGGCAGTTGTTGGACAATATATCACAGCCAACTGGGAGAACATGCTTATAATATCCGCATATCTCCTTGTACTTGTGGGTTCCTGCTTGCTATTATCATTGGCAAAGAAGTGGATAGAAAGTGGAGCCAAGGAACTCCTATACATTGCACTTGCAGTTGCGATCCTTGCCGGAGTCGCTATGTTGATGGTGTATGTTGGAGGATTGCTCACGGTTAACTGGGAACCGGTACTTACGGTAACCCTATTACTTGCTGTCCTTGTTGGTGCAGTATATTTGATTGCCCGTGCAAGTAAGACCATAGAAAAAGGCTGGAAGGCCATGTTGATCGTGGTATTGTTTGCCGCCGCAATGGCCGCTGTTGTATATGTGCTTGCGGAAATAGCCAATACCGCAGATCCTCTCGAACTCCTTGAAGTTGTTGGCATTATGGCTCTTGTGATGGTGGCCGTTGGTGGTATTGCCGTATTGGCCGGTGTTCTTCAATCACAAATTATGCAAGGCGCCATCGGTGTGGCAGTAATTGCCGGTATTGCGTTCTTAATGTCCATTGTAATGAAGAACCTCGCGAAAGCAGCATCTATTGCACCTCCACTTGAGATCCTCGAAGTGACCGGTATCATGGCCCTTATCATGGTTGCCGTTGGTGCAATGACCATTGCATCCGGTATGTTACTTGCCGGCCCACAAGCAATTGCATTTGGTCTTGGTATGGCTGCTATGAGTTCATTGATAGTTGTTGCTCTCTTGTTATCCGAAGTCGTTAAGAATACGGCAAAGGCTGCTATGGCAGTCAAAGCTGCCGGTCTTAAAGATCCGGATGAGGTTGCAGCAATAATCTCATTACCGATTAAGGCATTTACGAAGGAGGATAAAGACGGCAAGAGCTTATTTGGTTATATTGCTGATCTTCCAAACCCGATAAAAATGGCATCGTATGTTGGTAGAGTGACCGAACTTGCAACCATCACGTGCTCCATTGGAAAGATCGCAGATATCCTTCAACATATTGCTTCATTGAACATGCCGGATCCTGATAAGGGATTTGATGAAAAAGGTAATCCGAAAGGATATAAACAAATGAAGTCCGAGGACTTTATGGCCGCTGCTCAAAATGCCGCAGTCATCCTTGGTATGACTTCAGCCATGTTTGGTGAAGAACAAGTTGATTTCGAACTTGGTGATGGAGCCAAATTCACGGTGGTTCCTTGTGATTTGGCTGCTCTCGATAAGATAAGTTTGAAGACAACATTTAAGATTAGACTACTTTCGAGGATTGTCGGTCATGTATCGAATATGGCGGACACGCTTCAACATATTGCTTCATTGAAGATGCCGGATCCTGATAAAGGATTCACCGAAGAGGGAAGACCTAAAGGGTATCTATTGATGAAGTCCGAGGACTTTATGTCAGCCGCTCAAAATGCATCCGCTATCCTTTCATTCTTTACTGGTTTGTTCGCCGAGGAGGCAACGGAGGTTATATTTGGAGGTTCAAAAGCAACGGTTGAACCACTTAATATGGCTGCTCTTGATAAGATCTCCCGTAGCACACGCCGTAAGATTGAGCGTCTTGGTGATATTGTTGCCGCAGTCGGTGGTATGGCGGTCAGCCTTCAAAATATATCGTCCTTGATGATACCTGATCCTGATAAAGGATTTACTGAAGATGGTAAACCTAAAGGATTCAACGTAATGTCAAGTGATGACTTTAGAAATGCTGCAGTTAACGCCGGTTCCATACTTGCGTTCTTCGCCAACATATTCGCTGATTCCCCAACCACCATGGAATTTGCCGGATCACAGGTAACCATCACCCCGATTAGTATGGCCGTCCTCGACAACCTTTCCCGTGGTACCAAGAAGAAAGTCGCCCGTCTTGGTGAAATTGTGGCTGTGGTTGGCGGTATGGCGGAAACACTCAAGAATATGTCCTCACTTACCGTTCCGGATGCCATGGGCCCGGATGACTTCAACGAAAATGGCACACCGAAGAAATGGCGTATGATGACCGCGGAGGATCTCGCCAATGCCTCATTGACCGCTGGTTCGATGCTTGAGTTCTTCTGTGCATTGTTTGGAGAGGAACGTGTAACATTATCATTGGGCTCCGTAGGTTCGTTTGTTGTCAACCCAATATCGGAGGATGCACTTGATAATATTTCACGTAGTACGAAGAAGAAGATGGAACGTCTCGGTGAGATCATCGCCGTGGTTGGTGGTTTGGGTGAAACCCTTAAAAACCTTTCCAGCTTGATAGTACCTGATTGCAACACTGCAGAGGACTTCAATGAAAATGGTACACCGAAGAAATGGCGTAAGATGACGCAACAGGACTTCAATCAGGCAATGGCAATGGCCGAAAAGATGCTTTTTAGTGTTGTCAACATCCTTGGTGATGAAAGAATGCAGGATCAACTTTCCGATATATCGAAAAGGAATATGAAGAAACTCGGCATTGCCATGGATGCCATTAAGGGTCTCGGTAATATCATGGATCTTGTTAAGGCTCTTGCCGGAGGCCGCATGGCTTCGAAATGGGCACGTGATACTGATCCAAATTCGCCTACGTACGGACAGGACGTTGCAGTCGAGTACATAAACCTTGCAGAGTACATTAATAAGAATCAGGGTAAGATCACAAGCACCGTGTATGATTTGATCATGTGTCCTATCAAAGCAATTGCATGGATTGCCGATAGTGATACCGCCATGGATTATGTCAAAAAGGCTGACGAACAAGGTTATAAGATTTCCCGTGTTCTCAATACGATCAAACAACCGATTACCGATATCATTGATTTGTATAATGATAAGCTATCCGGCGTTGATACGGAATCCATCAAACCTGCATTTGAAGGTGTAATCTTTGGTATTGTATCTCCTCTTGCAGATCTCGATCCTGACAGGATGGAGGTGGTCAAGAAGGGTTCGTTGGTTGTATTTGAACGTGTTGCCGCTTCATTGACCAATGTATCGAAGATTAATGATAATTCAGCCAAGAACTTCCAAAACAATGTGAAGGAAACGGTTGGTCTTCTTAAAACAGTTGATTCAGTCAACCTTGATAAACTCAAGACCGCAAGTGATTTGATGAAACACATTGAGGGATTATCGAAGTCCATCAATGGTAATTTCAAGGAACTTGCCCATGCCATTAATGAAGACCTTCTTGAGGCACTTGAAAAACTCACCGGTGCACTTGATGATGTTAATAAGAAAGACTTCAATGTTGCAGTTGCCGGAGATGTTATATCTCAACCATCCGGTTCCGCTGGAGTCAATGAAAAGAGAGAGCCTCAACCGGTTAATAAGAATCAACTTACAAAGAGTGACCTTGATAATGTCATAAGGGCAATAAATGATTTGACCTCAAAGGTTAACAAGGTGATATCGGACGGTAAGGTTCAAGTTAAGATGGCACCGTAATGTAAATGAAATAAAGTCAATAATATGAATATAGTTAAGTTTCAAGATATCGTAATGACTCCGGATGTTCTCGTTGAAGCCGGATATGCAGAAATAGTGGATGATAACTACGTATGGAAGAGTGGTTCTCCATTTGTGGAATTTTCCATCAATAACTTCTGTGATTATTTCAACAACATGCTTCGCAATAAATATGCGTATGCAATTCATTGGACACATATATTGCCGATGGCGGATAACAATGGTTCTATCCCAACCGGAGACCCATTTAACCCGGGTGATGAATTGAACTACGTGAATGTTGAAATCGGAACCGTGGCGGTGGAAAATCTACTCAAATTTGACGACCTCCGTATATGGATTGATCAAGTTCGTACGTTGAGTATCCTTCAAAACGATAAAATCAAATACGATTATCTCAATGAGTTTACACCGGATGATGATATCACCATCGAAGAACTCAAGGTATTTCGCACATGGCTTGCAAGTATCCTGTTGGCCAATACACCGGTCGTCAATAACTGGGACAATCCGGATATGTTGATCACAATGCTCACATATTACAAACAAAACCTTGAAGATGCCACGACAAAGATCCTTTCCGGTTTTTCCAACTATATGCAGGATAATGTACTTGTTGCGACAACCAAGGATAAACGCATAAATCTTGCAACTCTTCCACTTTCCGCCGGATGTGGATGTAACGGCGGAGTACAAGGTGTTGGTGTAACTCCGGTTGCCGGATGTAATCCACTTCAAATGTATCGCAATGCCATATATAATTACATGGTGGAAGTATTCTCCAACGTGAATTATTGGATGGATCAGGTGGAGATCTGCGTGGAAATGAAAAAATACCTTAACGGTATTCTCAAGGTTGGTCTTCCATTGGGTAGTAAAATCATAGACCCATTCGCAGATTGTGGTTGTAACACATTGGATGCCGAATCGCAAATCCGTTACCATAAGATGATTGAGGCTTTAATACAATCCCTCACATATATCATCGAAGGGAAAGTTTCCGGTAACCAAAATTACATAGCCACGGCCTTCTCGAACTGGGCCACATATCTCTATGAATATATGTATTGGGCCTAATGTTATTATATAAGGACTACATACGATCCCTGTTTATCGGTAAGAAGGTAAGGTTTACCTCCGACTGTATCGTAAAACTGGACGTTACCGGTACTGTGGTTGGAGTTGAACATTCCGGTTCCGAATTGATATATTTAGTCAATACGGGGACACGTATCGTAAAGATAGGTGAAAATACCTCAAAGTTAACGGTTGAATTTTTATAAAAAAACATTGAATACATTGGAAACAAATAAGACATTTAATAAAACCTTTTTGTGGTTGTTTATAGTGCTTTACGCAGCTATTGCATTCGTATCCACATACCACGCAATTGCATTTTTCGGTCTATCCAATCCTGGTTGGCTCGCTGTGATCCTCGCCATTGCATTTGAAATTGGACAGGCCGGTGTATTATTCTCGATTCTTACAAATACTGACAAGGACGATAAGAAAACCCTTCCATGGATTTTGATGGCCATATTGACTATCGTTCAAATTCTTGGTAATGTGTTCTCATCATATCGTTACATGATTATGCACAATACCGATCAAATTGATTATTTCACAAAATCGGTGTTATTCTTTGTCCAGTCACCAAACCCCGACTATAATTACGTAATGATTTCGTACATTACAGGAGCTATCCTCCCGGTGGTTGCCCTATGCATGACCTCCATGGTGGTCAATATGTTGAAACGCAACCGTCATGAGCCGGTGGTAACAAATCAAGATGAAGATATTGTGGTATCGGATTCCACGGCGGAGCCGGATTCCAAACCAACCCCTGTGGATGAGCCGTAAAAATCCGCATAAACATATCATATTTGCGCCCTAATCGCTTTTCTCGAGTCCCGTGATAAATTATGAAGGACAAAAAAGATTTGCGTTTAGAGCGCAATTTTTTTTATTTTTCCGGAATATGGAAAAATTTTGTCGGATTATATATATTGTGATAGATATGAAAGAAACCCTATAGTATATGGCAAAAAATGATAAAAAGCCGGTCTTTGTTGAAATTCCACAGCGCAAACTCGAGCTTGTGTGGATGAACCTTGATGATTTGGTTCCGTATTCCGGCAACCCCCGTCATAACAATGAATCCGCGAAGATGGTGGCGGAATCCATCAAGATGTACGGATATATATGTCCCATCACGGCAACCGGAGAAAATAATATCATCCTCACCGGACACACCCGTCTTAAAGCCTTGCGTCTTCTCGGACAAACCCATGAGTGGGTCATCAAGGTATGGGGAATGACGGATGATGAAATCCGTGGGTTTGTTATCGCGGATAACCGGGTCGGAGAATATTCCCGTTGGAATTATTCCGCCGTTGACCGCATGGTGTCCGAGACCGGAAATGTTGATCCGATGATGAAGAAACTCGGCATGTCCTCGTTCAAGGATAACAAGGCGGAATTGGAAGACCTTATTAAGGGTGCCGCCGGTTCACCGCTTGATGATAATGGTAACTATGTTGCCGTTGAATAAATTAAAAACACCATGCCAGTTAATCTCTCAAACTACGTGGAAATGATAAAAAGTTTCCTCAATCCGGAAAAATGGTTGTTTGAAATCAAACAAGGCAAGAAGGATCCGGATAAAACTGAAAAGAAAACAAAATAAATATGCATAAATTAGTATACGGACTGGGTGGCGGACTCGTATATTCCTGTGGTTCAAAAGGTAGGTGGAAACAGGTTCTCCCTACACTTTTGAAAACATTTGATAATGCCGTATTGATTTCCACCGTGGATATGCCGAAGAACGCCGCAAAGGTCATATATGATACTGTTGGTCAGGAACGTTTGTATCTCGACTCCGGAGGTTTTACCCTTTACAAGCTTCAAAACAAATACGGTGCGGATAGTGAAAAGTTCCACCAAGCATGTGAGAAAATGAGGCGTAAATTCCTTGCACTTCTCCGCGTGGTCAAACCATGTGAGATGTTTGAACTCGATAATGAGTATTTCCGTAAGGATGAAGATCTTCTTTCGCCCAAGAATTACCTCCGTGACGAAATCAAGGAGATTACCGGCCGGTATCCGACTCCGGTTTTCAAAATGCACCAAGGATTCGAGTACTGGAAGCGTCTTTGTGAGAGTGACCTATATGACAAACTTGCCATTGGTGGTCTTGCCATGACAAGGGATTGGCATCTTTACCGGGACGAGTTCCGTAAGATGATGAATTATGCCCGCCAGTGCGGCAAAAAGGTACACCTCCTCGGATGTCAAAACGTGGAAACATTCAAACAGGTCAAACCGGATACTGTGGACTATTCCATTTTCCAATATGCAATCAACCTCGAGCATGCCAAGAAGGAACATCCGGAATTAAAAACATATGAGGAGTTAAAAATCCATGCAGTGCTATATGCATTCTCCAGGGCCAAGTCCCGTTCATTCCTATATGACAACAATATCGAAGGTGAGGAGGAGATAACCCAAGGCGAACAAGTTTTATCCGAACAAAGATCTGAAGAATAAGGTGAAAATCGAAGATATTATAAAGTACTAACAACTAAACCTTAAAGAAATGAAGAAATTATTGATTTGTATCGCACTGTGTTTGGCGATGATCGCCTGTGGAAATTCCGAAAAACGCATGACGGAAAGGCAGGATGTAACTGAAGTCCTCAACGTATATGATGGATTTAGTGTAAGGAGTAAAACGAGGTACCTCACGGAAGATGGATACATCTGCACGCTTCAGTTGACAAAAACCGCGAACGGTAAACGTTACGACTGTTGCATCGATAGCCTCCCGGGGTGGGTATGGAATGAATACGAGCTGGACGATACGATTCATGCGGCAATCATCAATTCGCCGGAACCGGAGGAACAGGATGTCACGGAGGATTCCACCGGAAAGAAAACCATCGTTATTGACGGAGTCGTGTACGAACTCACGGAAAGAACCCAATGAGAGACTATTGGAAATATAAGCGGATGCCCAAACCGGTATACAAGGACAACAACGGATACTTTAATAATAGTTCCGACAAAGACCGTCCCCGGTTTGTTCCGGATCCCGCCGACTGGCATTACGGACGGCATACTCCGTTTTCCATCCGGATTCCGTCACTGAAACGCGGCAGATCCACGTGGAAACGTTTTTACAGGTTGTTTCCGGAACTCCGTTATATGGATAATTATTATGGACGCAAACTCAAAAAGATATGAAAATACTCGTTATACCGGATGTGCATGGCCGTGATTTTTGGATGAAACCATGCGAACACATTGATGAATTTGACAAGGTCATATTCTTGGGCGATTATCACGACCCATATACCTTCCAAGTAAGCACGGATACATCCCGTCACCGTCTCCGTGATAATCTTGTTCCGTTCATAGAAACCCATCCGGATAAGGTGGTATGCCTATTCGGTAACCACGATGGTAATTATATTATGGGTAACATGGCGGACAGATTTGACCGTTATCATAAGGATGAGATCCACGGATACCTTGTCCGGATGAACCTCAAGCTCGCCCATAAAGATGGTGATATCCTATTCTCCCATTCCGGTGTACTTCCGTTATGGTTGCAGGCAAATAACCTCACCATCGAGGATTTATTGAATTGTGACATCGCCAATATGTCCCCCGAAATGTACAACGCATTGATGCAGGTATCCCCGTATAGAGGTGGCTGGGAAAAATGTGGCAGTTGTGTATGGGGGGATGTGGATGAATACTATGATTCTTCCAAGATCGAAGGATTATATCAAATCTTCGGGCATACCCAGCAAATGGAAAACCCTATAATCACCAACGAGTTCGCTTGTTTGGATTGCCGTAAGGCTTTTGTACTGGACACTGATAACGGCCATGAGCTGATCGAGTGGAAATAATATGAAGGAAAAAGTCCGGTTATTTGGAAAGAAGTATACGCTACCGGAATTACAGGAGGTGGTGAAAACAAATGACAATCCGGATATCGAATATCTCGGGGAGGATTTGGATTATATCTGCGATAATTCCACCGTTGAATTTTTCGAGGACTATCGGATATCATTCAGGAGACGTAAGACCGGAGATTTGGCGGATTTATACATAAGGCGATACGGAAATAACCGGATTGAACTCCTATATGTTTATCACATACAAAGAAAAAAGGCCAAACCATGATATCAAATTATAAGGATCTCACCAGGGATCAGATCGACAGTATAATATATATGTATATAAACGAGCCATGCACGATTGCAGAAATTGCTCGTTCAGAGCATGTTACGGAAAACTTGGTTATGGAAGTGCTCGATAAACACAATGTTTATTGAAAAATCCTGAAAACTTTTCTATTTTATAACATACCTTACAAATAAACTTTAATCGTAATAAAAAATTAAATCACTATGAAGAAAATTATTTCTTTGATGATCGCCTTGTTTATGGCTTTCACAATCACAAATGCTCAAACCGTTGAACGCGGTGGTGTTTTTTCCAACATGTATGTTGGCATCAATGGCGGTGCCATTCACAACCCTGTTTCCAACTACGATAATTTTGAGTTCAATACCTTGGACTGGAACGCCGGTCTTGAACTTGGCAAGAACGTTACCCCTATCACCGGGTTTTCGTTGGTTGGATACATGAGACCTAACTTCGAGGACGGTTTTGCCATCAGTGCAACGAATTTGAACGGAAACGTCAAGTTCAACCTAATGAATTTGTTTGCCGGGTACAAAGGCCAACCAAGGATTTTTGAAATTCAAACCGTAACCGGTATCGGATGGGATCATATGTTCAACTCAAGTAACCCCAACGATATATCATTGAACGCCGGCCTCGAATTTGATTTCAATTTAGGTAAAGAACGCGCTTGGTACATTACGTTTACACCTCAAGTCGTATCTCACGAAATCCTCCAGTCCCGTCACATCGAACCAATGGTAAAGCATGCGGATCTTCAGGCCAACATCGGCGTGGCTTATCGATTTAAGTCAAATAAGACCGGTTCCCATAACTTCGTGATCTGCGATAAGACGTATACCGACCAGCAATACTCGGAGCTTTACACCATGTACGATGAATGCATGAGATGTATGAACCGTGAGGTGGAGAGAGATACCGTTATTGTCGAAAAGATTGTTGAGAAGATTGTTGAGGTGAACACCAACAACACACTTCTTACCTTCGCGAAGAATAGCTCAACCATTACTACCACGGAGATGCAGCGTTTGGATATCTTTATGGCCAATGTTGACAAGAACGCCAACATCGTGATTGTTGGATCCGCCGATACGAAGACCGGAACCGAGAATTACAACTCCGATTTGGCTAACGCCCGTGCCGCCGCAGTGAAAGCCATCCTTGAGCAGAATGGGTATACCAACATTCAGGTTACCACGAAGTTGGATGCCTATGACACTGTTGAGCTTTCAAGGTGCGCAACGATCACCCGTGAATAACGAAACCACGGAGATCAAAAATATAATGGGGATCAGCAATGGTCTCCATTATTTTTTTGCAAAAAAGTTAAAAACTTAAAAAACCTGTCCTATTATCCATATTAGAAAGAATTAAAAATCATTCGATGAATTTATCCCTACATACAATGACATTGAAACAATCATGGAGCCGCCCAGCAGCCATGAATACCGCCATTGTACTCGGTAATGAAGGATTTTGCGGCTATGATGCCAAGCAAGGGGGATAGAAGAAGGCGAATGACAATTTGAAATATAACCCCCACACAAGAAGGTCATTCGCAAAAACGGATGACCTTTTTTAATACCTATTATAAATACTTGCAAATGAACAAAAAACAAAAAAGTTTCAAAAAAGTTTCGATAGAGTGTTAAGTTTCGCAGGAGGTTGATTATATATAGACGTTGAAAGGAACGATAAAACGTTCCAACCAACATAAAACAAGGGTTCTTTGACATATTGGGAGACATTTGATTGATTCTTATTCAGCCGAAACAACCTGAAATAATATGCGGTTTGCCCTTCACTGGAATATTAACCGTGGGTCAAAGGCTGATCAAGATATACGGGGAGGTAGATGAGATATCGCCTCCCCACGGTGCGAAGGTAGTTCAGTTGGTAGAATATGACCTTGCCAAGGTCGAGATCGTGGGTTCGAGTCCCATTCTTCGCTCAAGTTTGAATCTCTTCAGAGCAGTGTTAGCAGTGGTACAAAAGCTCGATTGGGAGATACCACTCCGGCCACCGGAACACAGGCGTAACACAAGGTTAAGAGGCAATCGGACAAAGAATCGATGCAAAAGCGTCCGATAATAACGAGGTCTTCTCACAAGAGCCAGTCGCGTAAAGTCACGGAAACGTTGGACCATGTAGGTGCTGCAGTAAACCGAAAGTCAACAGAGTACAGAGGATGGCGTCCGTAGGGGAGTTGTTGGTGTGCACAGCCAACAGGAGAAACGTATGGTAATCTCGAGGCCGATGGATTGTAAGTATAAGTAATATTCCGGTCGTATGCAACCGCGTGATGTGGGTATCGAATCCCACCAATCCACAAGTTGAGGAAATAACTCATTCATAACAAACAATTCTGTTTGGGAAGGTAGAGTACCTTCCAGGGAGGTAGCTTCTCCCGCGTAACGTAATCAGCCGACACCGGTAGAGTTTGAACCGGCAAATAGGGTCGGGTGGTGAGTCGCGAATCACCACCGGTTGATGAGTGAGGGAAATAATCAATCAATCAAGGTAGTTAGATGAAGTCGTGGTAAGACCAATAAGCTGGTTGTACAGCCGGCCGGAGTTGCCACGATGGAAAGAGGACAGAATACAATGCCCGAGAGGACATTGAGGCCGAGGTTCGAATCCTCGTCTTGGTGCATATTTAAAAGGTCTCGTACTCCAAAGAGATGATGCTGCAACAGATTCACACTGGGATATAGTGGTAGTACCTGAAAGTTTGGGGGAGGACAGCGCGACAACGCGTGTTAGTCGCCCCACCATTGCAGTGGTAAAGCAAACGATTATGGTAATGTGGGTTCAACTCCCACCGAGATCACAGAAACAATACTCCAATCCGTGGAACCACGCGGCCGTGAGAGCGAAGGCAACTCCGGAGAAGGCTGATCCGTGAAATGTGCGAGGTGGTGTAAAGGACGGGAGGTTGAAACTGGATTCCCGGGAAGGTTGCAAACTTCCCCTGATGGTAGGTGGATACTTCAGGTTTCGATAACTATTGGAGGTCTAAATGGTATCCGTGTTGGCCAAGGAACAGCACGGCCCTGATCGGATGGGTACTCCGTTGCCAGTTGCCGGGCCACAGCGGCATCCGCCATCCGCAGGCGAGCAAGTGGAGATTGGGATACCAAGCACCATCAAACTTTAGCTGGTCAAAACCGTGGATGGGCCCTCCACAATATCCGAGGTTGCCGAGTACAACGTTCGTAGGGTGTTTTTAATTAAAGGGCGAACAACAATCAAATAAACATTTAAGCTATGAGACGAAAACGTAAAGCCGTAAAGGACGGTAAATCAGGTAAACGTTGGCTCTCGTAACTTAATTGGTAGAGTACCGGACTTTTACTCCGGGAGTTCAGGGTTCGAGTCCCTGCGGGAGCACCAATTAAGTCACACTTAAACTGAAACAAATAAAAAATTAATAACATGAGACGAAAACGCACTGTCGTGGAAGACGACAAATCAGGTAAACAGTAGGCTTTCGTAACTCAACTGGCAGAGTACCACACTTTTAATGTGGGAGTTGTGGGTTCGAGTCCCACCGGGAGCACAAATCGGATATGCCGAGATCCGAGGTGAAACATGCCTCAGGGTGCACTTGTACCTAATGCTACAATATCCGATCATCATACCTCCGTAGCTCAATTGGCAGAGCTCGCGGCTCTTAACCGTGAGGTTGTGGGTTCGAATCCCACCGGTGGTACTTTTAATAATGGGGGAGGAGCTCGGTTGGTCGTAGCGGGTGCCCGTTAAGCACATGGTCGTGGGTTCGATCCCCACCTCCCCCGCGAAAGGTTGTCAGTAAGGTTTGCAGACGTTACCAGCTGACAATAAAATCTGCAAAATATGGGTTCATAGCTCAATCGGTAGAGCACCGGACTGTTAATCCGTAGGTTGAAGGTTCGATTCCTTCTGATCCCGCAAAAACCACTGCGTCCGCAGTATCCAACAGGTTTTAATCCGATGCCGAACGAACGGCTTGTGGGTCACCTCCTTTCCTTTTTCACCCCCACGTCTACGGATTTTTGAGTTGGATTTCTATATGGTGTTGTAGTTCAGCTGGTTAGAATGCCGCCCTGTCACGGCGGAGGTCGAGGGTTCGAGCCCCTTCAACACCGCATGGCACAATCGTTTGTATTTTGTTAGATAATCCGTTTGGACACGGGTTCGACTCCCGTCACCTCCACTCTTTCGCCAATTAAAGACGTTTCCGATTTCGTAAAAATCGGTGGTGGATCGATGCCGTGTGGCATCCCCAAACGTTTGTAGGTATCGTATAAACCTTCTCATATGGGGGTGTTTGGTTTTGACAGCGGCCGAAGGAACAAAAGAGATGGTGTCCGCGCAATAACTGGCGCACGTACTGAAATGGCTATCGCTGCCTAAAGTTAGGCACCGAAGCACAGCCACGGGTGAGGGCGTAGTTCTCACCCACCTTTTATAGGATACAATCGCACAAACACATATGGGTATGCCGCGCCCGCCGGGGTAGTGTCCGGGATCACTCGAAAGCGGCTCCATTGGAGAATTAACCCTGATGGTGAGGGGAGCCGTCTTGAAAACGTGCTGTACATTCTGTATGGGGATCGATACCTCAATTCTCCGCCAAACGGCAATAGATCAAAAATGGCCATCGCTGCCTGATAAGGCACCGTTGGAACAGCTTCGAAGGGTAGCGTAGTAACTCTTCAAACTCCTCCCTGTAGCCCAATTGGATAGAGCGCATGACTACGGATCATAAGGTTGGGGGTTCGAGTCCCTCCAGGGAGACAGATAAGCCGATGTGGCGCAGTGGTAGCGCTACTGTTTTGTAATCAGTTGGTCGGGGGTTCGAATCCCTCCATCGGCTCAATTCCTTTCATGCTGTATAAACTGGAGAGGTAGTGCGTGAAGCATTTGTCAAGTGATGCTGTTACTGAATTTGGTTCGACTCCAAACAACGCACGTTCCTATAGGGTATGCAGCCAAGTAATATGGGAGTTATTATAATGCCGACGTAACGGAACCGGTCTGTAAAACCGATCTGCTTTAACAAATTTTCGTAGTGGATTTTAGCAGTAAGTAGGTTCGAGCCCTACCGGCGGCACCAAGGAACGATGACATGGAGTACAAAAACCGAGGATAGTGGCCGGGCGCCTTGAATACAATGGTCACATTAGTTAAATGACAGATAATTCTTTAACTCGGATGAAGAATGAAAGTTGACACAGCTCCATTAGTTCCAAACATTGGAAGGTAGCGAAGTGGCTAAACGCGGTGGATTGTAGCTCCACTCCCATTGGGTTCGGGGGTTCGAATCCCTCCCTTCCAACGCTGTACCGTTAAGCGACCGGGGGCCGGAGACAATGAGCGCCTCCCGGCGGAGTAAAACGGGGCTAACCCGGATTTGCCATATAATCCGGGCGCCAGCTGTGAGGAGATAGATCAGCCAAAACCATGAACTCCGGCCGGGTTCGCAAGTGAGGTTTCGAGGGAACGTTAGCGGCTTGCATCCATGCAGATGTATATCAATTGGTAGATAGCCTGCTTGCCAAGCAGGAGGTTTGCGGGTTCGAACCCCGTCATCTGCTCAAACCGAGTATAGGGCCACCCAG
>Ga0310786_10003425_pt1 | contig 23080 bp, 18 predicted proteins | sample AusTroGonzalo_MG_FD_203881 | JGI IMG/M metagenome (GOLD analysis project Ga0310786, IMG submission 203881) | Bovine rumen microbial communities from tropical cattle in Woodstock, Queensland, Australia - Gonzalo_03 (v2) (version 2) | ecosystem: Host-associated > Mammals > Digestive system >...
GATCGCATACGAGACTCTCCTTGCGAAGGCTGAACAAGATGCAAGGGCTGCAGCTGATGCGCTTAAGGAGAATGAGAAACTTAAGATCGAGCTCACTGCCGCAACAAAGGCTCTCGAAGAAGAGAAAGCCGCACTCAAGCAGTCTAAGACAAAGATACTTAACGAATCCCGAAGCGAGCAGAAGAGCCTTCTCGAGGAAAGAGAAAAAGAGATCGACGATATGCTCCGCGAATTCCGCAAAAAGAGCGAGAAGATGGACAGACAGGAAACTCTTGCGGAAATGGAAAAGATCAGGAGACGACTTCGCGCCGGTATCAAGGATCTTGAAGATGACTCCGAAGACGATAACAATCCTGAAGCTGTCCAAAGCGGCGAGCCTGTAAAGGATGTCGTTGCCGGAGAACTCTATTATGTTCCGTCTTTCAATGTTACAGGAACGGCGCAGACAGGTGTTTCAAAGAGCGGAAGGGTTACCATCCGTGCAGGCGCTATGTCTTATACAGTAAAGGTTGCTGATCTGCGCATGCCTACAAGAGAACAGCGCGGTGCATTTGAGGGCGGAAAGAAAAATGTTCTTAAAAAGAAGGGCCCTTCAAATATGGCAAAGGCCAGATTTGAGGCTGCTTCAAAGACCAGAGCTGAGCTTATGCTCATAGGAATGACGACGGCAGAAGCAGAGTCAACGCTCATCAGATATCTTGAGAACTGCTCTATGTCAGGCATCAAGGATATCAGGATCGTTCACGGAAAAGGTACAGGAGCTTTGAGAATGTGCGTACAGGACGTTCTTAACAGGGATGACAGGGTAGAGTCTTACCGTGCCGGCGAGCAGGGTGAGGGCGACGCAGGCGTTACGATCGCAAAGCTCAGATAAGAAAAGGAGTAAAGATGGCTGAAAACAACAGTGAAGAGATCAAAGTAGCAGAAGAGAAGAACGGATTCCGCAAAGCGTATTTCTTCCTTTCGTTCATCCCGTTTGCCATAGTAGTTGCAGTGCAGACTGCAGCAACTACTCCCGGTGTTATCCTTGCCATGCTCGATATGAATAAGCAGGGCTTGCCGATGGAACTTGACACGATGATGGAGATCTTCAACAAGAAGTATGCCATTTACTGCTATATCATTTACTGTGTGATCTGCATGGCGATCTTTATTCCCTGGTATTACAAGGGGATCGTTAAGAAAAATCCTAAAGTAAATTATAGGAAGGCACTCGGGATCAAGCCTGTTATAATGGCTGTTTCGCTCCTTGTATGTCTGTATTTTATCGTCAGCGGACTGTTCATTATCGCTGACAGTCTGGTCCCTTCTGTGATGGAAAAGTATGCCGAACTGATGAAGGCATCGTCTTTGGGAACCAATGTATTGATCACAGTTGTCTACGGATACCTTTTGGGGCCTGTAACTGAGGAACTCTGCTTCAGAGGGATCATGCAGGGACTGCTCGAAAAATCGAAGATGAGTTATCTGCCTGTCATCGTGATCCAGGGTCTGATGTTCGGTATTATGCATATGAACCTGGTTCAGGGTGTATACGCATTCTTGCTCGGTATGGTTCTGGGTTATATTAGATACAAATACAAGACACTGATCCTTTCTGTCGCAGCACACGTTGTTTTCAATTTCTTCGGCACAAGCGTTGAACTGTTCCTGGAAGATGCAGGCGTATCAGCTGCCCATAGAATAATTTTCGCCGCGGTAGCCGCGGCGATAACTGTTGTCCTATTGGTCGTTGTAGCAAAGGATAAGACGAACTGCCTGAAAGAGAACGTAGATACGCAATCCGTATCTTAACGTTTAGCCAGACTTCTCTTAAGAGCCTCAAAAGATTTGTCGCTGATGACATGCTCGATACGGCATGCGTCTTCGGCAGCTGTCTCGCTGTCAACACCGATGGATTCAAGAACACCTGAGATAACTACATGGCGCTCGTAGATCTTCTCTGCGATCTCACGTCCTGAGTTTGTCAGGGTGATGTAGCCGGATTCGTCGATTGAAATATACTTGGCATTGCGCAGTATTCCCATGGCACGTGAAATGCTCGGCTTGGAATAGTGAAGGTATTTAGCAATATCAAGAGAACGGACATTCTTCTGGTTCTGAGAAAGCACAAGAATTGTCTCAAGATACATTTCGCCTGATTCTTTTAATTCCATAACGGTACCTGCCTTATGTATTTTACGTCCACCAATTGTTAGAATACTACAAAGTTATCCTATAAAAAACCGCGGGATGTTAAGTGCTTGGTGATTATTTATGATTGATTGGATAAATGCTAACTTGGTTACTGTTGCAATTATTGCGATTATTGCGTTTTTTACGATTCTTGCGGTTATCAGCCTTGTTAAGAACCATAAAAGGGGAAAGACCTGTTCCTGCGGCTGCGAAAACTGTGTTTATTCGTCCGGCTGCAGCAAAGATAAAAGGACTAACGAAAAAACCAACTGATACTTTGATATTCAAATTTGTGGTAAATGGACTGTTAGTGTAAAATACTAAAAACGCATTTACGGGGGACTTGAAGTTGAAGAGCGAAGAAGAAATCATGTCCGAAGCTCTTGTTCGGATCTTTGAAAACGTAGTTCTTACGGAAGAAAAATCACTTCAGGCCGGATACTTTTCTGATCTTTCCATAGCGGAAATGCATACACTTACGGCTATCGGCCCCTATGAATCCAGAACAATGACAAAGACTGCGGAGGACCTCGGCATTACCACGGGTACTCTTACTGTTGCCATCGACAGGCTCGTAAAAAAAGGTTATGTCATCAGGCAGCGCGATACCAATGACAAGCGTGTCGTAAGGATCAGTCTTACCAGAAACGGAAAACTTGCCTGCAGAATGAACAGCAAGTTCCACAGAGTGCTCGCGAAGCACATCCTGAGCGGATATAACGAAGAGGACAGAAAGCATCTTCTGGCACTTGTTAACGAGGTTGACGTATATGTTGCCCAGCAGCTCAGAAGATATGATGGTGCGGTAAATGTCAGAAAGACGGCTATGGAAGTCGCCAAGGACAGCAAGAAGGAGAATGAGTGATCATGGGAAATGCCAAGAATCCTGATTCCAGACGTGAACAGATCTATAACGAAGTCATACGTATCCTGAGTTCTGACCTTGAAGTCCCCGCAGATGAGATCGAGAGGGATATGGATCTCAATACCGAGCTTCCTTTTGACTCGCTTCAGCTTTACGAGTTTGTAATCGATCTTGAAGAGGCATATAGCATCAAGCTTCCCGATGAGATGCTCGATCAGATGAAGACCATAGATGACATCGTCAATCTCATAATGCGTCTTACAGAAGGAAAATGAAAAGCTTCAGCAGGAAAGTCTTCATAGTCAACAGCAGGGCGAATGCGCGCGGAATGGAAAGATTCAAAGCCGCAGCCGCTCTTTTTACCGAGAGCATGAAAGGCTGTGAGATCCGTTATACCGAGCATGCAGGACACGCGTCAGAACTTGCAAGGGAGACACTTGAACAGGATGACGGTGATACTCTGGTTATTGCCTGCGGAGGCGACGGTACCGTTCACGAAGTTGCAAATGTGCTTGCGGGAAGCAGTCTGCCGATGGCGATAATCCCGCTTGGAACCGGAAATGATTTTGCCAGGTCCGTTATGGATGAACATCACAGAGGCGACTGTGAATACTGCGTCAGCGAGATAACCAAGAACGATTATGTTGTAAGGCCCATCGATTTGATCAAGGTTGAGTCTTTCGATTCTAAGGGTAACCTGATACCTGAGAGTTCCGCATGGTGCAATAACGTTGCGTCAATAGGACTTGATACCGAAGTTCAGCTCAGTGCCAAATCGCGCGTTTTAAGGCATCCGAAATCGGCTTTCATCAGAAAGATGTCATATCCCATTTCTGCAGCAGCAGCGCTTTTCGGAAACCGCAAATTCGATTTCAAATATGAATGCACTAGGGGAACTGACGTTCCTGAGTTCGCAAAGAAACCGGGATTCACACTGATCAGCATTTGCAACGGTTCTTACTATGGCAGCGGATTCTGTCCTGCTCCCAAGGCGGATGTCAGGGACGGACTCCTTGATGTGTGCGCCATCGGCCAGGTCAGCCTGCCGAGAGCGGTATATCTTATTACAAAATATAAGAACGGACTCCACGAGGGGAAGAAATATGTCGACTGTTTCAGGACGACTGAGATAACTGTCGAGGCCACAGGATACCGTGATCTCAACGGAAATTACGACGGTGAGGACTTCTCCGGACGCAAGGTAAAGTTCACTTGCGTAAGGGGTGCGTTAAATCTTGCATTTTACGATTGATTTTTCGCCTTTATGCTATAATTATATTTTAATAAAGCAATAAGAAGGCAAATCCTTTGACGATAACTGACTCTGACATATTGAAAAACTACGGCGCTTACGGCGTCGGATCCCGTGTGCTCGAGCTCGCTGCCAAGGCAGAAGAAGCATGCTCGGATGCATACGGTGAGATAAAAGACATTGTTGCATTTAACCAGCTTAAGGTCCTTGATGCGTTCAGACAGGAAAAGTTTTCCGACGTTCATATGGGCCAGACCACCGGTTACGGATACGATGACATAGGCAGGGAGAAGATCGAGAATATCTTCGCCCGTGTTTTCGGTGCTGAGAAAGCTTATGTCAGGCTTCAGATCAGCTCCGGCACGCAGGCCATATCAGCACTTCTCTGGGCAGTTTTAAGGCCCGGAGACGAGATGCTGTCCGTTACGGGACGCCCGTACGACACTCTTATGTCGACCATAGGTATCGACAGCGGCGCAAACGACATGTCGCTGGTATCTTTCGGAATAAGTTATAAGCAGGTTGATCTCAAGGAATCAGGCGAGCCTGATCTTGAGGCAATTAAGGCTGCGATTACGGATAAGACGAAGATGGTCTTTATCCAGAAGTCCAGGGGATATACAGGACGAAGAGCGCTCCTTTGCAGCGATATCAAGAAGATCGCCGACTGTGCAAAGCAGGTCAAGCCTGACGTCATAGTTGCCGTAGATAACTGCTACGGAGAATTTACCGAAAAGACTGAACCCACCCAGAACGGTGCGGATATCATCGCAGGTTCTCTCATCAAGAATCCGGGCGGCGGAATCTGCAAGACCGGCGGATATATCGCAGGAAGGGCAGACCTCGTAGAGAATGCCGCAAGACACCTTACAACTGCAGGTTTAGGCAGTGAAGTAGGTCCTACATTAGGACTTAACGGCATGATCGCAAGAGGCCTTTTTACCGCACCCCAGTGTGTAGGCGAATGCCTTGCCGGCGCTGTTTTCGCAGCTAAGCTTTTCGAACTTGCCGGATATGTCACCAGTCCTTCTGCAGAGGAACCAAGAGGCGATATCGTTCAGACACTGACTTTCGGTGATCCGGAGAAGATGAAGAAATTCGTCGGTGCGATACAGTCATGCGCACCTGTTGATTCGTTTGTAACTCCTGAACCTTGGGACATGCCCGGTTATCAGGATCAGGTAATTATGGCGGCAGGAGCATTTGTGCAGGGAGCTACTACAGAACTTTCCTGTGACGGTCCCATGAAACCGCCTTATATCGCATACATGCAGGGAGGCCTTGCACGTGAGCAGGTCAAGCTTGCATGCATGCTCGCGCTGGAGGATTGAACCTATGCCTGGTGATCAGAACTGGTACAATGCTCCGCAGAATAACGGCAGAAAAAAGGGTAAGCCTTCCAATCCCAACAGACAGCCTTCAGGCAAGCCTGTCCGCAACAACGGCAATGTTCCCGTTAAAGGCGGCAAGAGGCCTATAGGCCCGTCTCAGGGCGCGCAGAGACCCGTTAACGGCAATGCTCCTGTTAAAGGTCAGAACAGACCAATAAACGGTCAGGCTCCTGCCAATAAAAATGGTCAGGGCATTCCGAAGAAACGTGTTAATCCCGCTGCAGGTCAGCAGAACCAGGATCCCAGGATTAAGCATGCAAAAGTTCAGCAGGATCCTAACCGCCGCATGAATGCTCCGATGCAGCAGAATGCACAGCAGAAGCCTTCTGCAGCTCCTCGTAATCTTCAGCAGAAACCTGCCGGAAGACCTCAGGATATCCGCAGGAATAAGCAGAATCCTCAGCAGAAGAATGCTTCAAAGAAGAACAAGGTTAAGAAGAATAATCTGCCTTATCCTGAAGACTATGTGGCAAAAAAGCCCGCTCAGGCAAACAATTCTGTTCCTCCCAAGGGCAAGCGCAAGCTGACACCTGAGGAAAAGAAAAAGAGATATGAGAAGCTTGCTGAACTCGAGCAGGCAAAGATAGAAGGAAAGACTGCCGCACGCAAGAATCCTTCACAGAAGGCTGCACAGAACAAGGCGATCAGAAGCGGTTTCTTAGGTACTATTGTTGTTATCGCGGCTCTGGTAGTCCTTTCGTTTGTCGTACACCACCTTTATGACTATATCGCCGAAAAGCCTCGTTTCGCGTTTGTTACTATGGGAACCGTTGAGCACTCGATCGGTGCGAAGGCTCTTATCGTTCGTGATGAGGCGGTAATCTTATCGGCTAAAGCGGGTGACCTTGTTACCCAGATCACTGAGGGCTCACGAGTTGCAAAAGATCAGGCGCTCGCGATGGTAGTTCCTGACACAATGAAGTCTGTAGTATCGGACCTGCGTAACGTTCAGTCACAGATCTCAGACGTTCAGCAGGAACTCATCTTGAGTGGTGATGTACCTGAAGCTGACACGCTCTACAGAAAATATAATTCGAATATTTCTTCGCTTATGGATGCCGTAAGATTCGATGCCATGAACGGTAACCTTACCAACTCGGCATCGTATGGTGCTTCCATTAACGTTGTCCTTGAAGAACGCGAGAGCGAGATGTCCAAGATCACTTTCAGTGATGACAGGCTCACGGTTCTCAGAAACGATGAGAAGCTTTACCAGTCACAGCTTCAGCGTGATGCTTCCATGATAAATGCCAATAAGCCTGGTATCGTTTCGTTCAGACTTGACGGTAAGGAAAGTGAAGTTGATTACTCGAAGTTCCTTAACATGCCTCTCGCTGACATAAGAAAACTCATTAATGAATCTAAGGGCGCGATCACTTCTGACCTTTTTGTAAAAGAAGGGCAGGGCGCTGTCAGGATCGCTCAGAACGAGAGCCAGTATATTACCGTAAACCTTTCTAAGAACGATGCGGCAATGTCAGACTTTGCTGTCGGAACGAAGCACGATATCAACGTCAGGTCGGAAGGTATCTCGATCGGCGACTGTGAGGTCGTACGCTGCGAGGAAGACTCACAGGGCATGCTTATCACGTTCAGTACGGCACGTGCCGTAGAGTCGCTTCTGGACCGTCGTACGGTCGATATCGAGATCGTCATAAGCGAATCCAGCGGCATGAAGACATCTGTCGCAAGCCTTATGAATGAAGAATATGCACCGAAGGGTTCTTCCGCATTCTGCGTTTATTTCGGACCTAAGACAGGCGCTTCAATAAGCTCGTTCGGTGACGGTGATCTGTTCAATGTTAACGTCGTTCCTAATCCGGGCAAGCCTGACGCGAATGGTCAGACTCCTACAAGAAAGACTATCACGGTACCCGGATGCACGGTCGTTCATACTGAGACTTTGAGCAGCGGCGGATTTGTTGTAGCGTTTACGACGCAGAACGATTTCGGAAATCTTCTCAGGCTTTCAAGGCTCTGTCCTGACGGTTACTCGGCAGGTTTCGTAAATTCCGCATCGGGTCTCGGAACCACGACCGATAACGTCAAGATCACGAAATATACCGGCATGGCATCCGTCTATATGAACAACCAGGGATTCGTAGAAGAAGTCAGAGTAATACTGATGGACAACGACCGTGAGTTTGCTATAATCGACCGCGCAGGAAGCTCCAAGGTTCCTGATCTCAATACTGTAATAATCACAAATCCCAAGACTGTTAAGCCGGGAGATAAGGTCGACTGATATGGAATACGATTACGATGATGAGCTTTTGGCTCAGCTTAAAGAGAACATTGAAAAAGTAAGAACTGATATCAGATCGTGTGCTATTGCAGCAGGAAGGGATCCTGAAGAGATCACCCTCATCGGTGTGTCAAAAGTGTTCCCGGTCCAGTATGCTGAAGCTGCCGTCATGGCAGGATTGAAGGATCTTGGTGAGAACAGGGTACAGGAACTCATGCCGAAGGTTGAGAGATTTTCGGCACTCGATCTTGACGTAAACTGGCACCTCATCGGAACGCTCCAAAAGAATAAAGTCAAATATGTAATAGGGAAGACCAAACTCATCCATTCCGTTAATACAGTAGAGCTTGCAGAGGAGATCTCCAGGCGTTCTACCGGTAACAATGTTACAACCCGCATTTTGCTGCAGGCAAATGTGTCAGGCGAAGAATCAAAGCACGGCTTCGCTCCACACCAGTTAAAGCCTGCTTTGGATAACATAATGGACATGCCCGGAATCGAAGTTTGCGGCCTCATGACGATGGCTCCCATTGAGACATATGAAGGCGAAGCAAGAGAGGTTTTCGCGCGCACGCGTTCTATATACGAGGATCTATCGGCATATGTCCGTTCTGATTCATGGAAGGTTCTTTCCATGGGTATGAGTCAGGATTACAAGAGCGCCATATTGGAAGGCGCAACGCATATAAGGGTTGGTACTGCTATATTTGGAGACCGATCCAAATATATCCCCGTGTAACATTGATACATTAAAAACCTTTGATTTTTGTTACATTTTGTAACAAAACCCCTGTTTCAGTTACCTTCTTGTGTCATATTGCCCAAATCTATTGAACTGCCTCTATAAGTTCGGTAATCTCCACTTATGTTTTACGAAAGTCCTTGGTCGGGCGAAATTTTAAGGAGGAAAACACAAATGGGTAATTTCAACGTTAAGAACTTCTTCGGCAGCATGTTCACACCTGTACAGGATGAAGAATACGAAGAGAACTACTATGAGGAAGAGACAGGTTATGCTGATGAGCCTGAGGAAGCTTACATCGAAGAGCCTATCGTAGAAGAGCAGCCTTACATGGCAGAGCCTCGTGCATACGTTCAGGAGCAGCCTGCTGTTACAACACCTGTTGTTGCTCAGAACGCTACAGTAATCATGCTCACACCTTATGACATCAGAACAAGCCAGATCGTTTGCGATCACATCCGTGACGGTCATATCGTAATCTGCAACCTCACCAACACAGATAAGAATCAGCGTGTTGTTGACTATATCTCCGGCGGCGTTTATGCACTCGGCGGAAGAGTTGAGCCTACACCTGTTAAAACAACATTTGTCTGCACACCTAAGTCTGTTAACCTCGTAATCGAGAATTCAGATTCTGCAGAGCAGCAGGGAACAAGAGTTTCAGCTCTCTAATAGCAAGTAGCGAAATACTAAAGGAGTTGCCTCGATGAGACAGCTCCTTTTTTTATGCCAATTTTGAACCAGTTAGCAAATGATAACAGTCTCGGAATTTGTTTCATATTGGACAAAACCTTTATTTATGCAGGTTTACGATAAGAAAAAAGCAGTATCTTTTATTAAATTTGCTATGTATAATTTAAAAGATATTGATTTTCAATATTAGAAATTTTAAAGGGGAGGATAGAGATGAAAATCAAACGTTTACTGGCATTCGTTATCAGCGTTGCAATGATCGTTGGAATGGTGCCGACTTTCGTATTTGCGAAAGAGATCGATCTCGAAGTTGATGAGCCGGAGACAACCGAAAGTTCTGAAGTCGAGGATGAGGAAGAACCTGAGGAAGAACCTGAAGAAGCTGAAGACGAGGCTGAGCCTGAGTCTGAAGATGACAAGGCTGATGAAGATATTCCTGAGGTTGAATTCGTATTTGGCGAAAAGCCTGCTGAGCTTCCTTCCGAAGCTGATTCAAAGAACGCAACAGGCGGCAGAATCGGAAAGACTAAGGTTTACTGGAGCTATTCAAACAACACGCTTACTGTTTATGGTAAGGGTAAGATGCCTAACTGGAAGTCACCTGAATCAGTACCGTGGCATAGCTTGAGAAGCCAGATCCATTATGTATATGTTAGATCAGGAATTTCCCGTATCGGTAATCATGCGTTTAGAGATCTTACTCTCTATGGCGGAACGGTTTATTCCTATTACAGAGGCAAATATGCTTTAAAGACTATTGGAGCATATGCTTTTAAGAACACTAACGCTAAAGTTTTCAATTTTAAGACTCTTAAGAGCATCGGTGCTCATGCTTATGAAGGTTCCGGTCTTAGAACTATTACTCTTCCTAAGGGTATTAAATCAATAGGTTCTTATTGTTTTGCTAATAATACAGGACTTACGAGCGTTAAGTTCAACGGCAAGATTAAATCTATTCCTGCTTATTGTTTTAACAATTGCCAGAGCCTTACGAGCGTATCAATCCCTAAGAAGGTCAAGACAATCGGTTCACATGCATTCGCATATTGTTACGCTCTTACAAGAGCATCTATGGGCAAGAATGTTAAGTCAATCGGTTCCTACGCTTTTGCAGGTTGTATCAGCCTTAAGAGTTTCTCAATTCCCAAGAAGGTTAAGTCGATCGCAGAAGGAACTTTCCAAGACTGCTATTCTCTTGCTTCCGTAAGTATCCATAAGAAAGTTGGTTCGATTGGGAAATTTGCTTTCCAAAGGTGTTCCGCACTTTCAAGCATTAACATTCCTGCAAAGGTTAAAACAATTAATCAGAGCACTTTTGCAGAGTCAGGACTTACAAGTGTTAAGATTCCCGGCAAAGTAAAGACAATTGGTATGACTGCCTTTTATAAATGCTCTAAACTCGCCAGCATTTCAATTCCTGGTGGCGTAAAGACCATTGGTACCGGTGCTTTTGGAGAAACAGCAATTACTAGTGTCGTTATTCCGTCCGGTATTACAAATATGGGAAATCAGATATTCTTTAAATGCACGAAGCTTTCTGACGTAACGATCAAATTTGGACTTAAAGAGCTTAGTTACCAGATGTTCTATGGCTGCACAAGCCTTAAGAATATTTTGATCCCCAGCAGTGTAAAAAAACTTGGTGATGCAGTTTTCGAGGGTTGTTCAGGCATTACTATTACTGTTGACTCGGTTTTAAAGAATAGTTACCCTGACGGCTTCTCCGGTGCTTCAAGTGTCAATTATAATTATTTGAAAGTAAATCCTATTGAAGTTAGCGGTAAGATGGCTACCGTTAAGGCAAAGAAGGTAAAGAAGAAGGCTCAGAAGATTTCTGCTTCCAACCTTTATACTTTTACTAAGCCCGGCGTAGGTAGTCACTTGTATGCGAAAGCATTAGGCAACAAGAAGATCACTGTTGCTTCTAACGGAAATATAACTGTTAAGAAGGGCCTCAAGAAGGGTACTTACACAGTTGTAGTTAATGTTATGGCTATAGGTGATGATCAGTACAAAGATTCCGGCTGGGTTAGTGTTATCGTCAAGGTAAAGGTTAAATAACCTGCATCTGAAATGAATCTTAGAAGGGCAGTGAGTGATCACTGCCCTTTTTCTTTTGATTTTCAAAATATTATGTAAAAATACAGAGATAATGTATAATCATCATAATTGAGAAAAAGGGGTGATTAGATATGACATTAGAAGAAAAGAATTATCTGTTTGACCAGGCGCTTGCTCTTTCTGCCATTCTTGAGCAGGAGTGCTTAGAGCTTCTTGGAATGATGGAAAACATAGATGACAGAGTTGCTATTTCCAAAGCTATAGCAAAGCTCGAATCAGATGGAGATGATATCTTCCATGCTACTAATGCGCGTCTCCAGAAGATGGAGCTTGATCCTGATACACGCATTAAGATATTCCAGATGATTCGCCATATCGAAGACGTCACCGATATGGTTGACGAGCTCAGCAAGACTATCGTCAGATATAATACACGTACTGTTACTAACGGTTTTAAAGCGAGCGTAAACAGCATTAACGGTGCAGTTAAGAAACTGGTCGTTCTTATCAATGCAATGCGTGAATATTCACCTGAAATGAAGGAACACTTCACCAGAACAGTCAACACATTTGATGCTTTCAAGGTCGACTATGAGAAGATGTATGACGTGCTTATCTTTGACCTTTTCTCAAAGCCTCACGATGTTGTGGATATCATCAGATGCAAAGCCATCTATGATGCGATAAGGGATATTTTCGAGGCATTTGAAGTCAGCGCGGATGATGCTTATAAGTACATTGTCTCAAAAAGCTGATCTTGTTTCGGCTGAAAATTTATTCAGGTTCATGTTAAAATCCTTATAGTATTGCTATAAGGATTTTTTCTTTGTGAACTGACCTTTTTTACGGCAGGAATGACAGTCGAGGTGCGTAAGATGAACGGAAAAAGACTTAACATCGGACTTCTGATAGATGATTTCGATCACAATTTCTCAAGCCAGGCCTGTAAGGGTGCTGAGCTTGCCGCTAAGGCGCTTGACGCTAATCTGTTTATCTTTCCCGGTCACTATATCGGAAAGCCTGACAGCCGCTATTCTGACAAGGAATTCGAGTATCAGTACAATACTTTGTTCGACCTGCCTTCTTCGCGTAACGTAGACATCATATACGTAGTCCTCGGAACGATCTGTTCCAGAGCCGATATGGAGATGCAGAAGGAATTCATTGAATCGTTTCCTGATGTTCCTATAGTTTGTCTGTTCTCCAATTATGAGAATCTTCCTTCAGTTACTTTTGATAACAAAAGCGGCCTTGAAAGTGCCGTTGATCACCTGATAGAAAAGCACGGCGCGCGGGAGATAGGATTCGTATCAGGACCTGTTACCAACCGCGATGCAAGAGAGCGACTTGATGCATTTGCGGATGCTCTTGAAAAGCATGACATTCCGGTTGAAAAGAACAAGATCGTTTACGGCGACTTTACTGAAAACAGTTCTTTCGAAGTAAACAAGCTTCTTAATGATAACGGGAATCTTGATGCCATAGTCTTCGCGAATGACAGTATGGCTGTCGGCGGTTACCGCACGCTTAAGCACAGGGGCCTTCAGATAGGCAAAGACATACTTGTTACCGGTTTTGACGATGACGTTTTTTCTATCAATCTCGACCCGCCGCTTTCAACTGTTGAGGCAAGCTCAGCTGAGCTGACATACAAAGCCGTATTGAACGCTGAAAACTATATCAACGGTTCCGCGCTCTCTGATATGACCGTTGATACAAGACCTGTCATGAGGGGCTCATGCGGATGCAAAACTCTTGATGCAGAGGAAATGAGCGTTCGCCTCAGCCTTGATAAACTTGAGGAAGGAAATCTTTCGTTCGTTGAAGAACTTAAGAAGTTCCTTTTCGGTATATTTGCAGAAGATACACCGATACTTGAGATAAAGGGGCATTTGAGTGAGTTCTTCTATTCGTTTGCCGATTACGTTCTCGGAAATGATGAGACTGTTGAAAATATGAATGACGCTTTCGCCAGCGTTTTAAACACCTCGATACTTATCTATACATCACCCGAGAAGCTGTTCAATGTTCTTCAGACAATGCAGTATGAGGCTGAGAAGATCTTAGCCGGCAGTGAGAGATGCTTTGAACTCATTAAGATTTTCTCTGACTTTTACAGACGTCTGTCATTTTCTGAAATTTCTGTTTCGAGCGAAAACGCTGCCCGTTCTGAAAGCCTGCCCCGTCTGGTAAACCAGCAGACCGGAGATATATTCCTTCTCCCGCAGAACAGTGACATTCCGTATGAACATCTGCTGGATGGCCTTTATACTTCAGGCTTTAAGAAGTCATTGCTTTATCTGTTCCAGGGAAATGTTTCCAATGAAGGGGACAGGGACTGGAAATGTCCGAAATCTATCCTTCTCAAGGCAATGTCGGATAAGGACGGTGTTAGAGCACTTCCGGAAGAACAGCAGCTCCTGCGAACTGATCTGATGTTTACCAACGAATTCATCGAAAGCGGAGAAAGACGCACGATGGTCGTTTCGCCTTTGTTTGTAGGTGCTGATATCTACGGCTTCCTCGTAAACGAGATAGACACTAAACATCTCATGAATGTAGCGCCTGTTGCCATGCAGCTTTCCGTAACGCTGAAATCGCTGCTTATGATCGAGAGCCAGAACAGGATAAAGCAGAATCTTCAGAACTCGATCGAGCGATTTATCAGGGATAATACAAAGCTTGATGAGATCGCAAAGCATGACGAGCTTACAGGACTGTTCAACAGACGCGGATTCATCGCTAATGTTGAAAGAGTACTGACTGATCCTGTTAACTTTAACAAGGTCGCGATACTTTGTTTCTCTGATATGGATAACCTTAAGATGGTCAACGATAAGTTCGGTCATGATGACGGTGATTTCGCGCTCAGGACTGTTGCCGGAGTGCTTCGTGAAGCGTTCCGTGATACTGACATAATAGGGCGTTTGGGAGGCGATGAATTCGTCGTTCTTGCGATCACCGGTGCCGATTGTAATGTCGCAGGAATCAAAGACAGGATTGAGAGAGTAACTAAACGCCACAATGAAAATGCCGGTAAACCTTATCCGATCGCCATGAGCACAGGAATCTATAAATTCAAGTGTTCTGCCGATATAAATATCTATGATATCCTGGACAAGGCAGACCGCCTTCTTTATGAGGAAAAGACCAGGAAAAAAGCGCAGTACGGTTCTTACAGGTAAATAGGGAAGAAGAGCAAATAAAAATCCCGCAGGAAATTCCTGCGGGATTTCTTTTGGACCTACCAGAGTCTGGCATCAGTCTTTGTTTTCATCTTCCGGTTCTGTCTTTACAGCGTCTGCTATCGCACCTGCGACAACACCATCTGCAACTTTGCCTTCGCCGTCAAGTCCTGAAACGTTGATGTTTCTCGTGACCTTAGCGTCATAGCCGCTTGCCTTAACGATGTCGGCAAGATCTACGCCTGTTGCAGCCTTAACTGTTTCAAACGTCTGAGCCATAACGGTAGGTACGTTTGCGGAGATTCCGGAAACACCGCCGTTGCCATCGTTGCCGCCTGCGAAGACTGTGACCTTATCGATGGAAGCGAGAGGCTCAGCAACAGCCTTGGCGACATCAGGGAGGACCTTAACGATCATCTCGAGGATTGCAGCCTGGCCGTACTTCTTCATTGCTTCAGCTTTCTTCTCCATAGCTTCAGCCTCAGCAAGACCTTTAGCCTGGATACCTGCAGCTTCTGCATCGTACTTTGCCTTGATACCTGCAGCTTCCTGCTCTGCAGCATAACGCTGTGCTTCAGCCTGAGCCTTCTTAGCTTCTGCGTCCTGAATAGCCTTGTACTTTTCAGTCTCGGCGATTACACGCTCAGCCTCGGACTTCTTCTGCTGATTGTAAAGAGCAGCTTCAGCTTGCTTCTGCTTTTCGATGAGCTCAGCTTCTGCGAGCTTCTGCTTCTGGTACTTGTCAGCATCAGCCTTACGGTTGATCTCAGCTTCGAGTTCCTGCTGTCTGACGTCGACCATCTTCTGACGGAGGATGGCTTCCTGCTGGGTCTTAGCGATCTCAGCATCAGTAGCCTTAACGCCGATGACTTTCTGCTGTTCCTGCTTCTGGATCTCATAAGCTGCGTCAGCTTCAGCTTTCTTTGTATCAGCCTGAACCTTGAGGTTAGCCTGCTTGATGGCGAGGTCATTGTTACGCTCAGCGATGATGATGTCGGACTGTACGGAAGCCTCGTTTGCTTTCTGCTTAGCTTCAGCGACTGCGATTGCGACGTCTCTGTCAGCCTGAGCCTTAGCGATGGAAGCGTCCTTCTGGATCTGGCTCATGTTGTCCTGACCCAAAGCGATGATCAAGCCGTTCTCATCATCGATTCTCTGAATGTTGCAGGAGATGATCTCGATACCGAGTGCGTTCATGTCGGTCTGAGCCTTGTTCTGCATCTCGTCACCGAACTTCTTACGGTCGGTGTTGAGCTCACGGAGTCCTACAGTACCGATGATCTCACGCATGTTACCCTGAAGGGAATCGGTGAGTGCTGCACAGATCTTTTCCTCGTTCATGTTGAGGAAGTTCTTCATTGCGAGCTCGATGCCTTCCGGATCGGTCTTAACACGTACCTTTGCGACTGCGTCGATGTCGACACCGATGAAGTCGTTTGTAGGTACGAAACCGTTCGTCTTGATATCGATGCTGATCTGCTTGAGAAGCAGGATATCCTTTCTTTCAATGAACGGGATCCTTACACCTGCACGGCCGATGAGGATCTTCTTTTTCTTCCTCGGACCTGAGATGATGAAAGCTACATCCGGCGGTGCCTTAACATAACCGGAAAGTATGATGACGATTACAAAGATCAAGACAGCAATTCCTATTCCAATCGGAAGTGCATAATCTGCTAAATTTGGCATTTTCTTAACCCATCCTTTCTTTGTTATTGAGTAAATCTTAAATATTTTTGTTGGCAAAATCAATATAAATCGGTGCGTATAACTTACCAAACCGGATATGATATTTTAGATTTCCGATTTGGTTCAAACGCACAAATAGTTGCGTTTGAGGGGATAGTAGTAATAGGTTGACATTATTATATTGATGGTTTAAAATTCGAACAGATGAACATATGAATAATTGTTCATATGATAAAGGAGGTCAATATGCCGCGCGCGAATAAAGTTGAATCTGAAAATACCAGCCGTCAGATGCCGCCTGAAGAACTGCTCCAGGATCTGGGTGACCTTTTCAAGGTGTTTGGCGATACCACGAGAATAAGAATAATGTATGCGCTTTACGAAGGTGAGATGAGCGTGTGCGCGATCTCCGAACTGCTCGGAATGACACAGCCTGCGATTTCACATCAGCTCAAGACTTTGAAGGCTGCAAACCTGGTTGCAGGAAGAAGGCAGGGAAAGACCATTTTCTACTCTCTGTCTGACGAGCATGTTAAATCGATAATTGCTGCAGGCTATGAACACTTAACGGAAGAATAAATTTAAAGGAGAATATATATGAAAAAGACATTTGAACTTGAAGATCTCGACTGCGCAAACTGCGCCATGAAGATGCAGGAAGCTATCGAGAAGATCCCCGGAGTTGTTTCATGCTCTGTTAATTTCATGACACAGAAGATGATCCTTGAAGCTGATGACGCTGAGTTCGACAATATCCTTAAGCAGGCTGTAAAGGCCATTGCTAAGGTCGAGCCTGACTGCACGGTTGTTCTCTGATATGAAGTATAAGCTCACCAAAAAACAAAAGAAGATGCTGAAGCGGATTATTATCGCTTCGGTCCTTCTGGCTGTCTGCGCAGTGGTTTCGCATTTCGTTGCATTGCCTTGGTGGGCTAAACTCATCTTATTTGTAATTCCATATGTGATCGCAGGGTATGACGTATTGAAATCGGCTGCGGTCAATCTCATACACGGACGCGTCTTTGACGAGAAGTTTCTCATGATGGTCGCGACTTTGGGTGCATTTGGTACGGGTGAATATCCTGAAGCATCGTTCGTAATGCTTTTCTATCAGGTAGGAGAATTGTTCCAGAGCATCGCAGTCGGAAGATCGAGAAAATCGATCGCTAAACTCATGGATATCAGACCTGATTATGCTGTCGTTTTAAGAGACGGAAATGAAGAGACCGTTTCACCTGACGAAGTAGCTGTAGGCGAGACCATAGTCATTCGTCCGGGCGAAAAGATACCGCTTGACGGAGTGATAACGGAAGGTACCAGTTCCGTTAATACAGCAGCACTTACAGGCGAATCGGCACCTGTTGATCTTAGCCTTAGTGATACTGTTATTTCAGGTACTCTGAACCTTACCGGCGTGATCAAAGTCAAGACTACTTCAACGTTCGGACAGAGTACTGTTTCAAAGATCTTAGAGCTCGTTGAAAACGCTTCCGACAAGAAGGCTAAAGTTGAAAACTTCATAACAAAGTTTGCGAGGTGGTATACGCCTGCAGTAGTTATCGCGGCTGTCCTTCTTGCGGTCGTACCTCCATGTTTTCTTGGAATTGGAAGTCTTGCGATCTGGAAGGAATGGTTTACAAGAGCTCTTGTTTTCCTGGTTGTTTCTTGCCCTTGCGCACTGGTCGTGTCTGTTCCGCTTTCTTTCTTCAGCGGCATAGGTGCTGCATCTAAAAAGGGTATCCTCATCAAGGGCGCAGGTTACATGGAAGTTCTTTCCAAAACCGGGATCGTAGTTTTCGATAAGACCGGAACACTCACGAAGGGCGTTTTCGCAGTCGATGATATTCATCCTAATATAATCAGCAAACCTGAACTGCTCGATATCGCTGCGGCATGCGAGAGCTTTTCGAGCCATCCTGTTGCGCAGTCGATCGTAAGGGCACACGAAGACCATATCGATAAGGACCGCATCTCTAATGTTGAAGAGATCGCAGGAAAGGGAATTAAAGCAGTAGTAGATAACCGTACGTATTATGTAGGCAACGGACAGCTCATGGATATGTGCGGTGCTAAATGGCATGACTGCCATCTTACCGGAACGATAATACACATCGCCCGTGATACGGAGAACGGTCCTGAATACCTGGGCCATATCGTTATCAACGATGAGATAAAAGAAGATTCAGCATCTGCGATCAAAGAACTTAAATCACTTGGCGTGAAGGAACTGATAATGCTTACGGGCGATAAAGCAAAGGTTGCACAGAATGTTGCTGAAAAGATAGGTCTTACAGGCCATCACGCAGAACTTCTTCCTGCTGATAAAGTTGCAAAAGTTGAAGCACTTCTTGCCAAGGGAGGAGAGAAACTCGCTTTCGTCGGTGACGGTATCAATGATGCGCCTGTTTTAATGCGCGCAGACATCGGTATTGCTATGGGCGCGATGGGTTCTGATGCAGCGATAGAATCGGCTGATGTAGTCCTTATGGATGACAAGCCTTCCAAGATCGCAACGGCTGTAAGGATCTCACGAAAGACAATGCGCATAGTTTGGGAGAACATCATATTTGCACTTGGTGTAAAGATAATAATCCTCGTACTCAGCGCTCTTGGAATAGCGAACATGTGGCTCGCGGTCTTCGGTGACGTCGGCGTTCTAATCCTCGCTATCTTAAATGCTGTCAGATGCATGAGAGTTAAGGACTGATATCTGTCCTGATAATCGTACCCTTAATTTACCCCCGGTGAGTTAAAATATACTCAAAGATTTCTATTGGGGTAATTACTGATGATCAATGTCTACAGATACGGCGGTATCGATTGCATAACACCTGCCGTTATAAGGAAAGAATTAAGCAGGGAGGATTCACGCGAAGTCGTTTTTGTCGTGCCTGAATTTGCGAAGGCGCAGGTTGAACGTGAGATCTTAAGCCAGTTAGGGAATGTATGCAGAGGCCGAGGTGCGGCCATACGCTCTGAAGACCGTAGTATTCCGGTTGATTCTTCATTTGTCGGCGGTGATGTATTGAGCTTCATCACTCTTTCGACAGCAATTCTTGATGCTGCAGGATATGAGTACGGCGGAGCAGGCAGCGACGTTGCTTTAAGATGTGCTATCTACTCTGTTCTTGCTAACTACAACAAGGATTTCAAGACTTTCGGAAAGCTCACCAGCAGATTCGAATACATCAATATGCTAATCGATCTTTTGGGTGACTTTACCAGATACGGTATCGGCGTATCCCAGCTCGAAGAAGCTATAGCGAATTCTGCCGGCTACTCTGCCGAATACAAGAGCAAGCTTGAAGACATCAAGCTTATGATGGAATCGATCGGTAAGATCAACGACCAGTACGGAATGTCTTTTCTTAAGAACCGTATTGAAGCCGCAAGCCACATGCTCATGCAGGTTACCTCAGATAAGCTAAAGAGCAGGAGATTCTCCGGTTTAAGAAAGCTTTTATCTTCACGCTTTGTATTTGTAGGATTCGGCTCTGGAAGAAATCTTACACCTCAGGAATATCTTCTCGTTAATCTTCTTTCTGAGAAGGGTGCTGATATTGCTTTCTATGTTCTTTCTTCCGATAAGGCCGATCTTTCCGATAAGAACCTTTACAAAGTAGGTAATGAGTTTACCGGCCGTATGAAAGCACGCGGAGCATCCGTCATTGATTTTGAAAAAGAAGATGGCGAGACTTCGGTTTTTTCGAAGGTTATTGAGCCGTTTGCTTTTGATTCCGCATATGAAGGTGAGCAGACAGACCGCGTGAGACTTGCCTCGATTGCAGGTGCTGATAACCAGCTTGGATATGTATTCTCAGAGATAATCAGGCTTACCCGTGATGAGGGTTACAGATACCGTGATATCAGGATCGTATGCTGTGATGACGACCTTTCGGGCAGGATGAGGAGCAATGCGGAATTGTTCGGTCTTGATGTCTTTATCGACAGACGTATCGAACTCTGGAGCACGCTTGTTCCCGTGTTCGCAGAGACTGTGCTTGAACTGCCTGTACATAACTATAAGATCAGTGATGTCTTGCGAGCGATGAGATGCGGCCTGGTCAAGGTTCCACCCGTTATCGTGGATATGTTTGACAACTATTGCAGACGCATGAATATCACTGACGGCATCAGGCTGTTCAGGAGTTCCGTTTATCTCAAGACTGCGAAAGACGAGAACGGTAATCCGGTTAAGAAGAACAAGATCACTCTTCCTGATGCATATGAAGACATTAAGGCAGGACAGCTTTTAGACGAAGGCGATTTCTATTGGAAATACATCGTTCAGTCTAAACTGATGCCACTTAAGAAAGCAGCTGATGCAATCGCGGAAGAGAAGCTTTTGAGCCGCAAGGCCATGCTGCTAAGAGATCTTCTCATCGATCACCGTGATGATGTCGAACTGCTTTCAGGTGAACAGCAGAATGCAAAAGAAAGCGAAGCTGCGGCTGCACTTGTACGCGGTTTTGATGAAGTAATGAATCTGCTTACATTGTTCACTCATGAGATGAACGATGTTCCGATTGCGCAGAAAGCTTTCATCTCTCTTATCAGGACTGATATGAAGAACAGGATCGAAGGAACGATCCCTCTCAAGGTCGATTCTATCGAGATAACGACACCTGACAGGGCTTTTGTTACGCCTTGCAAGGTGATGTTCATCCTTGGCGCATCACGTGAGAATTTCCCTCACAGGAAAGGCTCTGAAGGACTGCTAAGTACAGGTGAATTAAGGAACCTTTCACAGTCCGTTACAGATTGCGAGCTCCCTGATAAGAACGAGGCGAGATCGAAGGAAGAATTTGTTACCTGCTGCCTGACTTTGGGCACTGTAACTGACAGGCTTTACATGATCCACAATGCCGATAAGAATTTCACGAGCAGCGTCTATGACTATCTTAAAGCAGCTGCTGATCCTGAGAAGTTTGTAAGCGGATATCAGGCTCCCGTAACAGGCGTTTTCAGGAAGAGAAATCACACGTTTAAGGATTCGGCTATAGACAGCGATATCATGGAACAGCTCCTTATTCTCCCCGAGTCTGGCGAGAAGGGTATGCACTTGAGCGTAAGTTCACTTGAGGAATACAATTCATGCCATCTGAAGTATATGCTGAACCGCGTTCTTTATATCAGAGATCGTGAAGACAATACTGATATCGATTCAAGAGCATACGGTACTCTTATCCATAAGATGTATGAGCTTGGGTTGTCTGAGATCGCGAGAGAAGATTTCACTGCAAAAGCAGAAGAACTCCTTGAAAATGATGAGCGCTATGAGAAGAAAGTCAACGATGTTTTTGAGCATGCCGTTATGGCTGAAAGCATTCCGGGTACGGTCGATGACGAAGGCGAGACCGAGAAGATCAATCAGGAGTTCAATTCAGATACGGGCGTAAAACTCCGCAGGATGTTCAAACTCACTTTCAGAGGAATACTCAGTGATATTCTGAAGACCGGTTTCGTACCGGCAGGATACGAAGCACAGATCGGCGCAACGTCCAAGGACAGCACCGGCAGAGAGATCACGCTTTCTCTTGCTGATGAGGATCTTGAGAAAGAAACCGGGTTAAAACTTAAGTTTAACGGCTTTATTGACAGGTTCGATCTGAAGAGTTCCGAACATGGAAGTGAAGGTCTCAGAGTAATCGATTATAAGAGCGGCGATAAGAAGATAAAGACATCTGAACTCTTTAACGGTATCCAGATACAGCTGCCGCTTTATACCAGAGCTTTATGTGCAGGTTACGGAGTTGATCCTGATGGCTGCGATTACGGATATTTCAATGTCGGATTAAGGACAGGTTCAGGGAAGAAACCTCTGGCGTTTGAGCCGAAGACTGCCAAGGCGGGATCTTCTTATTCTGATGATGACATTAAGCTCGCGCTTGATTATTCGAACTATATCGTGAAGGACTCCGTAAACGGGATCAAAGCGGGAAAGGCTGATGCGCTCGTATGTCCCGGATATCATTACTGCGGGTTCTGCCCGTATGGCGGAGCGTGCGGAAATGTTCCTTCAAGACCGCTTGACCGTTTAGGTAATCAGAAGCCCGGAGAGGTATATTCCGGATACCTTGAAAAAGCTTCAGCTGTAACCGGCAGCGCGAGCTTTGATGCAGACGGCAAGGCTAACAAGAAAAACATGGAAGAGGCTTATAAGATGATGATGCGCGAAAAACTCGGCATGAATTCTGATAACGATGGAGGTGAAGAATAATGGCAGGACAGAAACCTTCACCCGATCAACAGGCGATAATCGATAACAAGACCGAGAACATCCTGGTTCCCGCAGCAGCGGGTTCAGGAAAGACGACGGTAATGATAGAGAGGATCATTACCAAGATCATCGAGGACATCAAAAACGATTCCATACCCGATAATGAGAAGCATTCGCTCGACAGCATCCTGGTAGTGACTTTTACAATCGCGGCTGCTGAACACATGCGTGAGAAAGCTGAGGATGCGCTTAACAAAGCGATCGCTGACAACAGGGATAATGCCGAACTGGTAGCTAAGCTTAATAAGCAGAAAGATCTTCTGCCTAATTCATACATTCAGACATTTGATTCTTTCTGCGCTAGAGTTATCAGGGAGAAGGGTTATTGCGCTGCTGATTCTGAAGAGGCAGATGTTTTCGATCCCGCAAATATCGTTCTTGATGAACATGAGAAGACGATACTCAAGAATGCTGCAGCAAAGCAGGCTGTTAAGCAGATGTATGCAGGAGTCAAAGATGACAACGATCCGTTTATTAAGCTGACTCAGCGTTTCGGTGACGG
>Ga0310786_10003427_pt1 | contig 23072 bp, 18 predicted proteins | sample AusTroGonzalo_MG_FD_203881 | JGI IMG/M metagenome (GOLD analysis project Ga0310786, IMG submission 203881) | Bovine rumen microbial communities from tropical cattle in Woodstock, Queensland, Australia - Gonzalo_03 (v2) (version 2) | ecosystem: Host-associated > Mammals > Digestive system >...
ACTTTTGTGGACATTTCCCCTCAAAACCAGACGGCTTTTTTCATACCCCTCGCCCCCACGATGCCATTATTCATCGAATCCACCCGGGACAAGGGGCAAAAATCGTCTCCTTACCTTCCATATCACCGAGTCAGACCACTTTTTGGGACATTTTACCTCAAAAAACGGGGGGTAAAAAAGAGGGTGCGCTCCCCTTTGCAGCGTCATTTGCGGCGGTTATCATCTGCCGCCGCCGCAACCAGCACCTCCCACTCGGAAAATCGGCGAAAACAGCGATAAACTATTGCAATTCAAGTTGATATAACGCGACACCATGCTTTATTATGTACAGTGCGAAGCGAACACCTTAACCCATAAGGAGATACGGAAAAATGAGCACGAACGCGGCAATCGGAATGAAACAGCCGGACGGAAGCGTCCGGGCGGTGCGGCTGAACTGGGACGGCTACGTCGGGTACGCCGGGGCGATCCTCGGCGGCTGGTACAAGACCGCCGAGCAGGTTGAGGCGCTTCTCGCCCTCGGCGAGTTGAGCGAGATCAAGGAGACGCCGGAGACCTGCGTCGCCTACCACCGCGACATGGGCGAGAACTACCGCGCCCCCTTCACGTTCGAGACGGTCGATGAGTACCAGTACTGCGGCAAGGGCAGACTTGCCGCCGAGTACCTCTACATCTTCGACGACGGCAAGTGGAGCGTCTACGGAATCCACGGGATATCGGAATGGTGCGAACTCAACGTCGTACTTGGAACCATCGGCATAAAGGAGGACTGAAAATGGACGAATTCTTCAACAAGAAACGGGGCGACCGGTGCGGCGCACTTCTCGCACGCGGCTTCACCATGAGCCGGTTCGACACCAGCGCGCTCTGCATGAAATGCGCGGAGGAGGAACGCCAGCATCCCGACTACCAGCTGGCGGCCGATATCGAACTCGCAGCGGTTCGCGCCGGAAACCGGAACTTCGAAGGCATCGGCTGGCCCGGCAGGAACGGGAGGATCAAGCGATGAGAGCGATAAAGATAGACCCCGTGGAGAAGACGGTGAGCGAGATCGAGCTCGCCGTCGATCCCAACAAATCCCTTGATGAGCTGTACCGGCTCATCGGGTGCGACCTCGTGCAGCTCGTCCAGCTCGACCGCGGCATCGTGTTGGTCTGCGACGAGGAGGCGCGGCTGAAGCCGATTCGCGGCGCGTTCACCTTCTTCGGCACGGGGATGGTCATCGCCGGTACGGCCATCGTCCTCGGCGGCAGCGGCAACCGCCTCAAGCCGCTCCGCGAGGGAAAACGCACCTTCGACCTCATCACCGTGTGAATGCCGCCGGGCGAAGTCCCGCCGCCGCGGATGACGCTTGTGAGCTTGGGATAGAACTCCGTCACCACGTTCTCTGTGCCTTTCCAACAGTAATTTCGTGAAATACGTCGCGTCAAAGTTGACTTCATGGGAGGTGGCGGTATATTATAATGGGGATTTGTGCCGTCCGCAGTAGGCGGAGGATGCGCGATGTGGAAAATTTGGCATGACAAAGCGATGTTTGCGAGGATGATATAACCGCCATGCGGATGTTCGATAACATCAACGAATTTGTGAAGGACGATCTCAAGCAGGAGATTCGTTCCGGAAGCAAAGTATCCATCGCCGCCGCATGTTTTTCCATCTACGCCTATCAGGAGCTGAAGGAACAGCTCTCGCAAATCGCCGAACTTCGTTTCATCTTCACCTCGCCGACCTTCACCACCGAACACGCCCCCAAGGAAAAGCGCGAGTTCTATATTCCGAGGCTGCAGCGCGAACAGACTCTCTGCGGCTCGGACTTCGAGATCAAGCTCCGTAACGAGCTGACCCAGAAAGCGATTGCCCGTGAATGCGCCGACTGGATACGGGAAAAGGTCAAGTTCAAATCCAACATCTCCGGCGATATGATGCAGGGCTTCGTGAACGTCGCCAACGAAACAAATTCCACCTATCAGCCCTTTGCTGGATTCACCACCGTGGATCTGGGATGCGAGCGCGGCAACAACGCCTTCAACTACGTCGTGAAGTTGGATGCTCCACAGAGCCAGACGTTCCTGCAGACTTTCAATTCGCTGTGGAACGATCCCGCAAAGATGCAGGATGTCACTGATGTGGTGATCGACAACATCTCGGTCGCCTACCGCGAAAACGCACCGGAGTTCATTTATTTCGTCACGCTCTACAACATCTTCAGCGAGTTTTTGGAAGACATTTCCGAGGACGTGCTGCCCAACGAGGGCGTGGGGTTCCGCGAAAGCTTGATCTGGAACAAGCTCTACGACTTCCAGAAGGATGCCGCGCTGGCGATCATCAACAAACTGGAAAAATACAACGGGTGCATCCTTGCGGACAGCGTCGGCCTCGGCAAGACCTTTTCGGCGCTGGCGGTGATAAAATACTACGAGAACCGCAACAAGAACGTTCTGGTGCTCTGCCCCAAGAAGCTCGCGAGCAACTGGAACACCTTCAAGGGCAATTACGTCAACAACCCCATCGCTGGCGACCGTCTGCGCTACGACGTGCTGTACCACACGGATCTTTCGCGCACCTCCGGGATGTCCAACGGCATCGAACTGGGGCGTCTGCGCTGGGACACCTACGACCTGATCGTGATCGACGAGTCGCACAACTTCCGCAACGGCGGCAACGGCATCGACGACGATGACGACGACGATACCCGCAGGGAGAACCGCTACGCCCGGCTGATGAATCGGGTGATCCGCCCCGGAGTGCGTACCAAGGTGCTGATGCTCTCGGCGACGCCGGTCAACAACCGCTTCAACGACCTCAAGAACCAGATCGCCTTGGCCTACGAGGGCAGAGCCGAGCAGTGGGATGACAAGCTCTCCACCACGCACTCCATCGACGAAATATTCCGTCAGGCGCAGAAGGAGTTCAACGCCTGGAGCAAACTCCCCGCAGAGGAGCGCACCGCGGACGCGCTGCTGGACCGGCTGGACTTCGACTTCTTCGAACTGCTCGACTCGGTGACCATCGCCAGATCGCGCAAGCACATCGAAAAGTATTACGACACTGCAGCCATCGGCAAGTTCCCGACCCGGCTCGCGCCGGATAGTCCGCGTCCGGCGCTCACGACTTTGCCGGGGGCGATCAACTACAACGAGATCTACGGCCAGCAGCAGGAGCTGTCGCTGATGATCTATCTGCCGTCCAAGTTCATCTTCCCGAGCGCGCGGGATAAATACGGCATCAGCGAAGACTCCGAGGGCGGTAATCTTTCACAGCTCGGTCGGGAAATGGGCATCCACCACCTGATGAGCGTGGGCTTGCTGAAGCGTCTGGAAAGCTCCGTGTATTCGTTCCGGCTGACGTTGGAGCGCATTCGGGAACTCAATACGCAGACGATCCGCGTCATCGACCGCTACGAGAAATGCCGCGAAGCGGATCTCTTCGAATTTTCCGATCTTGCGGCGGAGGCGGCGCAGGAGTCGGACGAGGATGCTGGCGATCTGTTCACGGTCGGGCGCAAGGTCAGGATCGACCTCGGCGACATGGATTTCGTCTTATGGCGGAAATATCTGCGCAAAGACGTGGAGACCCTCGATCTGCTGATCTCGATGATCAAGGACATCACGCCGGAATATGACAACAAATTGCAGAACCTCTTGGCGCGCATCGACGACAAGATCGCCCATCCGATCAACCCCGGCAACAGGAAGATCATCATTTTCACCGCTTTTTCGGATACGGCGGAGTACCTCTATAAATACGTCAGCGCCCATGTGACGAAACGCCACGGTCTGCACACGGCGATGATCACCGGCGATGCGGACGGCAGATCGACCGTGCCGAAGCTCCGCATGGATATCAACACGGTGCTGACGCTCTTTTCGCCGGTCTCCAAGGAGAAGCATCTGATCTACCCGGACAACCATGACGAGATCGACGTTTTGATCGCCACCGACTGCATCTCCGAGGGGCAGAACCTGCAAGACTGCGACTACCTGATCAATTACGACATCCATTGGAACCCGGTGCGGCTGATCCAGCGCTTCGGGCGCATCGACCGCATCGGCAGCCAGAACGAATACATCAAACTGGTGAACTACTGGCCGGATATGACGCTCGACGACTACATCCAGCTCAAGGACCGGGTCGAGACGCGCATGAAGATCACGATCATGACCGCCACCGGCGACGACGATCCGATCAACGAAGAGGACACCGTCGACTTGGAGTACCGCCGCCGCCAGTTGGAGCGCTTGCAGAGCGAGGTCGTGGACATCGAGGAGATGAACACCGGCATCACGATCATGGACCTCGGGCTGAACGAATTCCGCCTCGACCTCTTGGATTATGTGAAAAGCGACGACAGCTGCAACCGCGCTCCGAAGGGACTCCACGCGGTAGTCCCGGCTGCCGAGGGATGCCCGCCGGGGGTGATATTCGTGCTGCGCAACGTGAATCAGGGCGTGAACATCGACAAGCAGAACCGTCTGCACCCCTTCTACATGGTGTATTTGAGCGAGGCTGGCGAAGTGGTCTGCCACCACCTCGCGCCCAAGAAACTGCTCGATACGATGCGCTTGCTGTGCAAGGGCAAAACCGAACCGCTGAAGGCTCTATGCAAGGAGTTCAACCGCGAGACGCGCGACGGCAAGAAAATGGACCGCTATTCCAAGCTGCTGGGCGACGCCATCAGCTCCATCATTCACAAAAAGGAAGAAAGCGACATCGACAGCCTGTTTTCGACCGGCGGCACCTCCGCGCTGGAGAACACCATCTCCGGCCTCAACGACTTCGAACTGATCTGCTTTCTGGTAGTAAAGGGAGATGCTTAGATATTATGCAATATGATATCAGTGTAAAATTTCCATTCCCCATCAATAATCCAGAAGATGCAAAACGGGCTCTTGAGGTGATGGAGAAAATCTTAAAGCCATTAATCGATGAAATACTTCAACGACGACTAATATATAGCTTCGAATTTCGCATTGGCAACATACACTGTTTAGGGGTAGACAGAAACGAATTCATACGTGAAATTTTTGGACAGACAGATTTTTATCTTCACCGCATGTTGTGTATCGTTTGTTCATCAATTGAGAAAGATGCAACAGCAACTCTTTCATTGTTAAAATATGAGAATTGGGAATTGAAAATATCTTCCCCTTCAAAAGACATCCTTATAGCGTTGGAACGCTCATACAACATTGCCGTCAATGAGACAACCAACCCGCCGAACAAGACCGTTGCCATTGGAACTTACATAGATCAATCACAGCATGTATCTATCGGCGGGGATGCCAATAATGCGGTAATCGGCAGCAATAACACCGTGGAAAATTCTGGAGAGAAAAGCTCCTTTTGGAAACCGATTTTGCAATCGCTGATAGCCAATTGGATTTGGTGGGCGCTTGGGATTGTCATCGCAGTAATAGTTTCCATAGCCGCTTACCTTGTTAAGCTCAAACAGGGATGATGATTGATGCTTGAGTTTCCGGCAGACACGCGGTTTGGCAGGGTGATACCCAAGGCGAAGTTTTACGAAAAACTTCCGGTTTCGCCCGCGGTCAAACGCGCCTTCGTCAATGAGATCGCGCAGATCGTCTGGCGGAACAAACTCGCTCCTGCGACGCTGAACGTCCAGCCGGGCAGCCGGGTGAGCGAGCTGGAGGTGCTGGAGATCGAATTGAAGCGCGGCGAACTGAACGAAGCGGTGCTGAAAGCGATTGACCGCGGCATTCCGTACCAGTTGCTTTTTCTGCTGAAGCGCGAAGACGAATATCAGGCGTGCATGGGGTACAAAGAGACCGAATCCGCGGCGGTGAAGGAGTATTTCCGTACCGAGTGGCTGCCGGTCGACGAATTGCCGCTGCAGATCGTCGGGCTGACGATGGACGAGGTCTGCGACAACTTCATCCGCCAGATCCACGGCGATTTGTCGACCGAGAACCCCGGCGATCTGAAAACCGACCTTGCCGATGCCCGCGAGCGCGAAAAGCTCCAGAAGCGCATCGCCCAGCTGGAAAACAAACTGCTCCACGAAAAGCAGTTCAAGAAGCAGTTGGAGCTCCGCGCCGAGATCACGCGGCTAGTGGATAGTGGGCAGTGATTAGTGAGAAACCACAGAACACACGGAATACACGAAAAAAGAGAAAAGGGATATAAAATGCCAGAAGATAAGGCTTCAGATAAAAGGCGAAAAATGAGCCTGTCTGAACAGTTGACATACTCTACTGTACAGATACGGCGGTTTAACGCCGATAAATTCACCGGTAGCGGAACTGGATTTATCATAAATCTACGCGAGAATAAAGAAAAAAAGGGTGGCGAACCCTTTTTGGTGACGAACAAGCACGTCGTTGCCGATACAACTCATGTGTCTTTTGAACTCTGCCGGGCCGACGAAAACAGAAATCCAATAGATACTGATGCAATCCCCTTTTCAATAACGCGAAACCAATGGATTGATCATCCAGACCCCAATGTGGATTTGTGTTGTACCCCTTTGGGTGCATTATTGAATATAGCGACACTTCAAGGTGTTGCACCATTTTGGGTTTCTCTCGCTCAAAGCCTAATTCCGAGTGCTGAAACGATTGAAACAATAATGGCATTGGAAGAAGTGGTCATGGTCGGCTATCCGAAGGGACTTGAAGACTTTCATAATCACAAACCAATAATGCGCCGTGGAGTCACCGCTACCCACCCGAAGAACGACTATCAGGGAAAAAAGGAAATATTGTTGGATATTGCCGCCTTTCCTGGATCAAGTGGATCGCCGGTATTTATTCTTAATCAAGGGACCTATTCAACGCCTAACGGTTTCACGATGAGTTTACCACCGCGTATTTTTCTTCTCGGCATACTATACGGGGGACCAGAATTTGAAGTAAACGGGACCCTGAAATTTTCAGAGTTGCCAAACATTCCAACCCCTGTAACCAAACTGCCGATAAATCTTGGAATTATAATAAAAGCCGAGCGGATAAGAGAATTTGAAACACTGTTCAATAATGCGTAGTCACTGAATGCACAGAAGGAGATTTTGAAAAATGCAAAGAGCTCGTTTCACATTTGCAACCATTGCTGTAATACTGTTTTTGGCATTCGCTGGAGTACTAATTTATAATACTTGGCCGCGGGAAACTCGTGAAAGCTTAATTTCAATTAATTTTTCTGCTGAAAAGAGCAAAGCGGCTGGCGGCGAAGTGCAAATATCCCTAAAAACACTTGAAAACGCATTGCTTCAATCTGCTTATACGGCACGCAAAGATGCGCAGAAAGAATATGACAAAAACTTTTCCACATTGTTAACTATCCTTACCATCTTCGGCATCGCGTGGCCTGTCATTGTTGGACTTATTCAATACAGGATAAATGACAAAGAATTAGACGAAATATCAAGAGCCAAAGACAATTCCCGAATGGCAATGGAAGAGAATGAAAAATTAAGCAAAGAAGTGTATTACACCATTGCGGAAAACTATTATCTGAACGCCGTATTTTGGGGGAATAAAATGGCCCATGAAAAAAAAGCCAAGAATACTAATGCCGAAATGCACGGCATGAAATGTCTTGCAAGAGCCCTCATAAAAACGATTTATTATTTCGCGCTATCTGGAGAAATCGGGCAAGCGAATTCAAAGGTGGGCATTACAATTGGTTATTTGAACAAAATGCAAAAATTATCAGAAGAACAAAAAACATTTGCCATTGAGGGAGTTGATTGGGATAAATTTCAGTCATTAAAAATACAAGATGCAGAAACTATAAAGCGGCTTGCGGATAATGTTTTTTGCAAACAGCGCAATTGTTGCAAATCACATTAATGCAAATATGAATTACCGCGTGCCAAATCTCAATAAATATAGCAAATGTAAATGTATATACAAAAATGGATGTTGATATATGAAAAGCAATACCACATTGCCAGAAGACGACAAAATCGGATGTGCGGTCATTAAGGAAATGAGAAAGGATATTGCTGATATGAAGAAAGACAAAATATCAATTCCATTGATTGCGTGGCTATTTTGCATTTTAGGTTTTATTATTGTTGCTGGGTTTGTCGTTCGCACATTTTTACCGACACGACTTCCTGAGAAGGTGGTCTATGAAATCAAACTTGGCAATGTATATAGCGAAAAGGTGTGCGAAGCAACCGTAAAGAAGGAGTTGGCAGAGGCTCTGGTCGCAGTCGAAGCACGTGCGACGAATGAATATAATGATAAGTTTATCACCCTGCTGACGGTTCTGACGATTTTTGGCATCGCATGGCCGCTGGTCGTCGCGTTCGCTCAGTACAAGTTCAACAAAAGAGAGCTCAATAAAATCACATATGCCAATAAAAAAATAAAAGACATAGAGGAACAAACTAAAGAAATAAATTCTGCCGTAGCGACGAGCTATGATGCATCGGGGGTATTGTTTTTACACATTCACGACAACTCAAATGATAATAGAACAAAAGTAAGTGCTGTTGCAGGATTTATAATAGCATTTGACCACAAACTAAATTATTCTGTCGGAGAAGAGCAATTAGAGATTGTTAATATGATCAACTACTTTTTTGTTGCATTAAACCGTGTAGATCCCCAGGTAGTAATTCTTGCAAAAGCAGCGATAAAAAAATCGGCAACGCCAGATGACCGTTTCGTTTACGGGAAAGAAATTAAGGAAATTCTCGGCACCAAAAACTTAGCGCTTTATAGGAAATATAGAGAGTTTTTTATTGAGCTATATCCTTGGAAGTTTAGAGGGGACGGAGAATGATCCTCAAAAATTCGTGTTTTCTGTATGTTCCGTGGTTTAAAAAGTTTTTTTGTGTGATTCGTGGTTTTCGTGGTTAAATAAAATTTGTGTATATTGGTGTTAATTCGTGGTTCGAGGTGAGTGATGGACAAGATGAAGTGTGAGACGGAGAGCGGGGTGGTCCGGAATGTGGACAAGATCGCCGCGATGTTTCCGCAGGTGGTGACCGAGGTCAAGGGCGAAGACGGAAAAATCACCCGCGCCGTCAAGTGGGACATCCTCAAGGAGCTGCTCTCCGGCGAATACGTCGAGGGCGGAGAATGCTACGACTTCACCTGGCCGGGCAAGCGGGCGGCGATAGCCGAAGCCGCGCGCCCCATCCGCAAGACGCTGCGTCCCTGCAAGGCGGAGAGCAAGGACTGGGACACCACCGAAAACCTCTACATCGAGGGCGACAACCTCGAAGTCCTGAAGCTCCTGCAGGAGTCCTATCTCGGCAAGGTCAAGATGATCTACATCGATCCGCCGTACAACACCGGTAACGACTTCGTCTATCGCGACGACTTCAAAGTGGGAAGTGATCAGTGGGCAGTGGATAGCGGAGAGCTCTTCGAAGACGAGGAAACCGGTGAAAAGACCCGTATGTTCAGAAACACCGAAGCGAATGGGCGTTTCCACTCCGATTGGTGTTCGATGATCTATATGCGTCTGTATGTTGCAAGAGATTTACTGTCGGATGATGGCGTGATTTTCATATCTATTGATGAAAATGAAATCGTAAATATTCGAAAATTATGCGATGACATTTTGGGAGCACAAAATTTCATATCCGTTTTTGTGTGGGAAAAAATGTACACCACCAAAAATGACGCTTCATTTGTTTCCAATAGCCATGAATATATTGTTGCTTATGCGAAAAATATTTTTTCATGCCATTGGGGATTATTGGCTAGAACTCAAGAAATGGATTCAAGGTATTCAAACCCCGATAATGATCCTCGCGGCGCTTGGAAACCGATCCCCCTTTATGCACAAGGCGAGAGCAAGAATGGACGGTATCCTATAATATCTCCGTTAACCGGAAAGACCCATTTCCCACCAATAGACTCACACTGGAGATACTCTCAAGAAACTTTGATGGAAATGCTGCGAGATGATAGAATTTATTTTGGCAGGGACGGGAATGCTCTACCGAATTCAAAAAGATTTCTATCCGAATTAAAACAGGGTGTAAAGTGCAAATCCCTATGGTTACACGATGCGGTAGGTTCAAACGACTCCGCAAAAAAAGAAATGCGAGCTCTTTTTCCCGAAGGTGATATCTTTCCGTTCCCCAAACCGTCGACACTAATCCATCGATGTGCATTATTGGGAAGTGAAAAAGACAGCGTTTGTCTTGACTTCTTTTCAGGCTCTGCCACCACTGCTCACGCGGTTATGAAGCTGAACGCCGAGGATGGCGGCAAACGCAAGTTCATCATGGTGCAACTGCCAGAGGAATGTCCTCCCGACTCCGAAGCCGCGAAAGCCGGTTACGCAAATATCTGCGAGATCGGTAAAGAGCGTATCCGCCGCGCTGGCGAGAAGATCAAGGAAGAGGCAGGCTTGACCGCCGCCGATCTGGATGTCGGATTCCGAGTGTTCAAGGTCGCCGACAGCAACATGAAGGACGTCTACTACTCCGCCGCCGAGTATAAGCAGGAGAGTCTGGACGATTTCATAACCAACATCAAGGAAGACCGCACCGACCTTGATCTGCTCTACGGCTGTCTGCTGGAGTGGGGCGTGGAGCTTTCGCTGCCGCACACGAGCGAGAAGATCGACGGCGTGACCGTCCACACGGTCAACGGCGGCGACCTGATCGCCTGCTTCAACCCGAACATCCCGGAGAGCGCGATCCGCACCATCGCCAAGCGTCAACCGCTCCGCGCGGTCTTCCGCGACAGCTCCTTCGCCAGCGCCCCGCAGAAGATCAACGTGGAAGAGATCTTCAAGCTCCTCTCCCCCAGCACGACCATCAAGGTGATATAAGGATGGAGCCGGTGATATGAAATTTAAAGCCAGTAACATCAAGAAAAAAGACCCCGATATAACATTGTGGCATTATACATCCCCGGCGGTACTGTGGAAGATGCTGTCCGGCGAATTTTATGCCACGCATTATCGTTTCATGAATGACTCCGCAGAAATTGTACATGGACTGATGGTTTATAAACGATTTTTAGAAGACGAAAAAAGTCTGGCGGATTTGCAATTTGTGATAAACGATCTTCAAAAAAGAGATTTTTTCCTATGGTGTTTCTCTGAGGATCAAGATAATTTATATCACTGGCGTTCTTATACACCACAAGGAGGATTCAGCATAGGGTTCTCTCATAATGAAATGTGTGATCTGCTTAATAATATCGAATATGATGTGGAGAAGTTGAAAGACGGAAGTTTTCCGAACTACCATCTTGTTCAGTGTCAATATAAGACAGAAGATGATATTGCTGTTTTTATAAGCGAAGCAACGGCGGAATTTAAAAAAGCCATAGAAGACTTATCTGCGGATGATAAATCTCTACTAGATCAAGCTGTTTCTAAAACGAAATCAGATCATTTTTCAGGAGCAATAAAGTTTTTGAATGAGAAATCGCCAACTTTATTGAGCCTACTACGGGATAGGTTTTTCGTGGCGTTTGAATTGCAAGCTCAATGCCCGGTATTTAAAAATCCATCTTTCGAAGTGGAAAGTGAACACCGTTTGGTCGTGACTGGCGGCGATTTGCGTACGCAAATTGAATATATCGGAAACAAGCCGAGAATAAAAATCCCTTTGCCGGAACTGGCGAAGTGTATAAAGGGAGTTTGTGTCTCGCCGCACGGTGATGTGGAGCAAAACCATCTGCTCGCGGAAATCGCCAAAGAACGCTTCGGTTTGGATTTTAAAATACACGAAAGCGAATCGACCTTTAATGGGAAGTGACAGACACGCTGGAACATGCAAAGTGATATTATGAAAAAGCCTTTAACAAAACGTTCGCACCTTTGTTACCAACAAAAAGATGCCCCAAGTCGTATTTCGATGACGGTGACATGGATCAGCCTTGCAATTTCGCTTTTCGCCGCTGCATTTGCCGGGTGGCAGGCGTGGGTGGCAAAACAAACTTATTCTGTTAATTTAAAACAAGCAAAAATTTCTGAAAGCCAAGCAGAAGTTTCAAAACAGGCATTGCAAACAGCGGAACAAGCAAACGCAATCTCGCAAAAGAACATACAGTTAGTCGAAAAGCAATTAAAGCGAGCGGCAATTGAAGAAGAAATAAAGAGATTGGACGCTGTCAACGCAAAATTGTCATCAGGCTATCTTTCTGTTTTAAGCATGGGCTCATTAAAATCAAATTTTGAGATAACAAAAAAGAAGTTCATGGAGCAAACATCGTACTTTTCTTTTGATGAGAAGAATTTTATTTGCATGATGCTAGATGATTATCGACTATATTTTGTCAGGATCGCTCCGCTGATCCGATATGTCAACCGAAGCGATATTGACTATAAAGTTCTGTCAGATTTTGTTCAAAATGTTTCACTGCTCTCATTTCCCAACGAAATTAGCAAGTGGACGCCGCAGCAATATGAGCGATTTCAACACAAAATCTTAAATGATATTAATAACGTAAATGCGATATTAAAAAAAAGTATTGAAGACAACCAAAAAAGAATCATAACCCTGCAGGAGCAGTTACAAAAACTTTGATACATAAATTATAAACAAGTTATTTAAATATGGAAAAGTCTCAAAACAAACTGATCGTTTTTCAGGACAAGACCATTCGCCGGACCTTGGTGAACGATGAATGGTTTTTCTCCGTGGTCGATGTGGTGGCGGCATTGACCGACAGCCCTAATCCCGGAGCCTACTGGCGCAAACTCAAGCAGCGCCTGACCTCAGAGGGAAGTCAGGTCGTGACGTTTTGTCACGAACTGAAACTCCCTGCCGCCGATGGCAAAAAATATAAAACAGACTGCGCAAATGTCAAGGGGATGTTCCGCATCATCCAGTCCATCCCATCGCCGAAAGCGGAGCCGTTCAAGCAGTGGCTGGCGCAGGTCGGTTACGACCGGGTATTGGAGATCGAAAACCCGGAACTCGCGCAGGAGCGCATGAAAGAACTCTACGAACAGAAGGGCTATCCCAAGGACTGGATCGACAAAAGGCTGCGCGGCATCGCCATCCGCCAGAACCTGACCGATGAGTGGAAGGAGCGCGGCATCACCGAGGAGCGCGACTTCGCCATCCTGACCGCCGAAATCAGCAAGGCGACCTTCGGCATGACACCTTCCGCATATAAAGCCTACAAGGGGTTGGAGTCGCCGAATCAAAATCTGCGCGACCACATGACGGACTTGGAGTTGATCTTCACCATGTTGGGCGAACGGGTAACGACGGAACTTTCCAAGCAGGAAAGGCCATCCTCCATGCCCGGACACAAATCCGTAGCGCGTCGCGGCGGCAGGGTCGCCGGGAACGCCCGTAAAGAGACCGAAAGGGAATTGGGGCGATCCATCATAAGCTCGGGAAACTATCTGCCCCAGAGCGAACTACCCGGTTTGGCAGACGGCAGCGAAAGCAAGCTGCGCGGCAAGCAGAAAAGCAAGAAAGAGAAAAAGTCATAGGGGAAAGCGGTATAAAACTTGCAACGAACTTGCAATAAACTTGCAACCGGTTGCAAGTTCCGACGGGGATAAGCGATGAAACTCCAATTCAAACATCAGAAATTTCAGGAAGACGCGGCGCGCGCGGTCTGCGATGTCTTCTCCGGGCAGCCGTTGGCCAGCCGCTCCTACGTCGTCGACCCCGGCAAAAGCGCCGACGGTCAGGGGACCTTGATAAACATCGAAGGGTTCGCCAACGAGCCGCTGGTCAACTCGCTCACCCCGGAGGTCATGCTTTCGCGCATCACCAAAATGCAGCGCGAGCAGCAAATCAAGCCCTCCGAGGCGTTGATCGGTCCCGGCATCAACCTGACCATCGAGATGGAGACCGGCGTCGGCAAGACCTATACGTACATAAAGACCATTTACGAGCTGAACAAGCTCTACGGCTGGTGCAAGTTCATAATCGTCGTTCCCAGTATCGCCATCCGCGAGGGCGTCTATAAATCGTTTCAGGTCACGCAGGAGCACTTCAACGCCGAGTACAACAAAAAGATCCGTTTCTTCATCTACAACTCCGCGAAGCTCTCGGACATCTCGCACTTCGCGCAGGACAGCGCCATCAACTGCATGATCATCAACAGTCAGGCGTTCAATGCCAAGGGCGCGGACGCCCGCCGCATCTACATGGAGCTGGACGAGTTTCGCAGCCGCAAGCCCATCGACGTCATCGCCCGCACCAATCCGATACTGATAATCGACGAGCCGCAGTCGGTCGAGGGCAAGCAGACCAAGGAGCGGCTGCGGGAATTCAATCCGCTCATGACGCTGCGCTACTCCGCCACGCACCGCGCGGACAGCATCTACAACATGGTCTACCGCCTCGACGCGGTGGAGGCCTACAATCAGCAGCTGGTAAAGAAGATCGCGGTAAAGGCCGTCCACACCACCGGCACGACCGGAACGTCCGCGTACCTCTACTTGCAGGATCTGGTGCTGTCTCCCTCCAAGCCGCCGCAGGCGGTGCTGGAATTCGAGGTGCGCGGCAAGGACAAGATCCGGCGCGAAGTACGGCGGCTCAACGAGGGCGACAACATTTACGAGCTGTCGCAATACAACCGCGAGTCCGACGGCATCGAGGCTTACCGCGACCGCTATGTGATAAAGAGCATCGACGGGCGCGACAACTCCGTGGAATTCGTCAACGGCATAAAACTGTATGCGGGGGACGCCAGCGGCATCGACGAAACCGACGAATATATCAGGCGGCTGCAGATCCGCGAGACGATCATCACCCACCTTCAGCGGGAGCGGGAGCTTTTCCAGCGCGAGATCAAGGTGCTGTCGCTGTTCTTCATCGACGAGGTCGCCAATTACAAGGTGTACGAAGGCTCCACGCCGATGAACGGCAAATATGCCGACATCTTCGAAGAGGAATACCGCATCGCCGTCCAGGAGTTCATCGACGACATGGTCACGAGCGAGGCGTACAAGGCTTATCTGCGCGGCATTACCGCCGAGGCGACCCACGCCGGGTATTTCTCCATCGACAAAAAGAGCAAGCAGATCATCAACGGCAAGATCGACAAAAAGGAGAACCGCTCCGACGATACCGACGCATACGACCTCATCATGAAGAACAAGGAACGGCTGCTCAGTTTCGAGGAGCCGGTGCGCTTCATATTTTCACACTCCGCGCTGCGCGAGGGCTGGGACAACCCCAACGTGTTCCAGATCTGCACGTTGAAGCAAAGCTCCGCCGACGTTCGCAAGCGGCAGGAGGTCGGTCGCGGGCTGCGGCTCTGCGTGAATCAAGCCGGCGAGCGGCAGGATGTCTCCGTGCTGGGCGGCGAAGTCCAGAAGATAAACGTTCTGACGGTCGTCGCCAGCGAATCCTACGACAGCTTCGCAAAGGCGCTCCAGACCGAATACGCCGAGGCGGTGGCGGATCGTCCGCGTCAGATCACCGACGAACTGTTCATCGGCAAAGTCGTGCACAACGCCCGCGGCGAGGAAAAAATACTTTCCAACGAGGATGCCAGCGAGATTATCTTCTTCATGGCGGGTAACCAGTATATCGACCCGCGCAAGAAGATGCTGACCGACAAGTACTATGACGACAAGACCGCCGGGAAATTGGCGATGCCAGAGAGCATGGCAGAGTTTCGCGACGACATCATCAAGATCGTCGACAGCATATACGATCCCACGCGAGTCAAACCGGAGAACTCCCGCGACAACAACGTCACGCTTCATCTTGACGAGGAAAAGCTCAAGCGGCGCGAGTTTCAGGAACTCTGGAAGCGCATCAACACCAAGACCGCATACATCGTCGATTTCGATACCGACGAGCTTATCCGCAAGTCCATTCAGGCGATCAACGCCGATTTGAGAGTCTCCAAAATATTCGCCGTCATCGAGTCCGGGGCGATGGGAAACATCAAATCCAAGGAGGCGCTGCTCGAAGGCTCGGCGTTTTCCAAGGCCACGCGCGACACCGACGATAATTTCGATTCGCTGGCGAGCACACGAGTCAAGTACGACCTGATCGGCAAAATCGTTTCGGAGACCGGATTGACCCGCGACGCCGTTGTAAAAATACTGAAGGGGATCAACGCCGACAAGTTTGCGATGTTCAAGGTCAACCCGGAAGAGTTCATCATCAAGGCGTCGACGCTGATAAACGAACAGAAGGCGACCATCATCGTCCAGCAGATCGTCTACAACAAACTGGACGAGAGTTTCGACACCAGCATCTTCACCCAACACGAGATGAAGGGGCAGCTCGGCGTCAACGCTATGGAAACGGCGAAGAACCTCTACGACTATCTGCTCTTCGACTCCAAGGATACCGAGCAGAAGTTCGCCGAGGAGCTGGAAGCCGCCACCGAGGTCGTGCTATATGTGAAACTTCCGAGCGGCTTTTACATCAACACCCCCGTCGGCAAATACAATCCCGACTGGGCCATCACGTTCGATTCGGAAAAGGTGAAGCATGTCTATTTCGTGGCGGAGACCAAGGGCGACCTGTCATCGCTGCAGCTGCGCGAGATCGAAAAAGCAAAGATCCAATGCGCGAGAAAGCATTTCAAGGCCATCAGTACGGATGCGGTCGAGTACGACCACATATCCTGCTATACCGACCTTTTGAAGCTCGTGAAGTGAGTTCGTGTCGTGAATCGTTAAAAGTGTAATTTCAAACCTACATGGTGTAAAAATTCGCCGCTGAAAAGTGGGCTGTTTGGATGAGGACTTTTAGACAAAAATCGGCGGAAAAATGGGGTAAAAAAAGGCGGTTTTTGCCCCGAAAAGTGCCGAAAATAGACGCTTTTTATACGAGTGATGTTTCCGCTACCAATTTGACATGACGCCGAAGCTCGCAAACGCGGTTCGGCGTTTTTTATTGCATAAAACCGCCGACCACGGTTTGCTTAATCGCCCCGTCAAATGCGGGGCATTTGCGGGGCGATTGCGTCCGGCTTGCGCCGTACGCTCTTCGGCTTCGCCTCGTCCATTCCCCGCCACTTCAAAATTTGAGGAAGAATAGATATCGCTAACGCTCCCGACACTTCGGCTTCGCCTCGTCCATTCCCCGCCACTTCAAAATTTGAGGAAGAATAGTCGCTAGAATGGGATAATATGGAAAAAGAGCTGCACAACGATGAGTTTTGGGGATTCCTTACCAATTCCGAGACAGACAGCTATCCCACCCGAATCGATTTGGTCTTGGATCTGATTTCAAAAAAAACAGAAGCCGATAAGGAAACATACAGAACTTTTTTCTATTTTGACGAAGCGCATAAAAACGGGAAAAGCCTTGAAGAAATTTGGGACGAAATCCAACATCGGTTTCTGACGCTGAAGGAATGGTTTTCCGACCATGAATTCTTCCATAAAATTGGCTACTTGATTGCAAGTCATTCCAAGAGTCTGATTGATATTTTGAACGATTACTCCGATAAGTCAAAGACAGAATTTCGGCAATATTTAGATGAGAGCATAAAAGAAAGCGTAAATTTCAAAAAGTCTCTTCTCGAATTGGATTACGAACACGATTACAACGAGATTAAAAGACTGCTTCTTCTTTTCAATGTAGAATCCGTACGCAGGATAGACGGCAAAAAGCGAAGATTCCCTTTTGGCCGTCACAAGAAAGAAAACTGGAGCCTTGAACATATACATGCTCAACATTCAGAGGGTTTGCAAACCAATGAAAAAAGAAAAGAATGGCTGAATGCCCATATTAAATCATTGCAATCAATCGGACAACAGGACAAATTGATTTCTGATATGGAGAAGTTGGTAAAAGACATTACAGAGAACCCGAAAACCGCGAAAGTGAAAGAACTGTTTGAACCATTACAACAAAAAGTGGTTGAGGCGCTTTCTCCCAAAGATGGAGATTCGGACTTTGTACATCAGTTATCAAACATGGCTTTGCTTTCTTCAGGACAGAACTCTGCTGTGAGCAACTTTACGTTTGATGCCAAGCGGAATCTTATTTTGAAAATGGATAAAGAAGGTTCGTATATTCCATTCTGCACAAAGATGGTATTTCTGAAATACTATTCGGCGGAAGATACCAACTTGCATTTCTGGAGCAAAATCGACAGAGATGCTTATACCAAAGCCATGCGCCAAATTTTGGACACATATATGCCAAATGCAATAATGGAGAACGAGTAAATTTATGGAAACAAAGACTTTCAAGACGTTATTCTATCCAGAAAATACAACGGAAAAAGAAATTAAAATCAACAAGATAGAGATCCCCAAAATCCAACGGGACTATGCTTATGGGCGAACGGATGAGAAAAACAAGCGCAAGAGGGAACGCTTTTTGGATTCTCTCTTTGATGCGGTTTGTGGAACTCCGATTACGCTTGATTTCATTTATGGAGACATCAAGAATAATACATTAACCCCGCTTGATGGTCAACAAAGGCTGACAACACTTTTTTTGCTGTATTGGTATGCTTCAAAAAAGGAAGATATCGCAGAAACTGACTTCTTGAAATGTTTCAGCTATGAAACAAGGCCATCCTCCAGAAAATTCTGCGAAGCAATAACCACCAAATCTTTCAAGTTGGAAAACGGCAAACCATTGTCGGATCAAATCAAGGACAAAAACTGGTTTCCGCTTGAATGGCAGCATGATGCCACAATCTCCTCAATGCTCGAAATGCTGAATGCAATTCAAGTAAAATTCGCATCTGTTGATAATCTTTATGAAAAACTTGGAAACATCTCTTTCTATTTTCTGCCAATCGAAGATATGGGACTGACCGATGAGCTTTATATAAAGATGAATTCAAGAGGAAAGCCCCTGACCCAATTTGAGCATTTCAAGGCAGAATTTGAAAAACGTCTTAATTTGGCTGATAAAACGATGGCCAAACGTATCAGCTCAAAAATTGACAGGGAATGGACGGATTTGCTGTGGCAATATCGTAATAGTGGATTAGGTGACGATAGCGATAACACCACCGACGATGAGTTTTTGCGCTATTTCATTTTTATATGCAACATTATCTGCTATAGGAATGGCGATAGTCCCAAAACGAGCGATGAATTTGATTTGGTGAGAGATTTCTTTACCATTCAAGGAGACAGCGAGGAGGAGAAAGAACAAAGCAAAAAGCGAGTGGTTGAAAATGCTGAAGTACTTGAAAGCTTTTTCGACTGTTGGTTGGACGAAAGCAAAAAGAGTGTCCCCATCCAAGATTTCTTTGAGTCTTTTGCTTCCAAAGAGCATTTGATAGGCAAGATAAAAACGAATTATAACGTCAACCTACTGGAAGATTGTCTTAGAAATTATGCGGACATTATTGGAAAAAACAGACGTAAGTTCACATTGAACCAAATCATTCTTTTGTATGCATTCATCATATACCGCCAAAACCTGACAGCTGTTTCCGAAAATGACTTCCGCAGACGTCTGCGTATAATAAACAATCTGATATTGAACTCTTCGGACCAAATAAGCGACAGCGAAGACCGTCAAGGCGGCAACCGTTTGCCTGCTATTTTACGTCAGGTCGATAGCATCATATTAAGAGGTTTAATAGCGGATAGTGAAACTGTTCGTGGCATTAACTTCAATCCATTGCAACTTGAGGAAGAAAAGGTTAAACTGGACTGGACAAAAAGCAATTCCGACAAGGCCGAAGCACTTTTTGCATTGGAAGATCATGAACTGCTCTATGGACAAATTTCAATTGTCGGATTAGACCATCCTGAACATTTTGATCGGTTTGAATCGTTGTTCAAGTGCGATTGGGATTTGGTTGATTGCGCGTTATTTACCATTGGAGACTACAAGCAAAAAGAGCGGAATGGCTGGCGTTATCAGTTAGGGGCTTCCATGAGCGATGGTTTTGCTTGGAAAACATTATTTCACAAAAGCGAGAGCCTCTCTGGTTTTGAGAACACGAAACGAGTGCTGAATGAGTTGCTAGAATTAGCACCCCATGCCACGGATGCGTATCTGAAAGAATTAATTGGCGACTATGTGAAAAGTTGTGAAAACAACAAGGCATTCCCTTGGACTTACTACTATATGAAATACGAAGTATTCCGTACTGGCCGTTATGGGAAATATTGGTGGAGCGACTTTGATAAATCGCCGTATGCTTTTACAACTATTTACCAAAGCAAAAATGCATCAGAAAACTCGTATAATCCGTTCTTGAAAGCTGTGAACGACAATGTGTCGCGAGAACATTATGGTAATCGCATCTGGCTTAGCGATGTGAAATTCTTGAGAGAAACACAATCATCGTATCAAGTGGTCTCCAATGATGAAAATGAAAATGTGCTTGAAGAAATCAATATCGCTCAAAATGAGAATGGGCTGGATACGGAAAATCGCATTGAGAAAATGAAGAGTATTTTTATAACACTATAATTTTTCACAGTCGTCCCTTAACCACTGAAATCAGCAATTGTCTTGAAAAACAGAGAGTAATTTTTATTTTCTTGCGTTTCCGCTACCAATCGAAACCGAGCCGACGAGAAGTCGGCTTTCTTTTTGTCCGCAAATTCCGTTGTACCACAGCACTTTACGAAATGCCCCAAGTCTCCGCGTCCCTGCGTTTCGGGGTAAAATCGGGCAAAAACCTCTCTGATTCTCTGTTTTCATGAAAAAGAGAAGGACGCAGTCCTTCTTTGCAAGTTACTGCCGTTCAACGAAGTCATCAATTCGTTTCAGGGAAGTTCACTTGGAGAGGCGTATTTCGATAACCGCGGAATCGGTACCGACCGGTAAAGACAGCAAAAGACGCGGCGCGGCGAAGGCTCAGTTGCCGTTCTGCGTGAGCTCGAGCTTGATCTTGCGGTAGGGCTTCGGGAACTCCTCGGGCTTAAGCGACGCGAGGCGTCTGGTCGTCCCTTCCTTCTTCGCCTGCGCGTAGTACCAGCACTTGAATTCGAGGACCTCCAGCGTCTTTTTCAACTCCCCGATCTGCTGCAGCACCGACGCTTTTTCACGCTGAAAGAACGCCAGTCGCGCGTCGATGGAGGCGTCGCCCTGCTTGACGAGTGCGATGAACTCCCGGATGCCGGAGATGGAGACGCCCGCTTTTTTCAGGCAGTGGATGAAGTTCAGAAACTCCAGATCGCTCTCCTTGAACATCCGGATCCCGCCCGTCGTCCGTTCGACGCAGGGGAGCAGCTGCTCCTTTTCGTAGTAGCGCAGCGTGGAAGCGGGTATCCCCAGCTTCTTCGACATTTCGCCGATCGTGTACAGCATGAAAAAACCTCGAAAAAAAAGTTTTTCGCCCTTGACTTAAAGCGTGCTTCAAGATGTATATTCAACTGTAATATAGCCTGAAGGCATATGTTTGTCAAACGCAAACGGGCGGCCGAAGCCGCCGACAACCGGAAAGGATTGCAGAATGGATCGACGGGATTTTCTGAAAAGCGCACTGGCACTCGCGGCACTCGCGCCGCTGGCAAAACTCCACGCCAAGGCGGGCGCGGACGGCGACAAGAGTTCCGACATCGTCTCCGGACCGGGAGTCACCCGCCGGCGCTTCAAGAATACGGCGATGACGCTGCCGCTTCTCGGCTTCGGCTGCATGCGGCTGCCGCGGCTCTCGCCCGACAAACCCGATATCGACGCCGCCACCGCCGCAAAAATGATCGACATGGCGATGAAAGCGGGATGCAATTACTTCGACACCGCCTACATGTACCACAACGGTCTCAGCGAGCGCTTTCTCGGCGAAGCGCTGAAAAAGTATCCCCGCGATTCGTATTACCTCACCGACAAGATGCCGGTGTGGTTCGCCCAAGACCCCGGCGACATCGAAAAGATCTTCAAGGAGCAGTTGAAGCGCTGTCAGACCGAATATTTCGACTTCTATCTGGTCCATTCGCTGGACGAGAACCACTGGAGTATGGCGCAGCAGCTCCGCGCCTGCGAGTTCCTCGACAAGATGAAGCGCGAGGGCAAGATCCGCAAACTCGGGTTTTCGTTCCACGACAGGCCGGAAGTGCTGAAGAAGATCGTCGCCGCGCGGCCGTGGGACTTCGCCCAGATCCAGCTCAACTATCTCGATTGGGAGCTTTACCGCTCGCGCGAGCAGTACGAGATACTGACCGAAGCGGGCATCCCGGTGATCGTGATGGAGCCGCTGCGGGGCGGCGCACTCGCCACACTGTCGCCCGATGCGGCGGCGGTACTGAAAAAAGCCGATCCGGACGCGAGCTGCGCCGCGTGGGCTCTGCGCTACGTCGGAAGTCTGCCGAACGTGCTCTGCATCCTCTCCGGGATGACGCTGCCCGAGCACGTCGCGGACAATCTGCGCACCTTCACCCCCTTCAAGCCGCTCTCCGACGCCGAGCGCAAGGTGCTCGGCGAGGCGTTGATCGCCTACCGCAAGCGTCTCGCCATACCGTGCACGGCATGTCGTTACTGCATGCCGTGTCCGGTGGGGGTCGAGATCCCCAAGATATTCGGGCTCTACAATCAGTACAAGATCTCGGGCAACCGCTGGCTCTTCAACAACAACTACCGGGCGATCGACGAGGATTCGCGCGCCTCGGCGTGCGTCGCGTGCGGCGCGTGTCTGAAAAAATGTCCGCAGAAGCTCGACATCCCGAAATTCATGAAGCAGATCGCCGGAGAATTCGAGAGATAAGTATCAAAGAAAGGGAAAATATCATGAACAAGCTGATCGCAGGGGGATTTATGATCGCGGGGATCTTGGCGGGATGCACAAATACCGATGCCGCGGTGGCGGAGCCGGTCGCGGTGGAAAAAGGCAAAGTCGCGGTGGTCTACTTCTCGTGGAGCCCGGACGGCAACACCCGCTTCGCGGCGCAGACCATCGCGGCGAAAGCCGGCGCGAAGCTCTTCGAGATCAAGACGGAAAAACCATACAGCTCGAACTACCGCACCTGCTGTGACGAGGCGAAGCCGGAATGTTACGGCAAACAGCTTCGTCCGATCCTGCCGATCGAAGGTCTCGACCTCACGCAGTATGACGTGATCTTCGTCGGCACGCCGAACTGGTGGGGAACGATGGCGCCGCCGGTGCGTACGTTCGTGGCGCAGAACGCCGCCGCGCTCAAGGGCAAGACCGTCTGTCTCTTCCAGACCAACGGCGGGGGCGGGATGCAGCGGTGCGGCAAGGAGTTCGCCGAACTGGTCCCGGATTCCAAAGTTCTCCCGGCGCAGGCATTTTCCGGCAGTTCGG
>Ga0310786_10003428_pt1 | contig 23065 bp, 18 predicted proteins | sample AusTroGonzalo_MG_FD_203881 | JGI IMG/M metagenome (GOLD analysis project Ga0310786, IMG submission 203881) | Bovine rumen microbial communities from tropical cattle in Woodstock, Queensland, Australia - Gonzalo_03 (v2) (version 2) | ecosystem: Host-associated > Mammals > Digestive system >...
GTTTCTTCCCATGATGATCTTGTCTTCCTGGAATCTCTGGTCGTTACCGGGAGCGTTACCTGTAACGAGAGCAAATCTAAGAGCATCGGCGCCGTGGTTCTCAATGATCTCGAGAGGATCGATACCGTTTCCTAAAGACTTACTCATCTTGCGTCCCTGGGAGTCTCTTACGAGACCGTGGATAAGAACATCCCTGAAAGGAACCTGATCCATGTGAGCCATACCTGCAACCATCATTCTGGAAACCCAGAATGTGATGATGTCATAGCCTGTAACGAGCGTATCCGTAGGATAGAAACGCTCAAGATCCTCAGTCTTTTCAGGCCAGCCCATTGTAGAGAAAGGCCAGAGTGCTGATGAGAACCATGTATCGAGAGTATCGGGATCCTGACGCATCGGCTTGCCGCACTTAGGGCAAACTGCGGAATCGTCCTTGGTAACTACGATCTCGCCGCAGTCATCGCAGTAGAATGCAGGGATCCTGTGACCCCACCAGAGCTGTCTGGAGATACACCAGTCACGGATATCTTCCATCCAGTTGAAGTAGTTCTTGGAGAATCTCTCAGGAACGAACTTTGTACGTCCGTCTCTGACTGCCTCGATAGCGGGCTTTGCGAGAGTTTCCATCTTAACAAACCACTGGAGCGATACCCTGGGCTCGATAGTTGTTCCGCAGCGGTAGCATGTACCGACGTTATGCGTATAATCTTCGATCTCGATAAGGAATCCGCCTTCCTTAAGATCATTTACGATAGCCTCTCTTGCCTCGTATCTGTCCATGCCTGCATACTTCGGATAGTCCTCAGTGATCTTGGCATCTTCAGTAAGAACGGTAATAACCTCAAGGTTATGTCTCTGTCCGACTTCAAAGTCGTTGGGATCGTGGCCCGGAGTGATCTTAACCGCACCGGTACCGAATTCGATATCAACGTAATCGTCTGCAACTACAGGGATCTTACGTCCTACGAGAGGCAGAACGAGCATCTTGCCGACAACGTCCTTATAACGCTCATCCTTGGGGTTAACAGCTACAGCGGTATCGCCCAGGAGTGTCTCAGGTCTTGTTGTTGCAAGATTGATGTATCCGGATCCGTCCTCGAAAGGATATCTGATATGCCAGAAATGGCCGGGCTGCTCCTCATACTCAACCTCTGCGTTAGAGATCGATGTAAGGCAGTGAGGGCACCAGTTGATGATGCGCTCGCCTCTGTAGATGAGACCCTGATTATAGTACTTTACGAATACTTCCTTAACGGCGTCAGAGCAGCCTTCATCCATTGTGAAGCGCTCTCTTGACCAGTCGCATGAAGAACCGATCTTCTTGAGCTGCTCAACTATACGTCCGCCGTACTGTTCTTTCCATGCCCATGCTCTTTCAAGGAACTTCTCTCTTCCGATATCTTCCTTGAAGATGCCTTCCTTACGCATCTGCTCAACGATCTTAGCCTCTGTAGCGATGGAAGCGTGATCTGTTCCGGGAAGCCAGAGAGCAGCATAGCCTGCCATTCTCTTATATCTCGTAAGGATATCCTGAAGCGTATTATCGAGAGCATGTCCCATGTGAAGCTGGCCGGTGATGTTCGGCGGGGGCATTACGATTGAAAATCTCTTTTTGCTCTTGTCTTCTGAAGGCTTGAAATAGCCTTTGTCCATCCAATTCTTGTAAAGCCTTGTCTCCTCTTCATTAGGATTAAAGGTCTTGCTAATGCTATCAATTCTAGCCATTGATATATATTTCCTCTTTTCGATTTAATTACTTCTTGATCATTGAAAGCGCGCCGTAAAGGATCGAATCATCACCTAAAGCGGCCTTCTTGAATACAACAGTCTCCCTGATGGACGGCATGCAGTACTTGTCGACTTCAGAAAGGATCTTCTGCATGAAGACGTCGCCCACCGCTTCGATGACACCGCCGCCGTACACGACGATCTCGGGGCTGAATGTATTTACAAGGTTTCCTGAAGCTACAGCAAGATAGTGGCACGCGCGGTTCACGGCTTCTGTAGCCACTGGATCATTGCTGTTAAGAGCAGCCTTAAGGAGCTTGGACTTAAAAACACCGTCCTGCACGGCTTCTGCCATAGCAGACTTTCTGCCTCTTGCGACCTGCTGCCTGATATAAGAGCTCATGCCCTGCTTGCTCGAAAATGCCTCAAGGCATCCTCTCTGTCCGCAGTTGCACAAAGGTCCCTCAGGATCGAGGATCATGTGACCATACTCAGCTGCCTTAAACTGGTTGCCTGTGTAAAGCTCGCCGTTAAGGATCAAGCCACCGCCCATACCGGTGCCCACGAAAAGACCCACCACGTTGTTGTAGCCCTTTGCCGCACCGAACTTGTATTCGCCTAAAACGCCTACATTTACGTCGTTTCCGATATAGAAAGGAACACCGAACATGTCTTCGATCGGTTTCCTGATGTTATAGTTCTTCCAGGGAAGATTGGGTGAGAAAAGAACCACGCCGGTTTCCTGGTTGATAACGCCCGGAGCGCCTGCGGCAATGGCATGGATCTGGCTCTTCTTGATGCCTGATCCGTCAAGCAGATCTTTAACGACGCTGATGATGAGGTCTTCTATGTTCTGCGAAGAATCACCGCCGGACTTAGTCTTTTTCTTCATGCGGTAAACGATTTCACGCTTTGAATTGAAGATAACGCCGAGAACTTTTGTACCGCCTATATCAAGACAAAGATTATAAGATTCTGCCATGTATGTTCCCCCCTCTAAAGTTTTGTTCCTTGATCTTTTAGCTTACGCCGAGTGCGGTATTACCGCTTCCCTCTCCTGTTCCCTCAGGCTTCTCGCTTGATCCGTTCTTGTAAATGAGGATCGGCTGCTTGCCTTCGGTGATGCATTCTTTCTTGATGATGCACTCCCTGATATCGTGCTCGGAAGGCACATCGAACATTACCTGTCTCATCGTCTCTTCGATGATCGCACGGAGTCCTCTTGCGCCGGTATTCTGCTCTACAGCCTTGTCAGCGATGGCTCTGATAGCGTCTTCCTCGAACTTGAGATCGACATCGTCCATCTTGAGGATCTTCTGATACTGCTTAACGATAGCGTTCTTAGGTTCTGTAAGAACTCTTACGAGAGCATCGGAATCAAGTCTGTCGAGTGCAACGGTAACGGGAATACGTCCGATAAACTCAGGAATAAGACCGAACTTCATAAGATCGTCCGGCTTAACTTCGTGATAGTAGATACCGCTGTTCATGTCACGGCGTGACTGAACGTCAGCACCGAAACCGAACTGTTTCTGCTCGACACGGTTAGCGATGATGTCATCAAGGCCGTCAAACGCACCGCCGCAGATGAAAAGTATATTCGTCGTATCGATCTTGATGCACTCTTCGTTCGGGTGCTTTCTGCCGCCCTTGGGAGGTACGTTGGCAATGGTGCTCTCAAGGATCTTGAGGAGTGCCTGCTGTACGCCTTCACCGCTGACGTCACGTGTAATCGAAACGTTCTCTGATTTCTTGGTGATCTTATCGACCTCATCGATATAGACGATACCGATCTGGGCACGCTCAATATCGTAATCAGCCGCAATGATGAGCTTCAGGAGAATGTTCTCAACGTCTTCACCGACGTAACCTGCCTGAGTAAGGCTGGTGGCATCAGCTACTGCAAAAGGTACGTTGAGGATCCTTGCAAGAGTCTGTGCAAGGAGCGTCTTACCGGAACCTGTAGGTCCGAGAAGCAGGATATTACTCTTCTGGAGTTCAGTCTCGTCTGAAGGAAGATCTGTGTAAACTCTCTTGTAGTGGTTATAGACAGCAACAGAAAGAGCAACCTTGGCATCATCCTGACCAACGACATACTGGTCAAGCATATCCTTGATCTGATGGGGAGTTACAAGCTTCTTAGGCTTAATTGAGCGCATCTTGCGCTTCTTATTGACCTTCTCTTCTTCGGCAATGATCCCATATGCCGTTCTGATACAGTCAATGCAGATATAGCAGTTTACGCCCGAGAAGAGTCTCGGAACTTCATATTCGGACTTTCCGCAGAATGAGCAGCTCAGGATCTCCCTAGAATCTCCGCCACCGTATGTGTTTTTAGAATTCGCCATTTTGAACTCCCTTTTTGTGTTTCGGATAGTCTGACAAAGACAATCCGACCGATATATTTTATTACAATATAAGTAATTTTACCAAAGTTCTGCATTACTTATATTTCAACTGCGTGAAAATGCTGTCACAGACGCTCTGAATCAAGGATTATCGTGAACGGTCCGTCGTTGGTCAGAGAAACCTTCATATCGGCTCCGAATTCGCCGCAACCGACTTCATTTACTGACTCAGAGCACTTTCTGACAATATAGCCGTACAGTTCTTCCGCCCTCTTGGGTTCACATGCATCCGTAAATCCTGGCCTGTGGCCTTTTTTACAATCCGCATACAGAGTGAACTGGGATACCAGCAAAAGGCCTCCTCCGACCTGTGAGAGGTCTAAGTTGGTCTTACCTTCGCTGTCCCCAAAGATACGCAGACCGATCATCTTGTTAATCAGCTTATCGGCAACAGCTTCATCATCGCCTTTGCCAATGCCTATCAGCACCATAAAGCCCTTGCCTATGCTGCCTTTTGTCTGACCGTCGATGTCGACTTTAGCCGAGGTTACGCGCTGGATAACGAATCTCACTTGCCGTCCTCCCCTTCCGTCATTTTCTTAACATAGTCCAGGTACTGCCTGACCTTTGCTTCGTAACCGATGTCGGTAGGCTCATAGTAGGTCCTGCCGAGAGTCTTATCGGTCATGTATTGCTGCTTCGTGATGTGCCCGGGGAAATCATGAGGATACTTGTATCCGACCGAGTATCCGATATCCTGCATACCCTTGGCGGGAGCATTTCTCAGATGCATCGGAACTACACCGGTATCGGTATTTCCTACTTCAGCCAACGCTTTATCAATGGCGAGATAAGCGGCGTTGGACTTGGGCGAGGCCGCTACGGTAATAACAGCCTGCGCAAGCGGGATCCTTGCCTCGGGCATTCCTACGGACCTTGCACAGTCGTAAGCGGCTGTTGCAACTAGAAGCGCATTGGGATTTGCCATTCCGACGTCTTCTGATGCGCATATCATGATCCTTCTGGCTAGGAACTCTATGTCCTCACCGGCTTTCAGAGCCCTTGCAAGATAAAGGATCGCGGCATCCGGATCAGATCCTCTCATGGACTTGATCATGGCGCTTATGTTGTCGTAATGGTACTCGCCGTCCTTATCGAAAATGACCGCCCTGTTCTGCATGCACTCTTTCATGACTTCGTCGGTAATAACGACAGAGCCGTCAGACGAAGGCGGAGTAGTTACAACTGCGAGCTCAAAGGCATTGAGCGCGGAACGGGCATCACCGTTGGATGTCTCGGCTATCTTGAGCAGAACGCTCTCTTCGCACTTAACGTCGATGTTGCCAAAACCGCGTTCCTTGTCTCCCATCGCGTTCCTTAGGACTTTAGCGATATCAGCAGGCTCAAGGGGCTTGAGCTGCAGGACAGTCGAACGTGAGACCAGAGCTTTGTTGACCTCGAAAAAAGGATTCTCGGTAGTTGCTCCAATCAGTATTACAGTACCGTCCTCCACGAACGGAAGGAGCGCATCCTGCTGTAGTTTATTGAATCTGTGGATCTCGTCGATGAACAGGACAGTTTTGCGGCCTTCCGAAATTATCGGATTGCGCGCATCTTCCGTGACCTTCTTGATGTCAGACACGCCTGCAGTAACGGCATTGAGCCTTTCAAAACGGGATTCCGTGGTATTGGCGATCACTCTCGCAAGAGCTGTCTTACCGACTCCGGGAGGCCCAAAAAGGATAATCGAGGACAGACGGTCTGCCTCGATCATTCTTCTGAGCATTTTGCCCTTGCCTATTATGTGTTCCTGCCCGGCATACTCATCGAGCGTGCGGGGAGACATCCTAAAAGCCAGGGGCTGTTGTTTTCCCTTGCTTAATTCAGCCAAATCGTAATTCCTTACTTAATGTCAGGATAGATGGGATACTTATCTGTAAGAGTCTTAACTCTTGCGATAACATCAGCCTTCTTGTTCTCGTAATCGAAGATGCAGTCAGCGATGCAGTCAGCAACGACCTTGCAGTCTTCTTCCTTGAAACCTCTTGCTGTGACAGCAGGTGTACCGATACGTACGCCGGATGTAACCATAGGCTTCTCGGGATCGAAAGGAATCGTATTCTTGTTAGCTGTGATGTTGCAGTCGTCGAGTCTCTCCTGGAGATCCTTACCTGTAACGCCTGTGCCTCTGAGGTCGATCAGCATGAGGTGGTTGTCTGTACCGCCTGATACGAGGTTAACGCCTCTTGAAAGGAGCACTTCGCTCATAGCCTTAGCGTTGCTGATGATCTGAGCAGCATACTGTCTGAATTCAGGAGAAAGAGCTTCCTTGAATGCAACAGCCTTAGCAGCGATGATGTGCATGAGAGGGCCGCCCTGCTGTCCGGGGAATACTGCGGAATTGATCTTCTTTGCGTATTCTTCCTTGCACATGATGATACCGCCGCGAGGTCCTCTAAGGGTCTTGTGGGTCGTTGTTGTAACGAAATCAGCATAAGGAACCGGATTCGGATGAAGTCCTGCAGCAACAAGACCTGCAATGTGAGCCATATCTACGAACAGATAAGCGCCGACTTCGTCAGCGATCTCTCTGAACTTCTTGAAATCAATGATCCTGGGGTATGCGGAAGCGCCGGCAACGATGATCTTAGGCTTAACTTCGAGTGCTCTCTGACGGATAGTCTCATAGTTGAGCATCTGTGTCTCGGGATCTACCTGATAGAACTCTGATTCGTAAGTTCTGCCGGAAACGTTGAGTTTCATACCGTGTGTGAGGTGTCCGCCGTGTGAAAGGTCAAGACCGAGGATCTTATCGCCCGGCTCGAGAACTGCAAAATAAACTGCAGTGTTAGCCTGAGCACCTGAGTGAGGCTGGACGTTAACATGCTCGGCACCAAAAAGCTGCTTAGCCCTGTCGATAGCGAGCTGCTCGACGATATCAACATACTCGCATCCGCCGTAATAACGCTTTCCAGGATAACCTTCAGCATACTTGTTTGTGAGAGGTGAACCTGCTGCTTCAAGAACTGCTTCAGTTACAGTGTTCTCAGAAGCGATCAGCTCGATCTTGTCACGCTGACGGCCGATTTCCTGCATTATTGCGGAATAAACTTCGGGATCCTCGAACTTAATGTGGTCGTACATATAGAACATCCTCCTAGGATTAAAGAAATCAACGAGGGTATTTTATATTAAAAATATAGATTAGTAAACTTGAATAAAAGGACAAAATATCCAAAAGAAATAGGCTATGCGGTCCTGACAGTAACCACACAGCCCTCTTGAAAATTTCTGGCTTTAAGAAATTGTCTTTGTCAAATGCAGATTCAGATCAGGCCGCTGTAAACCTTGTCTTCATCAGCAATTTGTCAAATTATATTATTAAATTTTGAAAAACAGAACACGGTTTCGCAATTTTTGACAAAATGTCAAATACTATATATCTCATCAGCCCCGGGAGGCGACAATTTGACATAAGAACCATCTTTTTCGATATACAAAGCGCCTTCAGACTTATCAGTAAACCTGCCGACAACGGCTGACGGAACGCCCTGTGCCGTTAGCTCTGCGATTACTCTTTCAGGTTCAGGCGTGGCTATCATGAGCGATCCGGACGAGATGAGCCTGAACGGGTCAAGGCCCAATGCATCACATATTGCTGTGGTTGCCCCGGTAAAAGGAACCAGTCGCTTGTCGATCACAACACCGGTCTTGGAGAAATCAGCCATTTCAAACGCAGCGCCAAACACGCCTCCCTCGGTAACATCATGCATGAGATTTACCGCACTGCGGACAAATCCATCCTCCCTGGATTCTACATTTCTTGCTATCAGACTTCCGCATGCAGATCCCTCTTTTACGACAGAGATCAACTTCTTATACGAAAGTGCTTCCTCGATGAATTCTTCGCTGACCTTTCCGGAAAGCTTATCCTTGTGCTCATTGGCAGCGATAAAACTGCCTTCGATGCCTGCTGTCTTGGTCATTATGAGGCTGTCTCCGGGCATAGCCTTTCCGAGAGGAACGCATCCGCCCTTCCTGATCAATCCGAATGCCGTGGAAACGACGATCATCTTGTTAACTGCATCAGATACTTCCGTATGGCCTCCGACGATATCAACTCCGAGAGCCTGTGCCTCGCGGCTGGCCTGGTCAACGGTCATCTTTATGTCCTCTTCCGTAACCGAAGGAGGAGCGATTATGACGATCAGGATTCCCGAAGGCCTGACACCGCAAGCGGCAATGTCATTGCAGGATACATGGATAGCAAGCGTGCCTGACTCGGGTCCGCCCGCAGTGATCGGATCTGAAGACGTGACCATAAGGTCCTCTCCTGTCCTGATCCATGCGCAGTCAGCGCCTATTCCCGCTCCCGAAAGGGTAGTTGCGGAAAGCGCCGGCAATCTGCTAATTACCAGTGACTGAAGCTGTTCCTCTGTCAGTTTGCCTATCTTCATATCAGAAAGGATTAATCTCAATATCCTCTGTTCCGGCAACTCCCGCTTCGACAAGAGCTTCGATATCGAGGTTCTTTTCCGCCTCGATGATGTCTTCGGGGTGCGGATGGGTCTTGGGGTGCTTAGCTACAAAAACTGTGCAGCAGTCCTCATAAGGAAGGATCGATGTTTCAAAAGCTCCGATGTTCCTTGAAATATCGCATGTCGCCTGCTTGTCCAAACCGATGAGGGGTCTCAGGATCGGCATCTTCACGACCTCATTGGTTGCAGCGATAGCTTCCATTGTCTGTGAAGCGACCTGGCCGAGGCTCTCTCCTGTGATAAGGCACTTGCAGTCATTCTTTTCGGCAAGACGTTCAGCGATCTTGAGCATTACGCGGCGCATCGTAACCGTAAGCATGTCCTGCGGAGAGTTCTTGTAGAGATCGAGCTGGATCTGCGTGAAGTTGACTACATGAAGCGTCATACGTCCGGAATAGCCGGATACGATCTTTGCGAGATCTACTACCTTCTGCTTTGCAAGATCGCTCGTATAAGGATACGAATGAAAATATACGGCATTAAGAGGCATTCCTCTTGAAGCCATCATGAAGCCGGCAACAGGGCTGTCTATTCCGCCTGACAAAAGGAGCATGCCCTTTGCGCATGAACCGACAGGAAGGCCCCTGTGAGCCATCATCTTGCCTGAATAGATATAGTTGTGTTCGCGGATTTCGACGTTGAGGATGAAATCCGGATTCTTTACCTTTACCTTAAGCTGCGGGAAAGTATCGAGGATATGGCCTCCGAGCTCATCGCAGATCTCGGGTGATGTCAGCGGGAATGTCTTGTTTCCGCGCTTACTCTCGACCTTGAAAGTTACGTAGTCAGGGTTCTGCGCAAGAAGTTCTTTGATGCATTCAACGGTGTTTTCCTTGATCGATTCAAAGTCACCCTCGAATTTCCTTGCAAGGCTTACCGAAACGATACCGAAAACCTGGCATACAGCCTTCATTATGTCTTCGGCCGCTGCCATGCTCTGGAAGTTCGGATTATCCTCTTCCTTGGGTTCGATCCAGATCCTGCTCTGGCTCTGATAGATCTTCAGATGCCCGAACTTCTTAAGCCTGTACTTAAGATTGCTCTTGAGCTGAATTTCGAAAGAACCTCTGTTAAGCCCTTTGAGGGTTATCTCACCCATTCTTGCCAAAAGGACGTTACCCATGTCTAAATCCTCACTTCACCAGAAATTGATCGTATATCGCATCAACGCACTTAATAAACTCTACCGCTTCTTCCATCGTATTATAACGCGAGAAAGAAAGCCTTACGGCATTTGCGGCCACTTTTCTGTCAACGCCTGACTCGAGCAGCACGTAAGAAACCTTCTTCGCCTTGGAAGAACATGCGGAAACCGTTGAAACAAATATATCGTAGATCTCGAGGCAATGGAGCATTGTCTCGGATTCAAAACCCTTGAAAGAAACATTGAGCACATAAGGAAGTGCATCATCGGGCGAAAGGATCATACAATCCCTTGCCGAAAGTTCCTTGCGAAGATAAGCATTAATTTCCGCTGCCTTTGCACGTGCTTCATCGATGCCCGAAGAAACCTCTCTCAAAGCAGCGAGAAAAGCTCCTGCAAGCACAGCGCTCTGGGTACCGGAACGCATGCCGTCCTGCTGTCCGCCGCCTAATATGAGAGGATCTATCCTTACTCCCTTCCTGACGTACAAAACTCCGTTTCCTTTTACGGAATGAATCTTATGTCCGGAAAAAGAACACATGTCTGCGCCAATCGAAGAAAGATCGATATGCATCTTTCCCAATGCCTGAACGCAGTCAAGATATATAGCCGTTGAAGGCGATAAAGCCTTAATGGTTTTTAAGATCTGATCAAAAGGAAGTATCGATCCTGTCTCATTATTTACCAGCGTGAAACATGCAAGAGCAACCCCGCCCTTGTTAAGTTCTTCTTCAAGACTGTCAATAACAGGCTTTCCGTCAGGACCGACCTTAACGTATCTGATCTCATACCCGAGTTTTGAAAGATACTCAAGACACTCGAGTGTTGCCTTATGCTCAGTCCTTGTTGAGATAACGGCATTGCCTGCCCTCTTGTTGCGGCTCATATAGCCTTTGATGGCCGTATTAGCGCTTTCCGTAGCACATGACGTAAAGAAGATCTCATCGCTCTTAGCACCTAAGAGTGATGCGGTTTCCCTTCTTATTCCTTCGTAAGTTTCCGCAGCTTTGTTTCCGAGCTTATGAAGTGAACCCGGATTTGCAGATACCTGATCTTCCGTAAGCTTAATGATCTCAGTCCTTACGGCATCAGAAACAAAGGTTGTTGCGCTGTTATCGAAATAAATCATGACGTGCCTCTCTCAAAATGACGTAAGTATTATATATTAGCAAGGCATTAACGCAACTGTCATTTAGCACAGACACTGACCTTACGGTCTGATCTCGGCGTTCAGATTGCGGATCTTCTTGAGTTCGGCCTTATTGTCATACATCAGCTGGTCAGAGACTCTGATGGCATCGATTATCTTTTGGTCATTCGAAACCATTGCATGACCGAATGCCAGCACATAATCAGTCTTGCCGATCTCCGAACGCATAGCTTCTATAGCCTTTTCGATACGTTCTTCACCGGCGCCGGAGTAAAAGATCATGAATTCGTCTCCGCCTACGCGGTAAACAGTCGCGGTTCGTCCGCAATTATCCCTCATGATCTTAGCGACAGTGCTTAACGCTTTATCACCGGCCTCGTGTCCGAAAGTATCATTAAGATACTTAAGGTCGTTCATATCAATGGAGACCACGCCTGTTACATAGCGTCCGCACTCTTCGATGTCATGATAGTAACTCTGTCGGTTGTAAAGGTGCGTCAGCGGATCGATCTTTGCCATATGGATGTTCAGGTAAGTAAAATATAGAAGGATTCCCGATGTAAAGATCGCACTGTAGTCCTTGTTTGCCTGGAGAAGCATAAACGCCAGTGCGCCGACGAGCGGACCGATGGAGATATAAGCTGCGATTATACGGTTCAGCCTTGATGTCTGTTTCAGATAGATGAAGTTATGGATCAGGAAAACGATAACGTAAAACGAAAAAAGAACGTACGGAAGACGGCTGACGGGCCCTCTGGCATAGTTATTCGTTTCATGGAAATAGAACACGATATGAGTCCACTGTGAAGTAAAAAACAGTGGAACGCATACTATCTCAGGTATCAAAAGCAATATGAACTTTTTCCTGGACGTCCCCGTAGTTACGAGCAACAGCAGGACTATTATGATCACCGGATATAACGAATAAAGAGCTGCCGTAAGGATCGGACGCATCAGGCTCAGCTTAGGAAAAGTCTGTGTCCAGCGCTCTGCCGTGTACAAAATGAGTTCTAAAAACAAAAGACCTACAACGAGAGAAGTTTTCTTTTTCATCTCCGATGAGATGTGCGCACCAACAAACAGGAGGATAATGATCCCTCCGAGTTCATATATCATCACGAAATTGTCGGTCAAAAACTCAACTGAAGTCACGAGCCATTACCTTTTCATTGAATCAGGGCCCTTATATCGGGGTTTTCCTGCTGTGCCTTTTCCGTACTCGATAGCGTCCGCGGGACACTGGTTGATGCATGCCATACAGTGTGTACATTTTTTGCCCCAAGACGGCTTGTCATCCTTCATAGTGATATTCGACAGCGGACAGACATTAACACACTTCCGGCAAGCGATACATTTATCTGTTGCCATGAACTTCGTTGTCTTCATGAAGTCCTTATAGTATACATCCCTCACCCACTTTGTGACAGAATACTCGACCGAACCGATCTTTTTTGTCTGAAGCTTTCCGCCTTCTTTGATAATGCCTGCGATCCTGTCGGTCTCGATCTCTGCCTTTTCGATGATATCGATATTGTCCTCTACCTGTTTCGTAGTAAACAAAGCTATATAGTTCTGGGGCATTTCGATCTGCGCAGCACCCATGTACTGCATGCCTTTATCCGCGCAAAGATCGCTCGCGACTCTTGGGGTTATGCCCATTGAGGCGGCGCACGTTACGATAAAGTAAGCCTTTATGCCCGAAGGAAACCCTGCCCATGAGACGAAATCCGTCATTGCTCTGGCTGGTGCCGACATATATGAGGGACAGACAAATACATATACGCCTTTATCAGTGAATTCAGGCTTTTCCATCGTTTTGGTATAACTCGTGATATCAAAAGCTTCCTGCCCTATCGCTCTTGCTATGTTTCTTGCGACAAACCGGCTGTTTCCGGTACCTGAAAAGTAAAATACCATGTCAGCCCTCCTTAAGAGGCATTATGACGGTTTCCATAAAGGTCCTTGCCCCATCCTCTTTAAGAAGCATGTTGAGAGTCTTGCTTGAAGGATTTCCATCTACAATCATGCGCTCACGGAAAGCCTTCAGCTTATCCTTATACTCAGGAATAAACCTGGTGCTCCTGACTGAGCCCAGATACGCTTTAACAGAATCCAAGGCCATATTGACCAATTCATCCGTTCCGCCCGTTTTTATAAGCGAATAAGGCATTCTCTCTTTGATATACCAGTTCTCTTTTTCCTCATAATCAGGAAGATCGCGGTAGTCGTCATAGACGTCTTTTAAAGCTTCGTCAGCCAGTTCTTCCATACCGCATCCGTAGTACTCAACAAACACGCAGCGCTTCTTTTTCATGCTCATCGCATCGATCAGGAGATACGGAAGATCAACACATTCGGAAGGCATAAAAGACAACGTGATGAGTTCCATGCCCATCTTGGTCGTCGTGTGCATGATCATCACTTGACCAAAACCACTTACAATGTACCGGTCTACCCTGAAACGCATAACAGGAAGCAGTTTCGGGTATTTCATATTTGTATAGCAGTCCTCCGGGACAGGGACTGCGTTGCTGCTTTTTATGAGGCTTACCGCTTTATCTTTAATGGTACCGATCATTTGGCAAAGCTCTTTTTGATATACTCCGCAAAGCTCATGTCGCCTGCAATTGTGTCACCGACCATGTCGTTGGTAAGAGTCCATTTTGAGAACTTGATGATCGCTTCCTTGCCGTTATTCTTGAGCTTATTGATCCAGGCAAGCATATCGAATATGCCTGGCGAAGCCCGCTTGATGACAGGCTCTTTTCCCGCTGCCTCGAAGCACATTTTCGCGATCTCTTCGTATGAATACTTCTCTTTGCCTCCAACGGAATAAAGCTTGTTCACTTCGGTCATGTGCTCTACGATAAACTTCGCAAAATCCTCTGTCGAAACGATGTTCGCATAAACAGGTTCCTTGCCGAGAAGAGTTACTTTTCCCTTCTCGATCATAGGCTTGAATACTTTTATGATGTCGTAAAAATATCCCGTCGGACGGTGAATGACATAAGTCAGGCCGCTCTTCTTGAGTTCCTGCTCGAAAAGATATTTCGAATGCACCATCGGAACGTCAGGAGCGGTATCAGCCTTAACAACGGAAATATAAACAAAATTCTTTATTCCGGCTTTCTTAGCCTCGTTAAGCAGGTTCAGGTTGCCCTTGTAATCGATGTCGTAATTACTTACAGAAGCAGAGCCTTTTGTAAGGCCGACAGTAGTGATGACCGCGTCCGCACCGTCGCATACGCCTTCCAGAGTCTTAGGATCTGTTACGTCGATCTTTATGAACCGTTCAGGAGTAACTCCGATATCACGCTGAGCGATATCAAGCGCAATGACCTCATGTCCGCTTTTGATAAGCTCTCTGAAAACATCAGCACCAAGGTTGCCATAAGCACCCGCAAGAACAACTTTCATAAACCCGCCTCCAACTATGATTACCGTTCAGTAAGCATATTATAACTCGAATGAAAAGGAAGCGCCCGAATGTGCGGTTTAAGTTATTTCATCCTTACGAGTTCGTATTCTCGGGTGCCGATACCGATCTTCTCGGCATGCTCAAGAGTCTCTGCCCAAGAAACGTTGGGATTACTGTTATGCCAGTGATCGCCGTGATCGTGGAAATCGGGACGGGCCATGTTATCACCGAGCTGGCTGTTCCTGATAGGCTCTGCCTGCGAGCAAAGATCAACGCATGCCTGGTCGAGAGCTACCGGATCAAATGAAGCGAGCATTCCGATATCAGGAAGGATCGGTGCATCGTTCTCGCCGTGGCAGTCGCAGTTCGGAGATACGTCAGTGATAAGCGAAATATGGAAATTAGGTCTGCCGCTGATTACAGCCGCAGTGTATTCGGCCATCTTGCACCCTAAGAGAGATGCGGCATTCCAATTGTCGTTTTCAATGGCATCAAATGCGCAGGCACCTATGCAGCGTCCGCAGCCTTTGCACTTATCGGGATCGATCCAAGCCTTGCCCTCTTCATAGTAGATAGCGTCAGAACCGCACTCTTTGGCGCACCTTCTGCAGCCTCTGCATCTCTCATAGACAACATGGGGATGACCGCTCTGGTGCTGCTGCATCTTTCCCGCGCGGGAACCGCATCCCATTCCGATGTTCTTGATGGCACCGCCGAAGCCCGCCTGCTCGTGGCCTTTGAAATGCGTAAGCGAAATAAAGACATCAGCATCCATAACAGCACGGCCGATATAAGCTTCTTTGCAGTATTCGCCGTTAGGTACGGGAACGATAATGTCATCGGTTCCGCGCAGGCCGTCAGCGATGATTATCTGGCAGCCTGTAGTGACAGTGTTGAATCCGTTGAGATTAGCACAGTCCATATGCTCGAGAGCATGCTTTCTGCTTCCGGGATAAAGCGTGTTGCAGTCAGTAAGGAAAGGCATTCCGCCGTTCTCCTTGATAACGTCAGCAACAGCCTTTGCATAGTTGGGTCTTAAATATGCAAGGTTTCCAAGCTCTCCGAAATGCATCTTGATGGCTACGAATTTGTTGTCGAAATCGATAGATGAAATGCCCGCGAGCTTAATGAGCTTTTGAAGTTTAGCGGTAAGAGAAACTCCCAAACCTGTTCTGAAATCGGTGAAATAAACCTTAGACTTCTCCATATAGCGTTCCTCCTGCAATAAATGCGGGCAACCGGAGTGACCCTGTCTTATAGTTTATCAATTTAGGTTTTGTTCTTATATCACAAACTCTTTTTCAATTTATTAATGAACACTAAAACCTGTATGTTCCTTAAGGAAATCTGCCACCGAGTCTTCCTCGTTGCTTCCGATAACAGCCGTGGCCGCAGCCTTCAATTCATCGATCGCATTTGAAACGGCATAAGCTTCGTCAGCTGCTTTAAACATCGGAAGATCATTAACGGAATCACCGAATACCACTACTTTATCGAATCCGTATTGTTCCTTAAGCTTTAAGATCGACTTGGCTTTGGTGCAGTTCCTCGGGCAGATCTCAAGCCAGTATTCGTCCCTGTAGATATCTTTTTGATATATGCATTCCCAGAACGGATAGTCTTTTACCCTTTCATGGATAGGATCAAGGTCTTCTTTGGAACTGATCAGCGTAACATAACCCGGGATCCCGCAAAACATCGATCCGAGGTCAGGGACCTCAGTCTTGGCACGGTCGTTCTTATAGTAATCGAGATACCCCTGAAAGCAGACAGTATGCTCAACAGGGACATATGCCTTTATCATGTTGTCACCGAAAAAGCATGAAACAAAACCGCACCTCGGAAGTTCCGGAATCAATTCTTTTAAAAGTCTGACCTCTTCTTCAGTAAAAACAGCCTTTTCCAGATACTTTCCTGTTGCGTTATCAGCCAGGACCGCACCGTTTCTGGTGATCACGGGAAGCTTAAGCTTCAGTCTGCCAGTAATCTCCCTGGCACTGTTGATCGAACGCGCCGTTGCATAAGTAAATGCGAATCCGTTTTCGACCAGTTCATTTATGATACCGACAGAATAATCCGAGATCGACAGATCATTACGCATAAGCGTTCCGTCAAGGTCTGAAACATATAAGGTCTTGCAGTTCATAGTCACCCTCATCAATTGATACTGCGTATTATAACAATAAAAAGAGCCCGGCAATTACCGGGCTCCGTTATAAGATTCGTAAAAATTACTTCTTAACCTTAACGTATCTCTTACCGCAGTTCCTGTATGTAAAGAACTTTCTGTACTTCTTTACCTTGGACTTCTTAACCTTAACGGTCTTTACAGAAGAGAAATAAAGTGAACCCTTTACCTTCTTCTTCTTGAGCTTTGTTGTCTTCTTGATGTGGATAGTCTTAAGGCTGTTGCAGCAATAGAAAGCACAAGAACCGATCTTTGAAAGTTTCTTGGATGTGATCTTGAATGTCTTCAGCCTTGAGCTGTACTCAAATGCCTGTCTGCCGATAGATGTGAGGCCGGCACCGCCTGTTACTGATGTAAGCTTCCAGTTATCCTTAAAAGCGAAATCACCGATTGAAGAAACATTCTTAGGAATATAAACCTTAGTAAGGGATTCGCAATAAGCAAAAGCACCGTACGCGATTGTCTTTAAAGACATCGGTAAAGAAATAGATGTTACGCCATAGCACCATGCAAAAGCATTTCTGCCGATTCCGGTAAGACCGGAAGGGAATGCAAGAGTCTTGATCTTATAGCAATCATAGAAAGCCTGTGTACCAATTGTTGTAAGGCTTCCCTTGCTCTGGAACTCAACAGACTCAAGATAAGAACACTTTAAGAAAGCATTATCACCGATTCTGGTAATGCCGTCACCAACGATGAGTTTCCTGACATAATAGGATCTTTCACCCCAAGGAGCACTTGTCTGGTCAGGCTTACCGTTACCTGTTTTATCAATAGCTTTATAATCAGGAAGCGCACCATTACCTGTTAAGGTCATAACTCCTGTTGTCTCGTTGAGCTTACACGTAATTCCGTTCTCTTTCCAGGACTTAATCGTGTCTGCATTTGAATTGAGTGCCGGGAACATTGTCACTGCCATAACGAGTGACATGAACATTGTCAACACCTTTACCTTTATGCTCTGCATAAAAAACTTCCCCCTGTATATTTATTTACAATGGCAAGAGTATATCGATAAAACCCCAAAAATAAACCCTCATATTTGTAAGAAATATGAGGGAATTTCAAAAGTTTTTGGTGCAGATGGCGGGACTTGAACCCGCACGAGATTGCTCCCACTAGCACCTGAAGCTAGCGCGTCTGCCAATTCCACCACATCTGCGTGCCCGTAAATTCTATAACAACGGTTTTCTTTTTTCAATATCGGCTTTCGACTTAGCGGACAACCTGTATCCCACTTCTTTTATGAGGAAACAAAAACTATATAATAATCCTATGAAAGAAATCTCAGTCTCAGTTACATCCCTCTCCCAGTATGTTTCCCGCGCCGGTGATCTTGCCGGCGGTTCATACCAGTCTGTAAGCGGCATAGAGGGAACCAGGCTTCACCAGAAGGTCTTTTCGGAGCTGAAGAAAGAATACGGAGAAGTCGTCACCACAGAAGAGCAGCTTTCCTGGGTATATGATGACATGCCCGGTCTTAACCTCCGTGTCCAGGGCCGCTTTGACGCTCTTCTCAATGAGAAGAATAAGGCTCCGAGGATATTTGAGATCAAGTCTTTCAACTCCGCCAGGGACAGCTTTAAGAGTCTGGTAAGACCTGAGCACATCACGCAGCTCAAGCTCTACGGTGCGATGTACATCTTCTCCAACAGCGATGTCATGGACGTCACCCTGACACTCAGATATGTTTCCGTCACTACTTTTAAGGCTTATGAAGAGAGCTATTCGATGTCTTACGAAGAAGCCGAGACCTTCTTCGAGTCAGTCTGCATGGAGTATGCGGTATTCGCCAAACGCCTTTTGGATTACGGCGGAGAGATGATGACTTCAGTAAAGAACGCCACCTTCCCTTACGACGTCATCCGTTCCGGCCAGAAGGAATTCATGAAGAAAGCCCTTCTTTCGCTCACTTCCGGATCAACTCTTTTCGTTGAGGCACCGACGGGAATCGGCAAGACCATCTCTACCCTCTACCCTGCGATCAAGGGGCTCCAGCGCGGAAGATATGAGAAGATCTACTACCTGACCGCAAAGACTGCAACAAGAGACGTAGCATCGAAAGCCTTAAACGACATGCGCGCTAAGGGCCTTCTGATCCGCTCCATCCTTCTCCAGTCCAAAGAGAAGATGTGTCCTTACGGAACAGAATGCGATGCCAAGTTCTGTCCTCTCGCGAAGAACTACTACGGCAAGCTTAAGCCCGCATTGGAAGAGATACTCACCAGGGATGAGATCACTCCGGATATCGTTACGGAGATCGCCGGACGCTACGGCATATGTCCGCACGAGTTCATGATAGACACCATGGAATTCTGTACCGTAGTCATCGGAGACTACAACCATATCTTCCATCCCAGGGTCAAGCTTTTGTCTGACGACCCCGGCGAACCGAGATGCGCTATTCTCGTGGACGAGGCCCACAACATGATAGACCGCGGCAGGGATATGTTTTCCGCTTCATTCTCATTAAGCACTATCGATGAGATGATCAAGGATTTCCAGGACAGGGATACACGTATCGCAGCGCTCATCCATCAGCTGAGGCAGTATTTCGTCACGGCATCACAGATGTTCATGAACAACAGTTCCTGCTTCGCAGTATTAGAAGAAGCCGAAGAACGGAAGATAATCAGAACTGACGGCTGGGAAGCAATGAGGCAGCCTCCTAGAAAGCTCTATGCCAAGATGTGGTATACCGTAAAGTGCCTCGGCGATATCTTAGACAGCATCGAGCAGGGCCAGACCAGAAGGACTGCAATGAAGTTCTTCTTTGAGGCAAGATATTTCCTCACCATCCTCGAGCACTACTTTGACAATTCCTATATAACTACCATAGGCAAGGACAGAACGGATATCGTTTTGACGCTCAATTGTCTCGACTGTTCTGCAAAACTCGACAACATAATCAGGGATAAACTTCCCGTAATATTCTTCTCAGCAACGCTCTCGCCTTTCGAGTATTACAAAAACTGCCTTGTCGGAAGAGACGCGGATTACACTTCAACTCTGCAGCTCCCCTCTCCTTTCCCGCCCGAGAATCTCGAGATCATGATAGACGCAGAGATCAGCACGGCATACAAGAACCGCGACGCAACGAAAAACGAACTCGCGGGAAAGATAATTTCCGCGCTTGAAGGAATGACCGGAAACTACATGGTCTTCTTCCCTTCGTTCGAATACATGAACCAGATAATGCCGATGGTATCTGAAAGGCTTGGCGCTGACAACAAGTCAACAGGCGAAGATTCCTGCAGGATCGTAAACCAGTTCCCTGAAATGACCGAAAACGACAAAGCAGACTATCTTTCGGCATTCGCTGAAGCATCCAAAGGTCTTCTCATCGGCACTGCCGTATTAGGCGGACATTTCGGCGAAGGCATCGACCTTGTAGGCGACAGGCTTTCAGGTGTAATAATCGTAGGCGTAGGACTTCCCAAGGTCACTCCCGAAAGGCAGATACTTCTCAATTACTATTCAGAGAAATTCGGTGACGGATTTGCTTTTGCATACAGGTTCCCAGGCTGGCAGAAAGTGCTTCAGGCCGTCGGAAGAGTAATCAGGACTGAGGAGGATACCGGTTTTGCCCTTCTCATCGATTCAAGGCTCGAAACGCCCGAATACGTTATGCTCTTCCCTGATCACTGGCGGATCTGAATCTCGTCAAGGAGTTTTAAGCCGTCGTAATCCTTATCGAACTGCACAGAAAGATATGCGGTGGTGAAATCCTTAAGTGCTGACAATACTTCATCTGAAGCCTTTGCCGTAAAGAGTCTGTTTACGGGACAATCAGCAAAGTAGTTGAGTGCGTCTATGCAGTCAAAAGAAAGAATGCGGTAATCGGTTCCCGTAAGGCGCCCTGCCTTGGTGTTTTTCGCGATCTCGATGGTTCCGCCTGTAAGGCTTACAAGATAAGAATTACCGGGCGTGACGGGTTCACCGCCGTTATTTGTAACTTCATATCTTACGGTAAGTCCCGCAACAGTAAGCAAGCGCCAGTTAAATGCAGAATAGATGACAAGATAGTCTTTCGGATTCTTTGCAAGCATATAGAATGCATAAGCCGCAAGCTCGTACGCCTCATGAGCCATGTCTCCCTGGAAGGTCGAATCGATAAGGCACGAAGCCATATGTGACGCACAGGTCATCGTCTCAAGGCTGTTCATTATGTCTGAGTTGTTTTCGACTATTGTGCCTTCCTTGAGATAGTAGTATCCGTGCGAAACACTGACGACGAAATCGCAGACCATAAACGGGATCGAAGCAAATGCTGACTTGCTGCCCGGACGTCCCGAGCCCTTGGCGCATATGGTAACAAGGCCCCTGTCAGCCGTGAGGACGGATACCAGGCGGTCTTTTTCCTTGAATTCACGAGAAGCTAATATGATTCCCCTGCAGGAGAACGGTTCCATCAGTCTTCCTCCGTATCGGAAAGACCTGTCTCCTTTAAGATGGCATCGTTGTTCTGCCAGTCTTCCCTGACCTTAACATACAGATCAAGATAGACTTTGCAACCGAGCATCCTCTCGATATTCTTTCTGGCAGCGGTACCGATGCGCTTGATCATCTTGCCGTCCTCACCGATGAGAATGCCCTTATGCGACTTCCTCATGCAAAGGATGTCAGCTTTTATGACGACAATGGAGCGGTCATACTCATCCTCTCCCTCTTCATCGGCAGTCTCCTTGAACTCAGTTACGATGACTGCTGTACCATGAGGGATCTCCTGATCGGTATAGTGAAGTATCTGTTCGCGGATCATCTCACCTGCGATCTCGCGCTCGGTCTGGTCAGTCAGGTATTCCCCGTCGTAAAGCCTGGGGCCTTCAGGCAGAAGATCCGTTAAGACCTTAAGAAGAGTGTCTACGCCTCTGCCTGTCTTTGCACTTATAGGAACGACATCTTCGAAATCGTAAAGCTGCGAGTAATTCGCCGTAATGGGAAGCAGGGCATTTCTTCCGACTTCGTCTTCCCTGTTGATCGCAAGAACGACTCTCTTCTTGTTCTCGCGGCAGAGAGCAATGAGACGCTTTTCAACGCTGCCGGGTTCCTTGAACCTGCCGTCTGCGATGAGAAGCACAACGTCAGCTGCGATGGCGGATCTGAAAGATCGCTCAACCATAAAGCCACCCATCTTTGTTCCTGGCTTATGTACGCCCGGAGTATCAGTAAAGATGATCTGCGTATCTTCAGTATTGTAAATCGATCTGATATTTGTCCTCGTTGTCTGGGGCTTATGAGAAACTATCGCGATCTTCATGCCGGCGATGCAGTTCAAAAGCGTGGACTTGCCGACATTCGGGCGGCCTAACAGAGCAACGGTTCCGCAGTGAGCGCAGGGCGTTCCCGCAGGAATGAAATCGTCTTCATTTGCTGCTTTCTCGTCCGCGTGATCATCCATCTCATAAACGTCGTCGAGCTCATCGTCGAAAGCAAGACCCAATGCAGCCATAAGACGCTTCTGCTTGGAGATCATGATCTTCTCGTCTTTCTTTTCGATATGGTCATATCCGAAAAGATGAAGGAGCGAATGTGCGGTGAGGAAAAGCACTTCCCTTTCAAATGAATGGCCGAACTGTTCACTCTGCGCTTTTGCCGCCGAAAGATTGATCAGGATATCACCATAGCAGAGAGCCTCATTGCCGTCCTCGTCAGTCTCATAGTCACCTGCCGAAGGGATCTCTTCAAAGCTTCCGTCCTTAATGTCGAACATCGGGAAAGAAAGGCAGTCAGTCTCCTTATCAAATCCGCGCTGCTCGGAATTGACTTCTTTGATCTCTTCGGGCGTTACGAAAGTAAGCGTTACATACGCTTCCTTCATGGTCCTTATTACCTGGGGTGAAAGATAGTCTTCAGAGCATATAGCTTCAGAAAGCTCAGGGATATATCCCAATACTGATCCGAGCGATCCTTCCGGATATTTATCGTCTGAAAAAACAGTCTTTATGATCATGAGGGGTACTTGATCCTTTCATGGAACATACCTTCGTAGATCTGTCTGAAAGCGCGGATGATATTCTCGATATCATCAAACGACAGACCCGAATTGCTCAGCTGGTCGTGATCGATCTTATCCTTTACCAAAGCCCTGATAAGCTCTTCAGCGCCGTCGGCATTTGTGATCTTCTTGGACCTGACTGCAGCTTCAGTAGTATCCGCGAGCATAACGACAGCGGATTCCCTTGAAGAAGGTATATGTCCTTTGTATCTGAAATTGTTGATATCAGGCGGTTCGAGGCCCTTGGCCTTGGCCTCTTCGCATGCCTTGTAATAGAAATATGCGGGAACGGAATTACCATGGTGCTCATCGATTATCTTGATAATAGGCATGGGAAGGTGTTCCTTTTTAGCAAGCTTAACACCGTCCTCGGTATGAGCGGTAATGATCTTAACGCTGTCCATTACGGGAAGAGCATCATGAGGGTTATTGCCGTCAGTCTGGTTCTCAGTGAAGTACATGGGAGCTTCAAGTTTGCCGATGTCGTGATAGTAAGAAGCAACCTTGCAAAGGAGCGCATCAGCACCGATCGCTTCAGCAGCGGAGTCTGCGA
>Ga0310786_10003429_pt1 | contig 23062 bp, 13 predicted proteins | sample AusTroGonzalo_MG_FD_203881 | JGI IMG/M metagenome (GOLD analysis project Ga0310786, IMG submission 203881) | Bovine rumen microbial communities from tropical cattle in Woodstock, Queensland, Australia - Gonzalo_03 (v2) (version 2) | ecosystem: Host-associated > Mammals > Digestive system >...
CCCAACACCATGGTGAACGCCGCCTTCGACTCCCTGGGCATCACCGCCGACACCCCGTTCTGGGTGCTGTACGTGATTCTGACGTTCCTGATGATGTATTCCGGCCTGGTCTTCCAGTCCAAAACCATCCGCACGATGGTGTTCGTACCCATCGCGCTGGGCGTGGAGAAGCGTTTCGGCTTCCCGCCCATGAGCCTGGCCCTTCCGGTGTCCATGCTCATCGAGCACTGCTACGTGCTCCCCTTCAACAGCAAACCCGCGGCGCTGCTGTACACCACCAATCAGTACAGTATGACCGACGCATTCAAATATGGCATCACCATGATGACCTTCTCCTGGGTACTGATTCTCGTCTTCGGAGAAACAGTATTGAAGTGGTTACATATCACTCCTGGGTTATTCTAAACGTTTTTTGTTTATATTTGCATTGACATGAACATCGATTGGGTTTTGATTTTCCGGCTGGTCGCCGCCGGATTACTGGGCGGCGTCATTGGCTTGGAGCGGGAATTCCGCGCCAAGGAGGCCGGTGTGCGCACACACTTCATCGTAGCTTTGGGCAGTGCCCTGTTCATGATTATCTCCGAATTCGCCTTTGAAGGGAAGCAGCACGACGCCGCCCGTGTGGCCGCACAGGTCGTGTCCGGTATCGGCTTCATCGGCGCCGGTGTCATTATCTTCCAGCGCAATGTGGTGCGCGGTGTCACCACCGCCGCCGGCCTGTGGGTGGCCGCAGCCATCGGCCTTGCCTGCGGTGACGGGATGTACCCCGTGGCCATCGCCGCCACCCTCCTCACCGTTTCCTGCCTGGAGATGATGCACTTTGTGAACCTGCATTACAGCGAGAAGGTGGTAGACCTTACCCTGGTCCCCGACAAGCCCTTCGACCTCCCTACCTTACCTACTAAACTGAAAAACCAACGCGTCAACGTAGAATCCTATTCCATCTCCGGCGGAAAAATCCATCTCTCCCTCCGTCTCCGCCAGCGGGATTACCTGAACACTATTAAAACTTTGATGGACTCTCTGGAGGGTTTCAACATTGAAGAGATGAATTAACCACACAGACACTAATCACTCACAAAAACTATGACCTACTTATTCTACTTAGTTCCGTCAGCAGCGGTGCTGGCGCTCCTGTTCGCCTGGATCTTCTTCAGGCAGATGATGAAAGAGAGTGAAGGAACCGTTACCATGAAAGAAATCGCACAGTACGTGCGGGAGGGCGCCATGGCGTACCTCAAACAACAGTACAAGATTGTCATCATAGTCTTTGCCGTGCTGGCCGTGCTCTTCGCCGTGCTGGCCTATGGCTTCGGGGTCCAGAACCCCTGGGTGCCCTTCGCCTTCCTCACCGGCGGCTTCTTCAGCGGCCTGGCGGGCTTTGTGGGCATGAAAACGGCCACCTATGCCAGCGCCCGTACCGCCAACGCCACCATGCGCAGCCTCAACTCCGGCCTGAAGATCGCCTTCCGCAGCGGCGCCGTCATGGGTCTCACCGTGGTGGGCCTGGGCCTGCTGGATATTGCCATCTGGTGGCTGGTGCTGAACGCCTTCGTGCATGAAGCCAGCGAGGCACAGACGCTCGTCGTGATTACCACCACCATGCTCACCTTCGGCATGGGTGCCTCCACGCAGGCCCTCTTCGCCCGCGTGGGCGGCGGTATCTATACCAAGGCGGCCGATGTTGGGGCCGATATCGTGGGTAAAGTAGAGCAGGACATCCCGGAGGATGACCCCCGCAACCCCGCTACCATCGCCGACAACGTGGGTGACAATGTGGGCGACGTCGCCGGCATGGGCGCCGACCTGTACGAGAGTTACTGCGGCTCCATCCTGGCCACAATGGCACTGGGGGCATCGGCCTTCTTTGCCGAAGGCACGGCCGTCCAGCTGCGGGCCATCCTGGCCCCGATGACCATCGCCGCCATCGGCGTGGTACTGTCCATCCTGGGCATCTACGTGGTGCGCACGAAGGAAGGCGCCTCCCTGAAGGACCTGCTGGGCTCCCTGAGCCGCGGCACCAACCTCTCGGCCGTGCTCATTGCCGTATTCTCCTTCGGCATCTTCTGGCTGCTGGGCTTCCCCAACTGGTGGATGCTGGCCCTGAGCGTGGTGAGCGGCCTGCTCGCCGGCGTAATCATCGGCAAAGTCACGGAGTACTATACCTCCCATTCCTATAAACCTACGCAGAAACTGGCCGAAAGCTCGCAGACCGGTCCCGCCACCGTCATCATCAACGGCGTGGGCCTGGGCATGATCTCCACGGCCGTGCCGGTGGTCACCATCTGCGTGGCCATCCTGCTGGCCTACGGCTTCGCCACGGGCTTCGTCTTCAGCGTGGACACCCTCAGCCATGGCCTGTACGGCATTTCCATCGCCGCGGTGGGCATGCTCTCCACCCTGGGCATTACCCTGGCCACAGACGCCTACGGCCCCATCGCCGACAATGCCGGCGGCAACGCGCAGATGTCCGAGCTGGATCCTTCCGTGCGCGAGAAGACCGACATCCTGGACTCCCTGGGCAACACCACCGCCGCTACCGGAAAGGGCTTCGCCATCGGCTCTGCAGCCCTCACCGCCCTAGCCCTGCTGGCTTCCTACATCGAGGAAATCAAGATCGGCCTGGGTCATATCGGCAAGCACGTTCTGGAGATCGGGGACCGCACGGTGGACACAGTATCGGCCACCATCATGGACATCGTGGATTACTACGACATCACCCTCATGAACCCGATGGTGCTGGTGGGCGTGTTCGTAGGCGCCATGATGGCCTTCCTGTTCTGCGGTCTCACGATGAACGCCGTGGGCCGCGCCGCCGAGAAGATGGTGGTGGAAGTCCGCCGCCAGTTCCGCGAGATTGCGGGCATCCTGGAAGGCAAGCAGCGCCCGGACTACACCTCCTGCGTGCGCATTTCCACCAAGGCTGCCCAGCATGAGATGATATTCCCGTCCCTGCTGGCCATCATCGTCCCCATGCTGGTGGGCGTGGTACTGGGCCCTGCGGGCGTGATCGGCCTGCTCGCCGGCGGCCTGGGCGCAGGCTTTGTGCTGGCCATTTTCCTGGCCAATTCCGGCGGTGCCTGGGACAATGCCAAGAAGTATGTGGAAGAAGGCCACTTCGGCGGCAAGAATTCCGCCTCCCATCACGCCACCGTGGTGGGCGACACCGTGGGCGACCCGTTCAAGGACACCTCGGGCCCTTCCCTGAACATCCTCATCAAACTGATGAGCATGGTTTCGATTGTGATGGCGGGCCTCACGGTTATGCTGCACTAGATGCGGCATCATGCGTGACACTTAGCATACTGATTAACAATCTCTTAGCACAACAGACGGGTGGTAAAATCGCACCCGTCTGTTGTGCTAAACAGTTGCAACATAACATGTTAAGCGCCACGGGCAACCTTGCCATTTTTTTTGTATCTTTGCACTCTTATGAAAGCACGGCAAGTACTGATATTCTTTTTGGGTGTATTCGCTTTAATGGGCATGCTGTGGCTGGCAGTGCCGGCCGACGGTGTTCCGCTTGGGCCGGTGACGCTTCGTTTCGCCTCCTATGAGCGTACCCTGCGCGACGCCAGTGAGCACAAAGTGGACGTAGACTCGGTGCTGACGGGCGTAGCCAACCGCTTCAAGATGAAGGACGACACCCTGCAGTTCTACCGCCGTTTCTTCTATGAGAACCCGGACCGCATCTACCTCCCGGGCAACGACTATCGCTTCTTCGACGGCATCTTCCGCGAAATGGAGCGTGCGAAGGCCCAGGGCCGCACGGTGCGTGTCGTGCACTACGGAGACTCCCAGATTGAACTGGACCGCATCTCGCAGGACCTCCGCGAGGCCTTGCAGGACAAGTTCGGCGGCAAGGGCACGGGCTTCTTCCCGGCCCTGAGCAACGTACCATCGGCCAGTATCTATAAGAGCGCCAGCGGCGCTTTCGTGCAGTACACCATGTACGGCGACTCCACCACGGTGCGCGCCGGGCACAACCGTTACGGCATGCTGGCCCAGGTGGTTCAGCTCACCGGCGGCGGCACCATCACCCTGCGCGGCACCAAAAACAAGAACGCCCGCGAGGGCGTGAAGACCTTCAGCACCGTGAGTCTGCTCTACGGCAAGGCCAGCCAGGGCTTCGAGGTGCGCGCCGTGTCCGACACCCTGAAGCCGAAGGTGGAAAAGAGCGTGGGCGAAGGCGGCGCCACCCTCGTCACGTGGACCTTCCCGCGTGCGGTGGAGAAGGCATCCCTCCGCATCAGCGGCAGCGCCGAGATTTATGCAGTGGGGGCCGATGGCGACGCGGGCGTCGCTGTGGACAACGTCCCGCTGCGCGGCTGCTCCGGCACCATCTTCCACCGTATTTCGAAACCCCTGATGACAGACAGCTTCGCCCTCACGGACACGCGTCTGATCATCCTCCAGTTCGGCGGCAACTACATGCCTGTCGCCCGCAATACCCAGGTTATCGAGCAGTATCAGGAGCAGATTGCCCGGGAAGTCCAGTATTTCCACGAGGTAGCGCCCCAGGCCCGCATCCTGTTCATCGGCCCGTCCGACATGGGCAAGAGCGTGAACGGCCGCATCGTCACCTGGCCCAACCTCCCCACCCTGGTGGATTCCCTCAAATCGACGGCGCTCGCCAACGACGCCGCCTACTGGGACCTCTTCCGCATGATGGGCGGTGAGAATTCCATGGGACAGTGGGTGAAGCATCGGCCCGCCTATGCCGGCCCGGACTACATCCATTTTACGGCCGATGGTGCCCGCAAGGTGGGTGAAACCCTGAGTCAGTCCTTCCTGACCTGCTACGACTTCTACCAGCTCAGGAAAACCTATTCCCAGAAGAAGGTGCAGGAGGCCATGCGTCCATGAAGCGGCTTTTAATCGGCCTTCTATTCCTGCTGGCTTTCCTCCCCTCCGGCGCGCGCGTCCCGCACTATCCTTTCGTGCGGGCCGACTTGAACGTGCTCGAGATGCCCGCGGGGGCGTCCCCCACCTACGACATCTTCCTGCGCAAGCTGGATACGCTCATCCGCACGGGCGGCACCGACCTCCGCGTGCTGCATGTGGGCGGTTCGCACGTGCAGGGCGGCACCTGGACCGACCGGCTGCGCCGCGACTTCCTGAGCCTGCGCTACGGCGCCGACGGCGGACGTGGTCTGGTGTTCCCTTTTTCGGCCGCCGGCACCAATACGCCTTCCAGCTACAGCAGTTCCTATGCCGGCAACTGGGAAAGCGCCAGCTGCCTGAAGCCGCACGACACCACCCTGGGCCTCACCGGGATGGCGGTGACGGCGAAGGATACGTCGGCCCGGGTAGTGATTGACCTGCTGCCCCGCGAGTCGCACATGCTGCAGCAGCGCTATACCTTCGACCGGGTGGATGTGCTGGGAGAAGGCACGCTGGAGCCCGTGCTCCTGCTCAACAAGAAAGACACTTTGAGGGGCATCGACGGCCATTTCGTGCTCCCTTACTATACCGACTGGATCCAGCTGGGCTTCACCGGCAGCGGCCACTATACGCTGCGCGGGCTGTACCTGGACAAGAGCAACCAGGGCTTCAGCCTCATGGAAGCGGGCGTGAACGGCGCCTCCACCACCGCGTGGCTGCGCTGCGACCTGTGGGAACAGGACCTGCGCCGCGTGATGCCGGACCTGGTGATCTTCTCGATCGGCATCAACGATATCCAGGGGGCCGATTTTGACGTACGTCGCTTCAAGGAGCACTACCGTGAACTGGTGAAGGCGGTTCGCCGCGTGAACCCGTACTGCGCCATCCTGTTCAGCGGCATCAACGACAGCTGGCGCCGGAAGGATATCAACAACCACACGGCCGCGGCCGAGCAGGCCTTCCGCGAACTGGCGAAGGAGTGCACGGGCGTGTTCTGGGACTGGTACCGCGTGATGGGCGGCTACGGCTCCATCGTGCGCTGGCAGGAAGCCGGCCTGGCGCAGGCCGACAAGATTCACCTGACCCCCGCCGGCTACAAATTGGTGGCCGACCTGATGTTTGACGCAATTTTAGATAGTTATAGCAAGACCAAATGAGCATGTGGGACGTCATAAAGGACTTTTTGGTGAACCTGTTCTCCTTTGACCAGGCGCACCCGCTGCTGTTTACCCAGTTCTACTTCTGGGCCTTCTTTGCACTGGTATTTGCTGTATTCACGCTGTTCCATTCCAAGGCGCTGCTGCGCAACGGCTACCTCTTTGCCATGTCGCTGTTCTTCTATTACAAGACGAGCGGCGTGTTCCTGGCCCTGCTGGTATTTGTAATTGTCTATAACTTCTTTGCAGCCAAGGGGCTGCGCAGGCTCAAGAGCGAACGGGCGAAGTCCCTGCTGACAGTGTTCAGCGTGGTGGTAGACCTGGGCATCCTGGCCTACTTCAAGTACGCATATTTCCTCACGGACTTCGTAAATAACCTCCTGGGCACGTCCATTGAGGTGCACGACGTTCTGGGTGAATGGCTGAACGTGCTCACGGGCATGTCCCTGTTCCGCGTAGATGCTATTATCCTGCCGGTGGGTATCTCCTTCTTCACGTTCCAGGCCGTGAGCTACATGGTGGACGTGAAGCGGGAAAAGATTGAGCCGGTGAAGAATTTCCTGGACTTCGGCTTCTATCTGTCGTTCTTCCCGCAGCTGGTGGCCGGTCCCATTGTGCGTGCCGTGGAGTTTGTGGAGCAGCTGCATAAGCCCTACAACCTGTCCCGCCGCTGGTTCGGCATTGCCATCTTCTGGATTATGAACGGTCTGCTGAAAAAGCTCATTCTGGCCGACTACCTGGCCGTGAACTTCGCAGACCGCGTATTCGAGAATCCGCTGCTGTACAGCGGGTTCGAGAATTTGTCGGCCCTCTTCTGCTATTCCCTGCAGGTTTACGCCGACTTCTCCGGTTATACGGATATTGCCACGGGTGTGGCCATGCTCTTCGGCTTCTATCTGCCGCAGAACTTCAATTCGCCCTACAAGGCCGTGAATACGCAGCAGTTCTGGCGCCGCTGGCACATGACGCTTTCGCGCTGGCTGCGGGATTACCTGTATATCCCCCTCGGCGGCAACCGGAATGCATCGGCCGGCACGTTCATCATCATCGCCGCGGTGGCGGTCTTCGGCAGCTTCCTCAGCGGCTCCTGGTGGGTGGCGTTCGGGGTAGCCTGGCTGGCAGCGGGCATCGGCCTCTGGGCCTGGCGCCGTCCCTCCGACCGCAAGCTCATCACCACCAACATCAACTCCATGAACACCATGCTGCTGGGCGGCCTGTGGCACGGTGCCAGCTGGAATTTCATGATCTGGGGCGGCCTCAACGGCATTGGCATGGTCATCTATAAGGTCTGGACCAAGCGCTCCCCCGTCATGAAGCTGGTGATTATCTCCTCCGTGACGCTGCTTTGCGGCTTCCTGGCCCATTTCACGAGGTATCCGGTGTGGAACATGTTCTTTGTCTGGACGCTGATTATTCTAATAGGGACAGTGGTGAAAGTCATCATTCGCACTTGTCATTCTGAGCGAAGCGAAGAATCTGGCCTGGGCTGGTTAGACCGCGCCTGGGACATCTTCCAGACCTTCGTCTTCATCACGTTCACGCGTCTGTTCTTCCGCAGCGGCTCCAACCTGGATCCCGCCCTGGCCAACGAACAGGCCTGGAACACCGCCAAGAACATGGTGAACCAGATTGGCAGCCCCTGGGACCTCTCCCTGGTCCCCGACATGGCCGCCGCCCACTGGACGGTGCTTCTGCTCTTTGTCCTGGGCATGATTATCCACTGGCTTCCGGAACGCTTCAAGCGCTGGTACCGGCTGAACTTTGCCCTGATGCCGCTGTTCTGGATGGCCCTGGTTGTTGTAGTCATCATCGTCTTCATCTTCCAGTTCATCACCGCCGACCTCCAGAGCTTCATCTATTTCCAGTTCTAAGAGTTTAGGCTGGGCAGGCAGAACCCTCGAATGTTGATAACTTCTTTGCCGGAGTTCGCGGAAGAATTGCTATCTTTGTTCCATGAGTTTTGTTCACCTGCACGTCCACACCCAGTACTCCATTCTGGACGGACAATCCTCCATAGAAAACCTCTTTAACCGGGCCGACGAGCTGGGTATGCCGGCGCTTGCCATTACGGACCATGGCAACATGTACGGCGTTAAGGAGTTCTTCAAATATGCCAAGAAACATCCCAACGTGAAGCCCATCATCGGCTGCGAGGTGTATGTTTCCAAGGGGGATCACCGGGTGAAGGAGAAGGGCTATTATCACCTCATTCTCCTGGCCAAGAACTACGAAGGTTACCTGAATCTGGTAAAGATTGTTTCCGAGGGCCATATCAACGGTTATTATTACAAGCCGCGTGTGAGCCACGAGGTCATTGAAAAGTACCACGAGGGGCTCATTTGTTCATCGGCCTGTATGGCGGGCGAGGTTCCGCGCGCCATCCTCGCGCACAACGACAAGGCTGTGGAGGAGGCCATCCTCTGGCACAAGCGGGTGTTCGGCGAGGATTACTACCTGGAAGTGATGAAGCACAAGACCGAGGTCCCCGGCCTGGACAACGACCTGTACCAGAAGCAGTGCTTCTACACGGAAGAAATCTTCAAACTGGCAGAGAAATATAGTGTAAAGGTCATCGCCACCAACGACGCCCACTTTGTGAACAAAGAGGACGGCCCGGTGCACGACCGCCTCATCTGCCTCACCACGAACGCCTATATCGACGACCCCGACCGTCTGCGCTACACCCAGCAGGAGTACATCAAGACGGAAGAGGAGATGCTGGCGCTGTTCCCGGACCATCCGGAGGCGCTGGCCAACACGCTGGAGGTGGCCGATAAAATCGAAGCCTACTCGATTGACCGCGACCCCGTGCTGCCGGTGTACGAGATTGACCCGGCATTTATGGCCGATATTGACCAGTACCTGGAGAAATATAAGGATATCATCGATGCAGGCCGATGCGACAAGCACGGCACCTACCGCGGAGACGGATTTTGCCACTCGGTGGCCTACCTGTGCCACCTGACGTATAAGGGCGCCCACGAGCGCTATGGAGAGACCCTCACCCAGGAACAGGACGAGCGCATTGACTTCGAGCTCAAGACCATCTGCCGCATGGGCTTCCCGGACTACTTCCTCATTGTGCAGGACTACATTGCCGCGTCCCGCGCCATGGGCAGTATGGTAGGCCCGGGCCGTGGTTCCGCCGCTGGTTCCGTAGTAGCTTATTGCCTTCGCATCACCAATCTGGACCCTATCCGGTACCAACTCCTGTTCGAGCGTTTCCTGAACCCGGACCGTATCTCCATGCCGGATATCGACGTGGACTTCGAGGACCTTTCCAAGGCCCACCAGTACGTGGAAGAAAAGTACGGCACCAGCCACGTGTCCCGTGTGATTACGTTCGGCACCATGGCTGCCAAGAGTGCCATCAAGGACGTGGCGCGTATCAGCCGCCTGTCCATTGACGAGAGCAACCGTCTCACCAAGATGGTTCCGGACCGCCTGAGCGAGAAAAAGCAGAAAGAATACCCCTTCAACCCCAAGCTGGATGAACTCAAGCCCGGCTTCAAGATGGTGGAACGGGAAGTGGAGCAGGACGGCCCCGACGGGGAGAAAGTGACGGTGAAGAAGACCTTCCAGGTAGGTATGGAGGATGTGGATGTCAAGATTACCCTGAAGAACTGCTACCGGCTGGTTCCGGAGTTCATCGAAGAACTCAAGAACGGCCCGGAAATCAATAAGGAGGTGCTCAAGTACGCCCAGGCCCTGGAAGGCTGCGTCCGCCAGGTGGGTGTGCACGCCTGCGCCACCATCATCGGCCGTGGAGACCTTACGGACTACCTGCCCATCTGCCTTTCCAAGGATAAGGAAACCGGCGAGGATGTGCGTACGTCGCAGTACGACGGCCACTACATTGAGGATGTAGGTATGTTGAAGATGGACTTCCTGGGCCTGATTACCCTGTCCATCATCCACAACTGCCTGGATCTCATCAAGGAACATCACGGGGAAGACATTGACATCGAGGCCATTCCCATTGACGATAAACCCACCTACGACCTTTACGGCCGTGGAGACACCACCTCCGTGTTCCAGTTTGAATCGGAGGGCATGAAAACCTGGCTGCAGAAGCTGCGCCCGTCCCGTTTCGAGGACCTCATCGCTATGAACGCCCTCTATCGGCCCGGTCCTATGGACTACATCCCGGATTTCGTGGCCCGTAAACTGGGCGAGCAGTCTATCGAGTACGACCTGCCGGAGATGGAGGAGTTCCTGGAGGATACTTACGGCGTTACCGTATACCAGGAGCAGGTGATGCTTCTGTCCCAGAAGCTGGCCGGCTTCACCAAGGGTGAGGCAGACAAGCTGCGTAAGGCCATGGGTAAGAAGCAGATTGACATCCTGAACTCCCTCAAGGACAAGTTCATGACCGGCGGTATTGCCAATGGCCATCCCGAAAAGGTGCTGGACAAGATCTGGAAAGACTGGGAGAAGTTCGCCCAGTACGCCTTCAACAAGTCCCACGCCACCTGCTACGCCTGGGTGAGCTACCAGACCGGCTGGCTCAAGTGCCACTATCCGTCCGAGTTCTTCGCTTCCTGCCTGGACTGCGCCAAGAGCATGGAGGAAATCGTCAAGATCATGGACGACTGCAAAGGCCACGGCATCAAAGTACTGAACCCCGATGTGAACGAAAGTGCCGCGCAGTTCACCGTGAACAAGAACGGAGACGTCCGCTTTGCCCTGGGCTCCATCAAGGGCTTCGGCGCCAACGTGGTGGACGCCATCATCAAGGAGCGCGAAGAAAACGGCCTGTTCACCGACATCTTCGACTTTGTGGAGCGCATGTCCGGCGCCGTAAACCGCAAGAGCTTCGAGAACCTGCTCAATGCCGGTGCCTTCGACAGCTTCGGCCATAAGCGCAGCATGTATTACCAACCCTGCAAGGGATCCTCGGACCTCTTCATCGACGCGATTACCCGTTACGGGGACCTTTACAAGAACGATACGCTCAACGGTGCCGCCTCCCTGTTCGGCGACATGGAAGAGATGAAGCCCGAACGTCCGGCCCTCCCGGAAGACGAAGGCTACATGGATATCATGGAAGTGCTGCAGCGGGAGAAAGAGCTGGTGGGTATGTACCTGAGTTCCCACCCGCTGGACCGCTACGACTTCGAGATGCGCCACTTCGTGAGCTGCAAGATGGCAGACCTTTCCAACCTCGTCTCTGAATGCGAAGCCAAGAAGCAAACGCAGAAGGTCTATATTGCCGGTATAGTGACCGATTTTAAGCAATTAACCACCAAGACGGGGAAACCCTACTCCAAGACCATTTTAGAGGATTACAGCGGCTCTTATGAGCTCGCGCTCTTCGGCAAGGACCACGAAGCCTTCATGCAGTACATGCAGCCCAAGGCTACGCTCTTCCTGGAAGGCGAAATTGCAGAGAAATTCTTCCTCAAACAGGAAGAAAAAGCCCAGGGCAAAACCGCCCCCTATGCCTTCAAACTGAAAAAGGTCACCCTTCTGGGCAACATCTCCGACGACCTGCTCACCGGATTCAGCATGGATGTCACCACACCCATGCTCACCCAGCAGTTCCGCGAAGACCTGGTAAAGGTGGTCAAGAAGCACAAGGGCAACATTCCCCTGACCCTCTTCCTCTACGATCCCGGTACCAAATACCGCATCCAGTTCTACTCGAAGAAATTCCAGGTAGCCGTCACGTCCGAATTCATCCAGGACCTGACCCGCATCGGTGTAAACAAGTACGAAGTCACCCGCCGCTAATCCAGAATCTCCTTTTTCGTCACCTCCGGTGGGGCAGGCAGAACCCTCCGGGGGCTTGTCCACCCCCGGACAGGCCCCGTAAGGGCAAATGCCCCCTGGGGGGCCATGGGGGGTAAGGTAAAAGTCCGCGACTTGTCGCGGAGGGGCCCGTTGGATACAAGTTCCCGCGCAGCGGGGACGCAGTAGACAATGGGAGGGGCCGGAGGGAGCGAAGCGACCGGAGTCCCCCGGAGGGTTCTGCCTGCCCCGCCGGAGCGAAAAGACAAAGCGAAAAGCAACAAAAAACCGCGACCCGAAGTGGGCCGCGGCTTTTTTATGGAGTTGGAATCTTATTCAGACTTCTTGGCGGTACGCTGGGAAGCGTCGAACATGACGGGAGTACCGATCATGATGGAAGCGTAGGTACCGATGATCACACCCAGGCAGAGAGCCACGGCCAGACCGCGGATGCTCTCACCACCCCAGATAGCGATGGCAAGCATCGGGAGGAGGGTAGATACGGAGGTGTTCAAGGTACGGGTGAGCGTAGCGTTCAGAGCGGTGTTCACAGTCTCACGGAAGTCTTCCTTCGGGTGCAGACCGCGCTGCTCACGGATACGGTCGAAGATAACCACGTTATCGTTGATAGCGTAACCGATGATCGTCAGGATAGCGGCGATGAACGTCTGGTCCACATCCAGGTTGAACGGCAGGATACCGTTGAACAGGGAGAAGAAGCCGATCACGATGAGAGCGGTGTGAGCCAGGGAGACAACACCACCGAGACCCCAGGTCCAGCCCTTGAAGCGGACGGCGATGTAACCGAAGATCACAAGCAGGGCCAGGAATACGGCGATGAATGCGCTGCGGGTGATATCGCGGGCGATGGTAGGACCAACCTTATCGGAGGAGATGATACCGTTCGGGTTCTCCAGGGTGGAGGTAAAGTCGGCCAGCTGGATATCCTCGGCGTAGAAGCCCTTGAGGGCGTTGTACAGCAGACCCTCGATTTCGGCGTCTACTGCGGTGCTTTCGCTGTCGTTCTTATACTGGGTGGTGATCTTCATCTGGGAGTCGCCACCGAACTGCTTCACCTCAACGGAGTACTGGTCGATGCCGGCAGCCTTGGCAGCTTCCTCGAAGGTGGTTTCCACGGAAGCACGGACCTCTTCAGCGGTGACGCTCTTGTCGAAGCGAACCACGAAGGTACGGCCACCGGTGAAGTCTACACCATAGCTGAAGCCCTTGAAGGCGATGGAAGCGATGGAGATGATGATCAGGGCACCGGAGATCATGTAGGACCACTTCTTCAGGCCGATGAAGTCCACCTTGGTGTTCTTCAGAATGTTGGCGGTGAGCTTGTTGGACATAGCCACAGTCTTACCGGCCTTGATGCGGTCGTCGAAGATGATGCGGGTGACGAAGATGGAGGTGAGCACGGAAGTGATGATACCGATGATCAGCGTGGTGGCGAAGCCCTGGACAGGGCCGGAACCGAACACGTAGAGGATGAAACCGGTAAGGAGGGTGGTCACCTGACCATCGATGATGGCGCTGTAAGCGTTCTTATAACCGTCGTGCACAGCCAGGGAGAAGCCCTTGCCGGCAGCGAGTTCTTCCTTGATGCGCTCGTAGATAATCACGTTGGCATCCACAGCCATACCCAAGGTCAGAACCAGACCGGCGATACCGGGCAGGGTGAGGACAGCGCCAAAGCTTACGAGCACGCCGAAGAGCAGGAGCACGTTGCACAGAAGTGCAATGTCGGCGATGATACCGGCGCCCTGGTAGAAGAATACCATGTAGATGAGCACCAGGCAGAAGGCGATGAGGAAGGAGATGAGACCGGCCTTGATGGAAGCGCTACCCAGGGAAGGACCCACAACCTGCTCCTGGATGATGGTAGCAGGGGCGGGAAGCTTACCGGACTTGAGCACGTTGGCAAGGTCTTCGGCTTCCTGAACATCGAACTGACCGGTGATCTCGGAGGAACCGCCGGTGATTTCAGTGTTCACGGTAGGATAGGAGTACACCAGACCGTCCAGGACGATAGCGACCTGCTTGCCGATGTTATCCTTGGTGAGGCGGGCCCAGATGGAAGCGCCTTCAGCGTTCATGGTCATGGAAACGGTAGGAGCACCGTTACCACCGTTCTGAGCGCCGTTGAAGTTCACGCGGGCGTCGGTTACGGAACCACCGTCGAGGGGAGCCTTGCCGTCACGGGAGGAGGACTTGATAGCGACGAGTTCGTAGATGTTACCACCCTTGACAAACTCGGTGGGCTTCACGGACCACATACCCTTGAAACCGGCCGGCAGCACGTCGGCGGCCATGGACAGATACTGGTTCACGGTTACGGTATCTACACCGGCAGCGAAACCGAGGCAGGCGTTGTTCCAACCGGAAGGAGAGAACACGCGGAACAGGGGGTTGACTACGGTGGTGGAGTCGCTCAGGTTATTCAGGATTTCGGCCACGCGGGCATCCACGGCATAGAGGTCTACCTCGTTGCCCTGGTAGGTGGGCCAGAATTCCAGGGAGGCGGTACCCTGCAGGAGCTTACGAACACGCTCAGGGTCTTTCACACCGGGCAGTTCGATGAGGATCTTGCCGGAGTTGCCAACCTGCTGGATGTTCGGCTGGGTTACGCCGAAACGGTCGATACGGTTACGGAGCACGTTGAAGGAGTTGTCAACGGCGCTCTTTGCCTCGGCGCGGATAACACTGATGACCTGGGCGTTGGTGGCATCGTTGGCCACTTTGTCGCGCAGCTCGAAGGTGGCAAAAATCTCTGCCAGACGGCGCTGCGGGGCAACCTGATCCCAAGCCTCGGCGAAGAGGCCGATGAAATCTGCGCTGGAATTTACGTTCTTGGCCTTAGCCTGGTCCAGAGCGGCCACGAAGTCCGGGTCCGTGCTGTTGCCGGACAGGGCTTTCACGAGGTCTTCCAGCTGAACCTGCAGCATGACGTTCATACCGCCCTTGAGGTCCAGACCCAGGTTGATTTCCTTTTCCTTGACATCCTTGAAGGAGTAGCCCAGGAATACGTTTTCACTGCTGATAGAGTCGATGTAGGCTCTGTTACGGATAGCCGCCACGGAGTCCTGCACAAACTCGCGGACATCGGCAGCGACATTGTTTGATTCTACGAACTGCAGGGCCTGCTCCTGTGCATACTGGGCAGCCTTATTCTCCTGGATACGGGTAATAGCCGTGAAGGAGAGCTGCCAGATGCTGGCGATGGCGAGGCAGATAGCTACGAATCTGATCCAACCTTTGCTTTGCATGTTTTAGTATTGTTTAAATTAATATTCGCAAATTAGCCCGCAAAAATACGATTTTTTTCGCATTTACACAATAGTTAGAGCCGTTCAATATCGGCCCATCCGAAGCGGGCGGGATACAGCCAGGCGCGGTCCGTGTGCTCCATAACACCGTAGTCCAGGGAGACCTTGGGGCATTCGGCATAGGCGCGCTCGATGAAGGCCGGATCCGTGATTTCCTGCTGCCAGCCGCGGAAGAGTTCCGTCACCTCCGGGATGTACTTCTCCATCTCGGCGGCGATGGTAGCGGCTTTCCACACGAAAATACCGCTGTTCCAGAAGAATTCGCCGGTGCGCACGAAGACCTCGGCCAGCTCGATGGGCGGCTTCTCGGTGAAGGTTTTCACCTGGAGCGGGCCGGCCATCAGGTGGGCGTTGCGGCCCTCCTTGACCTGGATGTAACCGAAGTTCACGTCGGCCGTCTTGGGAACGATGCCCAGCGTCATGAGCACATCCTTCTCCTCCACGTAGGAGAAAGCCTCCTCCAGCGTGCGGGTGAAGAGCTCTTCGTCGCGGATGACAAGGTCCCAGGGGGTGGCCACGATGACGGCTTCGGGGTCTCTCTGTAACAGGGTATAGGCCGCGAGGGCCATGCAGGGGGCAGTTTTACGGGCCGATGGTTCCAGCAGCAGGTTACGCGCGGGGAGCTCGGGGAGCTCCCGACGGGCGTCGGCGGCAAAAGGCGCCAACGTCACCACCAGAATATTGTCCCGGGGGACAAGCTGCAGAAATCTTTCGTATGTATGCCGGAACTGTCTGGAAGAACCGGCACCGTCGGCCATGATTACACAGTATCTGTGCGTCTGACTCATATATGCGGTTATTAGATGTACATGGGTATCCAGGCCTGCGGGTAATAACGGACCACCGTTTCACCCCGGTCGAACAGAACAGAAACAATGTCGAAGAACACTTCCTGTCCCAGTTTGTGTTTTTTGTTCAAATATTGGAGGGCAGCCGCGCTGATGCGCTTCTGCTTGATGCGGTTCACCTGATCTGTGAGGGTGGAGGTAACGGGAACCGTACGGGCTTTCACTTCCACGAAGTGCAGGCCGTCGGCAGCTTCGGTAACGATATCCAACTCCAGATGCCCCGACCGCCAGTTGCGGTCCAGGATCTGATGTCCCCGTGAAAGGAGGAAGTCGCAGGCTATTTCTTCTCCCGTTTGTCCTAATTTACTGGTTGTTAGCAGGTTCATAGGTTGTAGGCTAGTCAAAGTTTACTACCGTTATGCCGGATCCTCCGAATTGGACATGTTCGTCAGACACGGACACAACGCCGGGCACCGTTCGTACATACTTTTGGATCTCCTCGCGGAGGGCGCCCGTTCCCTTTCCATGCAAAATCCGCACCGATGGCACACCTAACATGATGGCATCGTCGATGTATCGCATGACTATTTCCAACGCGTCGTTTACCCGCTCTCCCCGCACGTCCAGCTCCAGCTTGAAACGGGCCTTCCGTTCGGTCATGGCGGTATCGTAAACCTGACGCGGTCTGTTGTCGGCGGCCTTGGCCACCGCCTTGTATTCATTGGCTGTAATGCGCTCCACGCGGTCCAGCGGGAGCTTGGTGGTAATGTTGCCCACCATCACGCTCACGGCCTTGGTGCTCACGATGGCTACCTCGCCCACCATGCCGTTGTCCTTGATGCGCACTTTCTCGCCCACCTTGAGCGGAGCGCTGCGGAAGGCGGCCAGTTTTTTGGCTTCGGCCTCCTGCTGCTCCATCTGGCGGAGCGTCTCACCATCGGCCCGCTTACGCTTGCGCGCCTTCACACTCTGGAGCTTCTGGTCGATGTAGGCGTCGCGCTTGGAGCGGCCCTCGACCAGCGCACCCAGGAAGCCCTGCAGTTCGGCGCGGGCCTCTTTGGTCTGCGTCTTTTCGGCCTGCGCCTCGCGGATGGTGCGGATGGTGCTTTCTACCTGTTTGTTGGCGCCCTGGACGATCTTTTCTGCCTCGGCCCGGGCTTCGTCCAGAATGCGGCGGCGCATTTCCTTGATCTCCTCGAGTTCCTTCTCGTAGCGGTCCGTGAGGCCTTCCAGCGTCTTGTCGGTGGCCCGGATGCGCGTGAGTTTTTCGTCCAGCTGGCGGCGGCTCCTGGCAATCTTGCGGAGGTTGCGCTCAATGCCCACGAACTGCTCGCCGGCGCGTTCCTCGGCGTCGTGGAGGATGGTTTCCGGCAGGCCCATCTTGCGGGCCAGCTCGAAGGCGAAGGACGAACCCGGCAGGCCCACTTCCAGCTGGAAGAGCGGGGCTACCGTCTGGGCGTCGAACTGCATGGCGCCGTTCACCACGCCTGTTTCTGCCGCCGAAGCGTACAGTTTGAGGTTGGTGAAGTGCGTGGTAATGACACCGTAGGCGCCGCGGGTGTCCAGCTCGTGGAGGATGGCCTCCGCGATGGCGCCGCCCGCCGCCGGCTCGGTGCCCGAACCGAACTCGTCGATGAGGACGAGCGTACGGTTGTCGGCCACGGAAAGCATGGCCTTCATGTCCGTGAGGAAGGAGCTGTACGTAGACAGGTCGTTCTCCAGGGACTGGTCGTCGCCGATGGAGACCATGATGCGGTCGAACACCGGCAGTTCCGAAGTCTCGGAAGTGGGGATGAGCATGCCCCACTGGAACATGTACTGCAGCAGACCCACCGTCTTCAGGCACACGCTCTTACCGCCGGCGTTGGGGCCGGAGATGAGCAGGATGTGCTTCTCGGGGGTAAGCGTAACCGTCAGGGGGACAATCTCTTTCTTCTCCTTGCGGAGGGATTTTTCCAATAAGGGGTGGCGGGCCTTTCGCAGGCTCAGGGAGCCGTCGACGGAAACCACCGGCATGCCCGCGATGTAGTCCAGGGCCACCTGGGCCTTGGCCATGTTGAAGTCCAGCTCGCCCACGAAGGTGGCGCCGGCGATGAGCTCCGGCACGAAGGGGCGCAGGAACTCGGCGAACTCGTACAGGATGCGGGCAATCTCCCGCGTCTCGTCGAAGTGCAGCTGGGCAATCTCGTTCTGCAGGGACACAATCTCGGCCGGCTCCATGAAGGCGGTCTTGCCCGTGGCGCTCTCGTCGTACATGAAGCCCTGGAACTGGCGTTTTTTGGCCGATGTCACAGGGATGAGCATCTTGCCGTCGCGGATGGAGACGCTGGCATCGGCCTCTACCAGACCGTCCTGCTGCGCCTGGCGCAGGATGGCGTTCATCCGGCGGGAGACGTTGATTTCCTTATCCTTGATGCTCCGGCGAATCTTGTACAGCTCGTCGGACGCGGTGTCCTTGATTTCCCCGTGGCGGTCCAGGATGGCGTCGATGCGCTGCATCACCTCGGCCGGGGCGTTCACGCCCGCCGCCAGGTGCTGCAGGTTGGGGTAGATGCCCTCCTTCACCGTGTGGAAGAAGTGCAGGGCCCGGCGCAGGGTGTCCAACAGGGTGCGCAGCTTCCCAAGGGAAAGGACGTCGATGGACGAACTCTTGCCGATGGGTTCCAGGAAAGGGATGGCGTCGATGTAGCCGGACGTGGGGAAGTTGTCCTCAAACATCAGGATGAGGCGCATTTCATCGGCCAAAAGATGCCTGCGGTGGATTTCCGCGGCGTCGGTGCAGAATTCCTCTTCGGCCACGCGCGTTGCCGCGTAGTCGGTGGAGCATCGGCCCTCAATAGCCTGACGCACCTTGTCAAAGCCCAGTTTCGCTTCCAGCCTCGCGTCCATCTACTCTGTCTCCTCCCCTGTCATCAGCGAGCCCAGCAGCTGCCGCAGCTCTTTTACATCGTTTACCGTCTGGATTTCTCCTCCACGCACGAAGCTCACGTTGCCCGTCTCCTCGGAGACCACCAGTACGTCGGCGTCGGTGTCTTCCGTGAGGCCGATGGCGGCGCGGTGCCGCATGCCATAGTGGGCGGGAATGTCCGTCCGGTTGGTCATGGGCAGCTGGCAGCGGGCGGCGGCGATATGGTCACCGATGATGATCATGGCACCGTCGTGCAGGGGGGAATTCTTGAAAAAGATATTGGTGATGAGCCGGCGGTTGATGTCCGCTTCGAAGCGGTCGCCGGTATTCATGTATTCTTCCATGGAACTCTTGTGCTGGAGCACAATGAGAGCGCCGGTCTTTTCGGCCGACATGGCGCGCACGGCCTCTCCCAGTTCCTCGGCGCTGTGGGAACCCATCTTCTCTTCCTTGATGCCCATGATGCGGTTGAAGAGCTCGCCGGTGCGGCGGGTAAGACCGCTCTGCACGGCCACGCGGTTGAGCATGTGGCGGATTTCCGGCTGGAAGAGGATGATCAGGGCCAGCACACCCACGTCCAGGAGGGTGTTCAGCAGCACGGTCATCATGCGCATGTTGAGGGCACTCACCACGCCCTGCATGATGAGCAGGGCCACCAGTACCAGCACGATATTCAGCACCGTAGAGTCTCCCCGGATGCTCCGGATGAGGAAAAAGATGAGCGTGGCCACCATAATGATGTCCAGCACATCGGCCCAACCGAAACTGAGGAAGCCGAATATGGCGATGAGGTTCAACACGGCCACAAAGATAGTGATTTTATCTAAGAATATCGTTCAGTATACTGGACGCCGCTTCGCGGGCACCTTCGCCGGGACCCTGGATCACGAGGGGGTACGGATGGAAGGCGCTGCGCACGATAATGGCGTTCTCCGTGCCGCGCAGATAGTAGGCCGGATGCACGGGCGGGACATTGCGAAGGCCGATGCCGGCGCGGAAGCCCGCGGGCGTCTTCTCCAGGAAGGCGACGAAGCGCTGACGGAAGCCCTGGACCGCCGCCTCGCGCGCCTGGGCCGCCCAGGAGGGCTCGTACGCCTCCAGCTTTTCATAGAACTGGCCGATGCTTCCCTGCAGCAGCGTCTCCGGTACCACGGGCGTCACCTCCACCTGGGCCTCTTCCAGCTTGACGCCGGCCTCCCGGGAGAGGATGAGCAGCTTGCGGAGGGCATCCTGGCCGCCCAGGTCCACGCGTGGATCGGGCTCGGTGAGGGCCGCCTCCTGCGCACGCCGCACCAGCGCCGCCAGGCTCTCGCCGCCGGGCTGGTAGTCGCCGAGGATCTGATTCAGGGTGCAGGACACCACCGCCTCGATGGAAAGCACCTCGTCGCAGCTGTTGGTGCCGCGGGAGATGGACTCCAGGATGGGCAGGGCCGCGCCCACAGTGGTCTCGTAGCGCAGCATGGCGCCGTTTTCGCGGGCGGCAGCCTGCATGGCCGCATACTCGGCGTAAGGCACCGCGAAGGACCGGCGGTTGGACGAAACAATGCCCACACCGGCCTGCAGCAGGTCTGTATAGCGTTTATAAAGCGTCTTGCTGTTGGTGGCATCCACGAAGACAGCGCCCTTGGGGGCAATTTTCAGGATGGCGTTGATGTAATCCCCTTCCGTACCGATGACCGGGTGACCGCCCAGGTCAATACCGTACTGGCGGCTGTTGGCGCGGCCCACCACCCGCAGGTGCTTGCCGGTGCGCTCTTTCACTGCGGCGGCACTCTCCCGCACCATCTGGAGCAGGGCGCCTGCCACGGCTCCGTCGCCGGCAATGAACAGGTTCACTTCCTGCACCGGGGATTCCTGGAAGAACGCACGGTGGATGGCCCGGAGGGCCTGTTCCAGCACGGCTTCCCGCACCACGATGTTCAGGCTGGTGCCGTCCGGATGAATGCTGCGGGCCTGGATACCCGCCTCCTGCAGGGCCTGGAACACGGTTTCCTTCCCGGCCAGCCCGGGAGCGGCGGTGCCTACGAGGCGGATGTCCCCGCCCTGCGAAGCAACGCCAATCCAGCGGGAGCTGTCTTCGTCGGCACTGATCACGGTATATTTGCCATCGGGACAGAAGGTGTTCCGGATTTCGATGTCAATGGAAGCAGCCATGGCAGGGGCCACGGTGGGGGCATACAGCACCTTGGCGCCGTGGGAGGCCATGTCCAGCGCCGCGGCATAGGACATGCGCGGCACGGTGCGGGCGGCGGGCACCTGTTTGGGGTTCGCCGTCATGATGCCCGGCACGTCGGTCCAGATCTGGAGGCTGTCGGCGCCGATGGCGGCGGCATACAGGGCGGCGGTGTAGTCCGAGCCGCCGCGGCCCAGGGTGGAGACGTGCCCCGACGCATCCCGGCAGATGAAGCCCGGGGCGACGAAAACATCGGCCTCAACGCTTTGGAGGGCCTTTTGGATGAGCGCGTAGGTGCGGGGCTCGTCGTCCTTCACCACCAGGTCGCGGGAGTCCAGCCACACGGTCTTGTAGCCCTCGGTGGAGAGCTTGGCGGCAAGGATGGTGGTGGAGAAAAGCTCGCCGAAGGTCACTTTGTCGGCCTCCGGTGCCTCACGCATCTCGGCGAAAAGGGCGTCCAGCTTCTGCTGGATGGCGTCTTTGTCGGCGCCGGTGAAAAGGCGCCGGACCATGGCGGCGTGACGGCGCTCCATTTCCCGATACTGCGCCTCGTCGCCGCTCAGCAGGGCGTCGGTGCAGCCGGAGATGGCGCTGCTCACCAGGATGACGCGGCCTTTGCAGGCCTCCTGCTCCACGATGTCCAGCACGCGGGAAACATTGGTGGCGGATGCAACGGAGGATCCGCCGAACTTAAGCACCCTGTACATTACAGCAATTCGCTAAATTCATGAACGCCCTGCAGGCCTTCGGTGAGGAAAGCGGCGGCGACGGCACCCTTGGCAAAGCCTTCGCGGGAGAAGGCCTCGTGCCGGAAGGTGAGCTTGTCGCAGGCCGACTGCAGGGTAAGCGTATGGATGCCGGGCACCTCTCCTTCGCGGACGGAGGTGATTTCCGGCGCAGCCCCGAGGGCAGCCTCAACGACTCCCGCGAGGGTCTTGGCCGTCCCGGAGGGGGCGTCCAGCTTGTGGATATGATGAATCTCTTCGATGGAGGGCGTGTACCCGGCGCCCTTGAGCAGGGCCGATGCCCGCGCGACGGCGGCCAGGAGCGCGTTCACCCCCAGGGAGAAGTTCGAGGCGTAGATCATGGGTGTCCCCGCGGCTTCGAAGGCGCGGGTGACATCGGCCTGAATGTCATTCCAGCCCGTCGTACCCACCACGGCCGCCTTGAAATGCTGCGCGATGAACGGGTAGTTGGCGCGGAAGGCGTCCGGTGTGGTGAAGTCGATGCAGACGCTCTCCCCGGCCAGGGCGGGGTCTACGGAGCAGATGTCGTCGGTGGCGAGCACCGGCGTCACGCCCTTTTCCAGCAGGGCTTTCTCCACCATGTGGCCCATCTTTCCGTAGCCACTGATCACAATCTTTATCATAGGCTCTGATACATTTTCACATAGAGTGCTACCGCCTTCTCCAGGTCGGCGACGAGGATGTGTTCGTCGGGCCGATGCGCTACGCGGATGCTTCCGGGACCGCAGATGATCTTATGGCCGAAGCCGCTGAGGTGCGGTGCATCGCTGCCGAAGGCCACCGGGGCCGATTCGAAGCCGTCCAGGGTCATGTAGTGCGCCGGCGTGTCGCCCGGGGCGCGCAAGCTTGCTTCGGGGATGGCCTGCATCCACAGCTGCACCGCCTCGTGCGAGACGAACGTAGTCCGGAAATAGAGCCGGCAGGTAAGCTGGGCCGATAAAATATTCTGCGGATTGTCGCTATGAAGAAGGCCCACGTTCCAGGTGGTCTCTCCCAGTTCGGGGTCCACGCCCCAGTCTTTTGCCTTGAGGGTATTGTAGAACTCGTTAAAAAGGTCGATGGCGCTGAGCCCGTACTGCGGATAGCCCGAATGGAAAGCCTTTCCCGTAAACTTCAAATCATAGGACAGCGTACCCTTGGAGGCGCTGACCATCTTGTTCTCCGTGGGTTCCCCGACAATGAGGAACGGAGCCGTAAACCCGGTCTTGGAAAACGCCTTCGCGCCCCATGACCCGGTTTCCTCACCGGCCAGCAGCAACAGCCCGAAGTCCGTAAACCCTTCCTTCTCCAGTTCCTTGCAGGCCGTGTACATTGCAAACACCTGCCCCTTCGCATCGCAGC
>Ga0310786_10003430_pt1 | contig 23062 bp, 17 predicted proteins | sample AusTroGonzalo_MG_FD_203881 | JGI IMG/M metagenome (GOLD analysis project Ga0310786, IMG submission 203881) | Bovine rumen microbial communities from tropical cattle in Woodstock, Queensland, Australia - Gonzalo_03 (v2) (version 2) | ecosystem: Host-associated > Mammals > Digestive system >...
AATGCCCGGAGGACGATCCGGGCGACTCGGATGCGCAATTCGTGTTCTCCAAGCTCCCGTCGCGCAATTTCGACGAAGTCTCCGCGACGTTCCTCAGCCGGTTCATCGGCGGGTATGACACGCTCGGTACGTTCAGCATCGGCGACGACCTCTGGGGACTCTTCAAGCGTCTTCCGCAAAATGCCTGACGGCAAAACAGAACAGGACGAACGGCAGTCCGCCCGGAAACGCTCCTGGCGCAAACGCCTCGGTGATGCCGGAGAACGCGACGCCGCACGGCTTCTCGCACAGATGGGATACACCGTCCTGCTGCGAGATTGCCGCACGCCGTACGGCGAACTCGATCTGGTCTGCCTCGACGGCGCGGCCTTTGTGTTCGTCGAGGTGAAGACGCGCTACTGTCACCTGCGCCAGTTCGGCAGACGCCCCGAACCTTGGCGCGAGCTCTCCGACGCGCAGAAACGCCGCAACTTCCGTGCAGCGATCTCGTTCCTGCACGACCTCGGCGACGCCGCCGCGAACCGCCTTTACCGGTTCGACCTCGTCGAAGTCCTGCGCGGTCCCTTCGGTCCGCTCGCCATCCGGCATCATGTCAGCTTCATGGGCCGCCCGACATACTCGAAACAGGGCATCCCCGGACGAGTCTTCCGCCGCAGGACCAATGCCGCCACGCAGTCCATGTCCTTCCCCGTGGAATGAATCGCATGGCAAATCCGTATGGCAAATCCGTATAGCAGATTTGTATGGCAAATCCGTGTGGCGGATTCTTTCCCGTCCCGACCGTTCAGGTCATTCATTTTCGACTTTTTTTGGCTTTTCTCCTTGAATTTATCTGAAAAGCGGAGTATAGTATAAAACATTTTTTGAACTGATGCGGAGAGATGCCTGAGTGGCCGAAAGGAACGGTTTGCTAAACCGTCGTAGGGGTCAAACTCTACCGGGGGTTCGAATCCCCCTCTCTCCGCCATTTTTATGGAACGACATGTTCAGGAGAAAAACATGAAACTCCGCATCCTGCTTCTCCTTCTTTTACCCCTGGCGGTTGCCCTGGGCGCATGCAGCTCGACCCAAACCGTTTCCGATCCGTTCTTCCAGCCGTCCGAATCCGACAAACTTACGAAGGAAGAGACCGAAAGCATCATTTGGCACGCAAAGCACTTTATCGCTTCCAACAAGAATCTCCGCCTCGGCACGAATCATCGGAAAATGATCCAGGACAACGAACCCGTGACCCGGATTTTCTACAGCGCGAAGAAATACGGCAGGATCGAGCTTGAATGGCCGATCTCGTCCGACACCGTGGTCCTGCTCTCCTCCCGCGGCGACCTGCTCTCCAAACGCCAACCGTGGGTGCTGGAGATCATGTCCGGCAAGCAGAAGGGCGGACTGAGCGATGCCGAACTGGAACAGTGGCGCAACGTCGACACCGCCGAAGAATTCGAGGAAGACACCGGCAGCACGTGGGAGACACTGGGCGTGGAGCCGATCCCGGTAATCGAAGATGCCTCCCAAAACAAGAGGCAGTAACCAGATGAACACAGACACCGCCGGATCCCCTGCCCCGCTTTTCGCACGCCGCACGTTTCCGCTGATCCTCGGCGCGCTTGCGGTCCTCCGGCTGGTCCTGAACTGCTTTGTCCCCCTCATGGACCCATCGGAGGCCAGGTACGCCCTGATCTGCAGGATCATGGCGGAAAGCGGCAACTACCTGGAACCGAAGCTCATCCATGAAGGCGTCCTGATGAATTTCGAGGGGAAGCCGCCGCTGTGTTTCCAGGCCGGAGCGGTTGCATGCCGCATTTTCGGTACAAACCTTTTCGCGGTGCGTCTTCCGTCGTTTCTCTTCGCCGCGGGCCTGCTTGCCGTCCTGTACGGTGCGGTCCGCAGGGTCAAGGGGAAAAGCGTCGCGCAGCTTTCCGTCCTGCTGACGCTCGCCAGTCCGGTCTTCTTCCTGTATTCCGGGATGTGCATGACGGACATGGCGCTGGCGTTCTGCGTATGTTCCGGCATCTTCGCGTACATGGTGTTCGACCGCGAATCCGTCCGCCGCAACAGGAAGCTCGCGAGCATCGGTTTCTTCGCGTCGATCGCGCTCGGCATGCTCGTGAAGGGTCCGGTCGCACTCGTGATGGCAGGCATCCCCGTCTTCCTCTTTGTCCTGCTCGGAAAGCGTTGGTGCGACCTCAAAGACCATGCGTGGATCCTCGGTTTCGTCGTATTCTTCCTGATCGCCGCCCCGTGGTATGTCCTGATGCAGCGGGCAAATCCCGATTTCCTGTACTATTTCTTCGTGAACGAAAATTTTAAGCGGTTCCTGTTCAAGGAGTACGGCGATCAGTACGGCGCAGGACGCGAGTTTTTCCGCGGGATGGCGTTCGTATGGTTTTTGCTCTCGAACCTGCCGGCGGTCCTGCTTATCCTTTTCCCGGCGTGTTCGAAGAATGGCCGCGCCAGGCTGGCGCAACTTTGGAGGAAAAGCGTCCTCGCAAACGATCTGCCTTTGCTCGGATTCCTCGCCATCACGCTCTTCTGGTGCCTCACCAGCCGTGTTCTGATCACATACGTCCTCCCGACCGTACCGCTCTTTTCCGTTTGGCTGGCCGATGCTCTGAACTCATGGGGATATGCCGCCAAAGACGGTTTCCGCAGGACGCTCCGCACGGCGCTGCCCGTGATCTGGTGCGCGATCGGCGTAGTCTTCGCCTCATTTCAATTCGCGGCCGACCGCTGGATCGACAAGATGCCCGGCGAATTCTTCAAAAAGACCGCATCCATCGTCCCGGACGGGGATTTCTATTTTTACCGCCGAGTGCCTTATTCCGCGTATTTCTACCTCGGCGAACGCGCAATCCCGCACGCGAAAGAAGATGCGGAAGCAAGCGAAACCGCATCCCGTCCATACTACCTCGTCGGAACGAAACACGATCTGACGCGGCATCCGCTCAAAGAGTCGCGCGGGGTCCTTCTGAAGACCGGCGTCTGGACTCTTTTCGCTCCGGCCGACGGGCAAAAAACGACCGAAACCGCTGTCGAACCGTCCCCGAAGTGATTTTCTGCCGTCTTTCCCTGACTTTTTTCGGCTTTTTTTACGTTTCCGGCTTGATTTCCGCCGCAAAGGATGTATAGTAATAAATCCTCTTTGAAATTGCCTGCGGGTATAGTTCAACGGTAGAACATTAGCCTTCCAAGCTAATTGTGAGGGTTCGATTCCCTCTACCCGCTCCACGTGCAGTTTTCTGGTGGGGTTGCAGAGCGGTCAAATGCAGTAGACTGTAAATCTACCGGCCATGCCTTCGGAGGTCCGAATCCTCCCCCCACCACCATTTTGTTATTTCATCCGCATTCGCCATGCGGATTTTTTTTGCCCGGATCCCGCGGACTTCGCCTCAAACGCGGATCTGCCGAATCGTCACGCCTAAGAAAAAGAGGAAAAAAGCACGGCGACCTCTTGAAAAAAACCCGTTTTCAGGCTATTGTTATGTAGCATATCCTCATTTCACCAACAAAACAAACAGCAAACAGGATGCAACAATGAGCTACTATCTGGGTCTTGACTCCAGCACACAGGGCCTCAAAGCCGAGGTCATCGACACCGTCGCCGGCAAAGTCGTCGGCTCCTTCGCGGTCAACTTCAAGAACGATCTGCCGGAATACAAATCGCCGAGCGGATACCTTCCCAACGACGACGAGAGCGTCCGCTGCGCCGATCCGCGCATGTGGGTCGCCGCCATGGACATGCTGTTCGACCGCATGAAAAAAGCCGATTTCCCGATGGCGCAGATCGCCGGCATCTCCGGGTCCGGCCAACAGCACGGCTCCGTCTATCTGAGCGCCCCGATCGCCGACTGGGATCCTGCGAAATCCCTCGCCGACCAGCTCACGCCGATCCTTTCCCGCACGGTCGCCCCGATCTGGATGGACAAGTCCACCGAGGCGGAATGCGCCTGGCTGACCGAAAAATTCGGCAACAGAATGCGCAGCGACACCGGCAGCCCGGCGATCGTCCGCTTCACCGGCCCGCAGATCCGCAAGTTCGCCGTGAACGAACCGGAAGCCTGGGCGAAGACGAAGACCGTTCACCTCGTGAGCTCGTTCCTCTGCTCCGTGCTCTGCGGACACGATTGCCCGATCGACTTCGGCGACGGCGCAGGCATGAACCTGCTGAACCTCCACACGCTCGCATGGGATTCCGAGATCACGGCGGCCACCGCCCCCGACCTCATGAGCAAGCTCCCGCCCGTGAAAGCCTCGAGCACCGTCGCGGGCAAGCTCTCCGGCTACTTCACGAAGTACGGCCTGACCGCGGGCATCCCGGTCGTGGTCTGGTCCGGCGACAATCCGTGCAGCCTGATCGGCGTCGGCGGCGGCTCCGTCGGCACCGCGGTCATCAGCCTCGGCACCAGCGACACCTTCTTCGCCACCATGCAGGATTTCGTGACCGATCCTGACGGATGCGGCCATGTGTTCGGCAACCCGGCGGGCGGCTTCATGAGCCTCATCTGCTTCACCAACGGCTCCTTCGCCCGTGAACACCTCCGCGACGAGCTCGGCGTGGACTGGCACTTCTTCGACGTCACTGCGTGCGCCGAGACGAAGCCCGGCAACGGCGGCAAGCTGATGCTCCCCTACTACGAAGCGGAAAACACGCCCGCCGTCCCCGCAGGCGTCGTCCGCAACTTCGATCCTGCCGCGGCATCCAAGGCAGAGCAGATCCGCTGCCTCCTCGAATCCCAGGCGCTCACCATGCGCCGCCACTCCGCGTGGCAGGGCGACGGCAGCTTCAAGCGCATCCGCGTGACCGGCGGCGCCTCCAAGAGCGCAACGTTCCGCCAGATCCTCGCCGACGTCTTCCAGGCGAAGATCGAGACCGTCTCCATCGCGAACTCCGCGTCCCTCGGCGCGGCCATCCGCGCGGCAAACGGCATCGACGGCACGCCTTTTGAGGACCTCTACGCGATGTTCTGCGCCTCCGCATCCGTCATCGAGCCCGACGCCTCCCTGCGCGGCCTCTACGACGGCATGATGGCAGACTACGCCGCGCTCGAATCCAGTCGCGGATAAGTCACTTCAAAGCCTGCTGCACCGCCTTTCCCGTTCGGGAGAGGCGGTGTTTTTTTGTCAGTAAGATCCGGGAAACAGGGCATGATCGCCCTGTCCAGGCCCGTTCTGAAAAAAAGAACGGCGGAAGGGGCGGGCGAAAAGAAAAAACGAAGGAAGTCAGCGGTCGAGCAGGAACTTAACGTCGTCGATGCTCAGAGAGGAAAGCGCCTCCGTCGATTCCTCCACGAGGTCATTGAACAGCGCGCGCTTGCGTTCATGAAGCGCGAGGATGCGTTCCTCGATGGAGTCACGGACGACCAGCCGGATGATGTTCACGCTGCGCGTCTGGCCAATGCGGTGCGTCCGGTCGGCCGCCTGGTCCTCGACGGCGGGATTCCACCACGGGTCGAAGATGATGACGGTGTCAGCGGACGTGAGGTTGATCCCGACGCCGCCCGCCTTCAGGCTGAGCAGGAAAACGCGCACATCAGGATCGGAGTTGAAACGGTCGATGCGTTCGGCGCGGTCATGTGTGGAGCCGTCGAGATACTCGAATTCGATCTTCTGTGCGTCCAGGCTGTCGCGGATGATGGACAGCATGGATGTGAACTGGCTGAAAATAAGGACCTTGTGTCCGGAGTCAAGCGTTTCCAGCAGAAGCTCATTCAGAAGGTCGAGCTTGGCCGACGTGATTCCCGCGCCTTCGTCGTCGGGGAGGAGTTCCGGCGCGCAGCAGACCTGCCGCATTCGCATGATGGAGGCGAGCAGATGGATATGCGTGATGGAGCGGTCGCCGGATTCAAGTTCGCTGAACTGCCTGTACTGCTCGTTTGCGCGTTTTTCAAGCGTCTGGTAGAGTTTCCGCTGCGGGGACTCCATGTCGCAGTAAAGAAGCTGTTCCTGTTTGGGCGGGAGCTCAAGGCAGACGTCTGCCTTGCGGCGGCGGAGCATGAACGGCGCGATGCGTCGCGCGAGCTCTCGTTTCAGTTCGGCGCTGGCAGCGATCTCGGAATACTTCTCGCGGAACGAATTGAGCGAACCGAGCAGGCCGGGGTGGAGGAAGTCAAACATGCTCCAGAGGTCTTCGGCGGAATTCTCCAGCGGGGTGCCGGTGAGGATGATCCGGCTGTCGGAGGGAATGGATTTGCAGGAGCGGGCATTGAGACTGAGCGGATTTTTGATATGCTGGGCCTCATCCAGGATCAGCGTGGACCATTTGACGGCGGCGATATGTCCGATGTCGCGCCGCACGAGCGCATACGAGGTGATGACGATCTCGCGCGTGGCTGCCTTTTTCCAGAGGGCGCCGCGGTTTGGGCCGTTCACGACGAGCGTACGGAAGCGCGGCAGGAAACGTTTGATCTCCGCGGCCCAGTTTCCGACCAGCGTGGTGGGGCAGACGACCAGCGCGGGAAGCCGTTTTTGAGGAGAGACGGCGAGGAAAGCAAGGACCTGGACGGTTTTGCCGAGGCCCATTTCGTCCGCGAGGATGAGGTTGCAGCCGCGGTTTGACATGCCGTTCAGCCAGGCTACGCCAGTCTTCTGATATTCGCGGAGCTGACCGTTGAAGACAGCCGGATCGAGTTCGGGGCGGTCCGGAGTGCTCAGGACGCTGTCATAGTCCAGTTTCAGGCGCAGAAAATCGACCGGCACTGCGCCGGGCAATTCCGAGGCGGCGTCCGCCCAATAATACGCCGCGTGACGCGGGATCCGGATGATCTCGGCGTCCGGGGCATCGTCTGTGCCGGGCAAATAGGTGACGACCGGCTGAAGCGAGGCGGCCAGACGCCGCAGGGCGTCGGGGATCCGCACGAAATGTTTGCTGAGAGCGGAGGACGGCAGATAGTTTTCACCTTTCGAGGCAGCTGCGGCCAGGTCGTTCCAGCGGATCGCAGCGCCGCCCGCGGTCAGGCGGACGCCGAGTTCGAACCAGTCCGGTCCGGAACCGCGGAGCGTCGTCCGGAGCGACAGGCGCGAGTTTTCGCCCGCGATCGAAGCAAGCTCCGAATTGAGGAGGAAATCGCGGCCTTCGCGTTCCCAGCGCGGGATGACTTCCTCGATGAACATGCCGACCGCTTCCCGGTCGCTCAGACGGTATACGACAGACGGACCGGACACGGAGCGCTTCGTGCGATGCGAAAACCCGAAATGAATCAGTTCCTCGTGGCGGAGCGTCTCCTCCTGCGTGTTGCGCAGCCAGAACATGGCGGCATGGCCGGCAGAGCCGAACCGCGTGGCATCGGTCGCGCAAAGCTGGCTGCCGTAGTTGAACATCATGGAAAGTTCGAGCGTACCGTCGTCGAGGAACCGCCCGTCGTAAACCGTGCGGAACTTGCGTTCGCGCACCTTCATGCCGGTGGACGGCAGGATGCGGATGGGCAGGTCCTTCGTCGCAAGAAGAAGCTTCGCCGCCTCGTCATCGCATGGCTGGATGGTCGTGCGGAGGAAATTGCGTATCCATGCCACGTCGTTGCGGGCGGGCAGCCACCAGTACTCGCCGAGCATCCCGACCCAGCAGCCGTTGCGGCCGGCGATGACTTTCACGTCCTTCAGCGGCAGGGGCGACCCTTTGACCAGGATGGCGGACCGCAGCAGATACCCCGTGCGGAGTTTTTCGAGCAGGAGCACAGGCGAGGCCTGATCCGGGTGAACGACGATCCGCTGCCCTTTGTGGACGAAACGTGTGAAACCGGGCAGGCAGTGGAAGAATTCGGTGCATTGTTCCGCAGTGAGGGATAGCGTCTGATGCTCCAGCTGTTCGGCGTTGATCGCGAGGAAACGGATGATCTGGCGATCCTGCGGCGGGAACTCGGCGAGACGCAGCGAAGCGGTCGACTTGTCGAAATGAAGCTGACGGAGATTGGTCTGGTTGCCGGCGTAGGCGCGGGTCCCGTTGACCAGGTTCACATGGAAATGCACGTTTTCCCATTTACTCGGAGCATGCGGGAACTCGTCTTCGGATTCGATCTCGACATGGGCGGGGTGTTCCCCGAGAAGCTCGGTCAGGAGCTCGGGGATCCCGACGAACCGCAGTCCGGCGAACTGCGCCGGCAGGTCCGGCAGCTGGGGCTCCTCGTGCTTCTTGATCGTATATTTCGCATGGTAAAGCGCCGCCGCCATCGAATGCGGACAGAACCCGGGAAACTGGCCGCGGCATGTGCATGTGCCGGAGAATGGACCATTCGGGAATCCGCGGATCTCGGCGTGCGAGACCATGCCGTTCGCATCGCGGCAGACGGCACGGAGGACACCTCGTTCGATTTCGTGACAGCAGAGCAGACCTCCGCTGTGCAGGATCTGCTTTGCCTTTTTGAACACTTCCTTCGAACTTGCGGCTATTAATCTCGCTTCAAAACTTTCGCCCATTTGATCCATTCCTGTTTTTTTTATGGATAAAGAACATATAATATAGTTCAATGCGTAAAAAAAAGCAATGACAAAACACCCTTTTTCCTGAAAAAAAGCGGTTTCGACCCGCCAGAACGCTTCTCCGGCCGCATTCTGTTCGGCTTCACCGCCGCCGGAACGATGTTTTTTAGTAAAAAAAACGGTTTCGTGCTTGCATTTTCCCGAAACACGGGGTATAGTAAAAGAACAATTCAGCAATGGCGTGATGGTCGAGCGGCTAAGGCAACGGTTTGCAAAACCGGTTCTGGTGGGTTCAACTCCCACTCACGCCTCCAATTTCGCCCCCTCCTTGAGGCGGCAGGGTTCCCCCTCATTGTCCCTGCCGCCTCTTTTCATATCCTGACAACGGACCGGCCGGGGCAGCGCCGCCACCATTCATTCGTCACGACGGGGAAAGTGTTTTGCGAAAAAACGCCGGAAAAACTTGATTTCGGACGAAAACGTGGTATAGTAGGAGGATCAATCACCCCCCGAACGGAGCCAGTCATGGGAAAACACAAAGTCCTGAACACCCCCGCCATCCGGCGCATCCCGACCTATCTGCATAAGCTCATGCTCATGCACGCGGCCGGAGAGGAATTTGTTTCGACGTCCAAACTGGCGGACTACATGGGGCTGGACCCGATCATTGTACGGAAGGATTTCGAACTGACCGGCATCCAGGGAACGCCTGGCGTCGGGTTCAAAACGGAGGAGCTGATCGCCTCGCTCCGGAGGTTCCTCGGCTGGGACGAACGTACCACGGCGTGCCTCGTCGGCGCGGGATCGCTCGGCAGCGCCCTGCTCGGCTACGAGGAATTCGCGGAATACGGCCTGCGGTTCACGTTCGTATTCGATGCCGACTCCCGCAAGCACGGGATGCTGATCCATGCGCACGAAGTGCTGGACGTGCGGAAGATGCGGGACTACCTGGCCCCCGCGCCGCCGGACATCGGCATCATCTGCGTGCCATCGTCTACAGCCCAGATGGTCGCGGATGAACTCGTGCAGTGCGGCGTGAAGGCGATCTGGAATTTCGCGAACGTATGCCTGCGGGTCCCGCATGACGTGATCGTGCAGAGGGAAGTCATCGCGGGCGGATTCGCCCTGCTCTCCATGAAGCGCCGCAGCCACGGCGCGGAGACCGGCCAGGACGACTGACCGACCCCTGCCCTTTCCCCAAAAGAAAAACGCCGTCCGGGATTGCGACGGCGTTTTTTTGCTCAGAAGAGGTTTTGGAACCAGTTCTTTTTCTTCACCTTTATCTTGGATTTGCGGATCATGGCGACGTCGCTCTGGACGTGCGTCACGCAGTCCAATACGGAACCGGAGAATCCGGGCACGCCTTCGGGGATCGCGCGGTTCACGACCTCCGTGGCGGAACGTTCGACGCGGAACGGCGGATCATCTCCGCCGTCGGGGAACTGGAAGTGGACTTCTAGCTTGAAATCGTAACCGGGGATGTTGGCGGATTCTGCCAGGAAGAAAACGTTCTGGGCGAGGATGTCGCCCTCGTAGAACTTCGAGGGATTGTTGTAGGTCGCGGTCGCCGTCACCTTGTCTTCGGCAAGTTCCAGCCCGTTCGCCTTGATCGCCTCCAGCATCGGCTTCGCGGAAGCCGTCCATTTTTCGCCCGGCTTCACCTTGCGCGTCTTGCCGAGATACTCCTCCGGATGGTCCAGCGGCGCCGCAAACATGGATGCGATCAGGCGGCGCGCGCCGGGAAGCATGTCGCGGATTTCCTTTTTCGTCTTCGTGCCGGAAGTCTCGCCGGAGCCGCCGGCCAGTACGGACGCCGCCGCATCCTCCTCCGTACCGAGGGGGATGTCCCGCAGGTTCACGCCGGAGGACCGGACGATGGCGGTCATGCCGGCGAGCGGGGCGTAATCGGTTTTCACGCCGTCGACGATCTGGTACAGGACATCGACCTTGAACTGGATCACGAGCGGGTCGAGCGACTGGTAGATGAGCTCGCCGGCCGCATGGATCTCTTGCGTTTCGCGGCGGCGCGGCGGGTTGTTGATCCCGACCAGCTTCATCCGGTAGGTCCGTATCTGCCGCGTGTTCACGGAGATCACATACGTCTCCCCGACTTTCGGGCGTCCGTCGAAATGCAGCTCGACCGCCTTGGCATCTTTGGCTTCAATGGATGCGGGAAGCAGGAACAGCCCTGCCGAAAAGAGCGCGGCGCAGCAGAAAACTAAGGCTGTACAGATTCTATTTCTCATACGAACTCGAAATCATCCATGGTCTGAAGTTCACGATGCACGAACTCGGCGGCCAGAGCAAACGCGCGGGCGCGATGGCTGAGCTTGCTCTTCACCTCTTCGCCGAGCTCGCCGAACGTCTTGTCATATCCGTCCGGGATAAAGATCGGATCGTATCCGAATCCCTGTGTGCCGCGCGGTTCCGGCGCAATGATGCCCGTCACCTCGCCGCGGAACGTCTCCACGATGTCGCCGCGGTAGGCCAGCGCGATGACGCAGACGAACCGCGCGCGGCGGTCATCAAAACTTTTCAGCTCGTCCAGGAGTTTCGCCATCTTTTCGGGATAAGTGGCGTTTTCTCCGGCATAACGGGCGGAATAGATACCCGGTGCGCCGCCCAGCGCCATCACTTCCAGCCCGGAATCGTCCGCGAAGGCCGCCATATCGGCATAACGCGCCGCCTGACCGGCCTTGATGCGGGCATTTTCCTCGAAGGATTTGCCGTCTTCGATGATTTCGGGGAAGCCTTTGATCGTATCGGGAGAGATGATGCAGACGCGACCGGAATCGGCCGAAGCATTGAGCATATCCTGAAATTCCTGGATCTTATGCTTGTTTGTGGTGGCGGCGAGGATCTGAAGCATGGAAGCGTGTCTCCTGTTCTTAATTGCCTGTCAGTTCGTTATAGATTTTTTCATATTCATCGACCATGTGCGCGACGGAGCACAGCACAAAAGGCTTGGAGCGGCCCGCGTTGACCGCCTCGGACAATGCTTTCGCCAGCCTGATCCCGTCCGGGTCGCTGTTGAAATCGATGCTCTGCGCGAACCCGTCCGTATACAGGTCGCAGAGTTCCGGGAGAGAATCGGCCGTGGAGGTGACCACGGGAAGACCAAGCGTCATGGCTTCGGTAAGCGTGAGGCCGTAGCCTTCATAGCGGGACGGCACCACCATTGCGTCGAATGCGGCCATCAGGCCGCGCGCGTCAGAACGGTATCCCGGCAGCGCGAATTTGAGGTTCGGATAATGCATCGCCCGCACCCGGCTTTCCAGATCGTCGCGCTCCGGGCCTTCGCCGATGATGACGACGCCCCAGCGTTCCCCCTCCGGCACACGGTCGGACAGCGCCTTCATGCGGTCGAACAGCAGATCGTATCCCTTCTGTCGGTCGAGCCGCCCGACGGATCCGATCACTCTGGTGCAATCCTCCATCATGCACCACTTGCGGAAATCGCGGCATTCCTCCGGCGTGGCAGGCTCCACGGCGTCGCATCCATTGTAGACGACCTGGAACCTTTTCCGCGGGATCCGGCAGACGGCGGAATGGAATCGCGCGGCTGCCTTGGACACAGCGGTCAGCGCGGTCGCGTGCCGGACCGACATGCGGTCCAGCATGAAATAGAACCCCTGCGTGCGACGGCGGTCTGCGATATGGATCGTATTCACAAGCGGGATCCCGCTCCCGGCAAGCGCGAACCTTGCCAGCAGATTGGCATGCATCATGTGCGAATGGACGATTTCCGGCTCCAGGCGCTGGAGGGCGTACCGCACCAGGAACGGCAGCACGAAGAAGTCGAGCTTGGTGGCGTTCAGGAACGCCACACGCGCGCCGGCTGTCTGAAGTGCATCCACCAGGCAGTCGTCATGCGGCGGCGCCATCAGGGACAGCACGTCGCATGTGTGCCCCCGGGCGATCAGGTTGCACACCAGATCGGTCAGGACTCGTTCCGCCCCGGCCGGATCCAAATCTGTTATGAGTGATACGATTTTCATAGCGTTTTGATCCAAAAAAGCGAACTGCAACATAAGCCGGATTCTGTCTCCGCGTTTCCGCGGGGGCGACCATCTGTCTAAGCGGCCAGAACCCGGGACTATAGCGCCGCGGGCAGCGGCATCGTCCCCTATTTGGCCTTGCTCCGGAAGGGGCTTGCCATGCGGCCCGGATCACTCCGGAGCCCGGTGGTCTCTTACACCGCCGTTTCACCCTTACCGGCCGTCCGAAGACGGTCGGCGGTCTGTTCTCTGTTGCGCTTTCCTTCCCGCGGGGTTGCCCCCGCGGCATCCTTCTTGAAGAAGGACTTCCTGCCCTGTGGAGTCCGGACTTTCCTCTTTGCAAAGCAAAGCGGCCGCCGTTGCAGTTCACGCATCTACTATATCACGCGCACGCTAAAATTACAAATCATTTTCGCGTTTTTCGAAAAGGAAGATGCGGGAAGAGCCGCGCCGGCAATACGCGGAGGACATCGCGAAGGCTTTTTCGGATTTTTTTTGTTCCCCGGTTTGCATTCTGTTCTCCCGTGTGATACATTGTTCTGCTGACCCCGTGAGAAAAGAAACGGAAAGAACACCCGGAGCAAGCTATGATGTTATGTCAGATCTGCAAGGCCAATCCGGCCACCATTCACATACAGGAAATCGTCAACGGCGAAACCAACACCCTTCACATCTGCCCGGAATGCGCAAAAAAACGCAATCTGGTCGAGGGAAACGCCGCGAATTCGCACTTTCATGAGATGCTCGAACGCCTCACGCAGGCGATCGCAAACAGCGCCGACCTGAAACTCGCCGAGCTGTTCGAACAAAAACAGCAGGAAGAAGAGGAAACAGCGGACCTCCAGTGCGGTGTTTGCGGAACAAGCTGGCATGCGTACAAGAAAAACGGGAAAGTCGGATGCGCCGCCTGCTACGAACAGTTCGGGCAACGCATCCTCGAGGAGATCCGGCTCAACCAGCACGGCAGCGTGCATTCCGGCAAGACGCCGCCGGAAACGGTCGAACAGTGGCATGACCCGGCGGTTTCCGAACGCATCAATCTCCGGCGCGAACTCGAACGGATCCGCAAGGGCCTCGACGAATCCATACGCCGTGAGGAATTCGAACAGGCGGCCGAGCTCCGTGACAGGATCACGGCGATCGAAGCCGAGCTGAAGACCGCCGAGCTCATTCCGGACGAATCCGCACCGGAAACACCGCCAAAGAAAACGCGCGCCCGCGGCAGGAGGAAAAGTTCATGATCTTCCACCCCCGCATCCGCCATGTCGCGGCAAAAGGCCCCGTCTTCATCGGACAGGGGCCGATCCTCTCGACATTCCTTTCCCTCTCTCGGAATATCGAGGGATTCCAGTTCCCGGCGACAGCCTCCGCGAACATCCTGGAGTCGGTCGCCGAGCTTACTCTTGCCGCGATGCATCACGAAGACGTGCACAGCCTGCTCCCGAGCATGTTCCAGATCAAGCATGAACTTCTGACCTCGTCCGACCGGGACCTGCTCGTCGAACGAGAGCTGATGGACCATTCGCAGACGGATATTGCCGCCTGCCGCGTGTTCGTCTGCGCCGAGGACGGGTCCACCTCGATCCTTCTGAACGGCGACGACCACATCTGGCTTCATATGACCGCGCCCGGATCGGCGTTCCGCGAGACATGGGACCGTATGTCCACGCTCGAATCCGCGCTCGCACGCCATCTCCGGTTCGCGTTCCATCCGCGCTTCGGCTATCTGACCGGTTCGCCCTCGCTCGTCGGAACCGGACTAAAGATCACGTTCCTGATCCATCTGCCCGCACTCGGGCTCTCCGGGCGCAGGAAACGCATCCTGGAACGCCTGGAGGACGCCGGACTTGCCGCCGCACCGTATTTCCCCGTTGAGGGGAAAGCCGCCGGAAACCTCTTCCTCATCTCCAACCGCACTACGCTCGGCGAACGGGAAGAGGACCTGGGACTTCGCATGACGGAGATCGTCACAGCCATCTCCCGCGAAGAAGAACGCACCCGCGCCGAACTCATCAACCGGCAGAAACTGCTGTTCCTCAACGCCTGCGGCCGCGCCTACGGACTGCTTCGCAACACCTACCTCATCCCGACCTCGGAAGCACTCGACGCCCTTTCCATCATGAAACTCGGCGCGGACTCCGGCGTCTTCCGCCATTTCACGCGGCAGGACTGGGCGGAACTCCTCCTGGAATGCCAGCCCGCGCACCTCTGCTGCAGCATGAACATGAACCTGTCGCCCGTGGAACGCGGCAAATACCGCGCCACTCGATTCCGCGAACGCCTCAACGGACCGGAGGCCGCACCGGAAACCGGCGACGAAACGGAAACCTGAACCTGCCCGGACATCAGCAAACCGGATCCGCAGCACAACGAAAAACAGCCCGGCACCGAGAAGACATGGACACCACGTTTTTCAGCATCGCACTGGCCGTTCTCGAAATGACCTTCCTTTTCGTGACGCTCCTGCTGCTTCACGGCCTGAAGAAACAGCTCGGCGCCCCGGCATCCTATGTGGCAATGGGCCTGCTCTTCGGCTTCACGCAGTTCGCGGGCGCGGGCGGCATCACGATCGTCACCGGGTATTCCGGGTTCGATATCCCGCTTTCGTCCGGCGTGCTCATGCTGCCCTTCCTGGGGATCCTCGCGGTCATCTACATCGCCGACGGCACGCTGTCTGCCCAGCGCGTGATCATCGGACTCATGATCTCCCTGGCGCTGTATCTCTATCTGGCGCACCTCACCGTGACGCAGGCAAAAATGCTCCCGTCCCAGGACACCGCCGCCGACCAGCTCCCCGTGGCATTCGCCGCCATGATGCGCAGCAGCCTCCGCGTGATGGCCGCCAACGTCCTCTCCTTCACGGTCGACATCTTCCTGATCCCGATCTTCTATCAGGGGCTCCGCAACCGCCGCATTAACCTTTTCCTCTGCGTCGCCGCATCGCTCATCGCCGTCCAGCTGAGCGATGCCCTGGTCTTCTCCGCCGTGTATCGCTGGGGGCGCCCGGACTGGTGGCTCGACCTGGAGACGTCCTACCTCTTCAAGACCCTCATGGTGCTCTGGCTCAGCGTCATCATCACCTTCTACCTCTCCCGCATCCGCTACGAGCTCCCCGGCGAGGGCCGCGGCGCGCTCGACATTGTCATCGCGTTCTTCGGCAACTACGGTAAACGGGTCGAGCTGGAAAAGACACTCCGCGACACCGAGGAACGCTACCGTGTGCTGTTCCGCAACGCAGTCGCAAGCATTTTTCTGACCGATCCGAACGGCGTCATTTCCGAGGTCAACGACGCAGCCGCCACGATGTTCCACACATCCGCCGACGGACTCAAGGACAAGTCGTTCCCCGAACTCGTCGGGATTGACAGGGGAGAATGGGACGCGCTCCTGAAGGAACCCGAGGCGCGCTACACCGCCACACCCCCGGGCACAGACCGCATCCTCGAACTCGCCATCAACCGCATCTTCATCGACGAGACCCCGATGGCGCTGGTCCACGGGCGCGACGTGACCGAACAAACGCGCCTGGAACACGAACGCGAAGTCTGGCGCGAACAAACGTTCCACCGCCAGCGCCTCGAATCCATCGGCGAACTGGCAGGCGGCATCGCACACGACTTCAACAACTTCCTTCAGGCGATCCAGGGACATCTCGACCTCATCAAGTACATGTACCCCGTCCGCGAGGAAAACGCCCGCCGCCACATCGAGGTCATCGACACCATCACCGAACGCGCTGCCACCCTCACGCGCGATCTGCTCGGATTCGCGCGCCGCGGCAACTTCACCGCGTCCGAAATCGACCTCACTGCTTTCCTGAACACCTCCGCGGCTATGTTCCTGCCGTCCGCCGCCGGCATCGACTTCAGCCTCGAACTCCCGGACAAAGGCGGAACCGGCGGATCCGATGCGCCATTGATCGTCCGGGGCGACTCCGTCCAGCTCCAGCAGGTCATCCTGAACCTCCTCATGAACGCACGCGACGCCGTGAGGAAGATCCCGGAACACGACCGCCATATCACCATTTCGCTCGGCACGCCGGCGGGTCTCGGCATCGACCCGCTCCCGCCTCCCGACGCCGAGGTCTCCCCGGATGCCCGTTACTGCGTGATCCGCATCAAGGACTCCGGTCCCGGCGTGCCGGACGAACTCCGCGCCCGCATCTTCGAGCCGTTCTTCACCACGAAAGCGGTCGGACAGGGTACCGGCATGGGACTCTCCATGGCGTACGGCATCCTCATTTCCCACAAAGGCTGGCTTCAGCTTGATCCGCCCGACCCTGATTCCCCCGGGGCGGCATTCTCGCTCTTCCTCCCGCTCAAAGAGCCCGCAGCGAAACCGTAATCGGGTGGACCATCGCCGCGTGCTGACGGCGTCGCATTTGTTTTCGTCTTTTCGGGCGTTTCCTGCGCGCGCGGCTTGACTTTTTCCGTTTCCGCGTGTAGATTAACCTGTTTCTTTTTAACGCAGAAATGCTGGCGCGGCATAGTCCCCGCCTGAACGATCCAAGGAGACCCCCTGACATGAATATCCTCGTGCTCGGAAGCGGCGGTCGCGAACACGCGATCTGCCGCAGTTTGAAGCTCAGCCCGGAAACGACCCGACTGGTGTGCATCCCCGGGAGCCCCGGCATCGCGCAGATTGCCGAATGCCCGGCGGACGTCCCCGGCTCCGACTGGCCCGCCATCGCCGACTACGCCGCGGCGAACGCCATCGACCTCGTGGTCGTCGGTCCGGAAGCGCCCCTGTGCGACGGTGCCGCCGACCTGGTCCGCGCGAAGGGCATCCCGGTCTTCGGCCCCTCGAAGGCCGCCGCCCAGCTGGAAGGCAGCAAGGATTTCTCCAAGAAGTTCATGGATAAATACGGCATCCCGACCGCCGCGTTTGCCTCGTTCGACAACGCCGCCGACGCCCGCACCTATGTGAACGCGCAGTACGACGCCGGTCGCGAGCTCGTCGTGAAGGCGGACGGCCTCGCCGCGGGCAAGGGCGTGATCGTCTCGAAGGACCGTGCCGAAGCGCTCGCCGCCGTGGAAGCGTGCTTCAGCGGGGCGTTCGGCGCTGCTGGCGCACGTGTCGTGCTGGAAGAGCTCCTCGTCGGCGAAGAAGCCTCCATCTTCGCGCTCGTCGACGGGAAGACGATCACCGCGCTCGCCAGCTCGCAGGACCACAAGCGCCAGCTCGATGGCGACAAAGGGCCAAACACCGGCGGCATGGGCGCGTATTCTCCTGCCCCGGTCGTGACCGACGCCCTGATGGCCGAGGTGCAGAAGAAAGTCCTCGACCCCTTCCTCGCCGGGATCCGGGCGGAAGGGCTCGACTACCGCGGCCTCATCTACGCGGGAATCATGGTCACGAAGGACGGTCCGAAGGTGCTCGAGTTCAACGTGCGCTTCGGCGACCCCGAGACCGAAGCCGTGCTCCCGCGCCTGCGTTCCAGCCTCGCCGACGCCCTTTACAAGACCGCCACGGGACGTCTCGCCGAGGTCAAGCTCGACTGGAATCCCGATCCCTGCGTCTGCGTGGTACTGGCTTCCGGCGAATACCCCGCCGGCCCCATCGTGAAGGGACACGTCATCGGCGGCATCGAGGAAGCCGAGGCGAAGGGCGCGGTCGTGTTCCACGCCGGGACCGCCATGCAGGACGGCAAGTTCGTGAACAAGGGCGGCCGCGTGCTGGTCGTCTCGAAGAGCGCTTCGACGATCCGGGCGGCCATCGATGCCGTCTACGAGGCTCTCGCCCCGATCTCCTGGGAGAATATGCAGTACCGCCATGACATCGCGGAAAAAGCCCTGAAACATCTTCAATCCTGAACGCAAACTTAATTCATACCACACCCGAAAGGAATCTCCGATCATGAGTCTGCAAACCATCGAATACCGCGGCTGGAAAGACTGCCTGCTCCTCGACAACGGCGACATCGAGCTCGTCGTCTCCGTCGGCCTCGGCCCGCGCGTCCTCTCGTTCAAGCGCAAAGGCGGCGCGAATTTCTTCAAGAACTTCGACGACCAGATGGCGAACATCTCGCAGGACACGTGGCAGAGCTACGGCGGCCACCGCCTGTGGCACGCGCCGGAAGTCTGGACCCGCACTTATTACCCGGACGTGCAACCGGTCAAGTACACCTGGGAAGAAAACGTCCGCATGTGCTTCGGCGGCCTCGACGTCCCCTGCTCCCGCCTCACGCTCACCTGCGAGACCGAGACCACGTCCCGCCTCCAGAAGGAAATCGTGATCGACTTCCCCGACTCCGGCACGTTCGTGAAGGTCACGCATCGCATTTATAACCGCGGCCCCTGGGCGGCCAAGTTCGCCCCGTGGGCGCTCTCCGTCATGGCGCCCGGCGGCACGGTCATCGTCCCGCAGGAGCCCTTCGTGCCGCACGGCCCCGGCGAAGGCCAGTCCTTCGCGGCCGGACGTGCCATCGTGTTGTGGCAGTTCACGAACATGGCCGATCCGCGGTTCGTCTGGGGCAAGCGCTTCATCCGCATGAGCCAGGACGACGCGTATCCGACCAAGCAGAAGTTCGGCGGCATGATCAAGCCCGGCTGGGCCGCCTACGACTTCGGCTCCGAACTCTTCATCAAGCATTTCGCGTTCTTCCCCGGCGCAAACTACCCGGACTACGGCTGCAACGCCGAGTTCTACACCGAGCCCGGCATGCTTGAGATCGAATCCCTCGGCCCGGAAGTCCCGGTCGAACCCGGCGACTTCGCCGAGCACATCGAGACCTGGCAGATCGAGCAGGTCGCGGCATCCAAAGACGACGACGCGCTCGCCGAACAGCTCAAGCCCTTCGGCCTCTGAGCACGTTTTCAGCTCGATTCTTTCTGGCATCCGTCCCCCGCGCAGGGACGGATGCTTTTTTTCGGAAAAAACAATCAAATCTTTGATTTGCGAATTGCAAAAACAAAAAACTAAAGTATATTATAATGGCAAATGGTATTGAAAAAAACAGCCGTTGCCAAGTGCCTGACGCGGCCCGGCGCAAATGATCGGAGCAGCATATGAGCAATCAAAACATCGACGCCTTCATGGCGAACTTCAAGTTCGAAAGCCTTACTTTCGACGACATCTCCCTCCTGACCCAGTATGCCGATTTCCTCCCCTCGGACACTGACATCTCCACGAAGTTCACCCGCAATATCAAGCTGAACATTCCGTTCGTCAGCGCCGCCATGGACACCGTGACCGAGGCCGAAATGGCGATCGCCATGGCCAAGCAGGGCGGCATCGGCGTCATCCACAAGAACCTCGACGTGCAGACGCAGGCCGAAGAAGTCCGCAAGGTCAAATTCTACCTCAACGGCTTCATCAAGACCCCGATCACCTTCCGCGAAGACCAGACCGTGCAGGAGATGCTGAACTACAAGGAAGCGCACAACTTCTCGTTCTCCGGATTCCCCATCGTGGACAACAACGGCAAGCTCGTCGGCATCATCACCGCCCGCGACATCAAGTTCCTCTCCAGCTTCGACATCCCGATCCGCGACGTGATGACCAAGCCGGTCGTCTACGCCAACGGCGCACCCTCGCTGGAAGACGCCTTCCAGCTCATGATGAAGAACAAAGTCGGCAAGCTCCCGACCATCGACAAGGACGGCAGGCTCACCGGACTCTTCAGCTTCACCGACGTCCGCACGCTCATCGAGAACATGGAGCCGGCGTACAACCGCGATGCCGAGCACCGTCTGCGCGTGGCGGCTGCCGTCGGCCCGTACAACGAGGACCGCATCGAAGCGCTGGCGCAGGCCGGCGTGGACGCGTTCGTGATCGACACCGCGCACGGCCACAGCAAGGGCGTAATCGACACCGTGAAGTATATCAAGGACAAATACACCGGCATCGACGTCGTGGCGGGCAACATCGCCACCTATGACGCCGCGAAGGCGCTGCTCGACGCGGGCGTCGACGCGGTGAAGGTCGGCATCGGCCCCGGCTCCATCTGCACCACGCGCGTGGTCGCCGGCGTCGGCACCCCGCAGGTCTCCGCCATCTACGAGGCGTACAAGGCCATCGGCGAGGAAGTCCCGATCATCGCGGACGGCGGCATCAAGCAGTCCGGCGACGTGCCGAAAGCCATCGCGGTCGGCGCTTCCTGCGTCATGATGGGCTCCGTGCTCGCCGGCACGCTCGAAGGACCCGGCGAAAAGACGTTCCGCAACGGTCGCCGCTACGTGCTCTACCGCGGCATGGGCAGCCTCGTGGCGATGCAGAAATCCAAGGGCAGCCGCGAACGCTACGGCCAGAAGGACACCGACGACGTGAAGCAGATCGTCCCGCAGGGCGTCGAAGGCATGGTCCCCTACCGCGGCTCCCTCAGCGAAGTCCTCTGCCAGTTCATCGGCGGTCTCCGCTACTCCCTTGGCTACTGCGGCACCAAGACCATCCCCGAACTCCGCGCCCGCGCCAAAGTCACGCGCGTCAGCCCCTCCGCCCTGAAGGAGGCGCATCCGCACGACATCATCATGACGCGCGACGCGCCGAACTACATGCAGGAAAACTGAGCCGGTTTCCCTCCGGCTTCTTAACCACGGGAAAGATCGCGGACCATGTTCAAATTACTGCTGTCCCTGCTGATCTCTCCCGTGCTTTTTCTGCTCGCGCTGGACGGCATCGCCGCGGGCATCTGCTGCTGGCTCGTCTCACGCGGGTTCTCCGGCGCGGAATCCGCCGTGCATTCAGCAAAAGCCTCCGCCTATTTTCTGATCGCGAGCGGGCTCACGCTGAGCGTGGTCTGCGTCGCCGCGGGCATCCCGCTGATGATCCTGTCGTTCGTCTTCAAGAGCTGGCGGCGCGCGCTCGTCTGCATCGGCATCACGCTCGGAGCCGCCGCGCTCTGGCGGTATTTCATGCTCCTGCCGTATTTCCTCTGAGGCGGACGATCTCATGCTCATCGTCGCCGACTCCAAAATCCCGTACCTCGAAGGCGTTTTCGAGCCCTATGCCGACATGCGCTACCTCGATCCCGGCGAGATCACGCCGGAGACCGTGCGCGACGCCGACGCGCTCATCGTCCGCACACGCACGAAATGCGACGCGGCGCTCCTCGAACATTCCCGCGTCAGAATCGTCGCTACCGCCACCATCGGCATTGACCACATCGACACCGACTGGTGCGGCACACACGGGGTCTTTTGGAAGAACGCCGCCGGGTGCAATGCCGCGTCCGTGGCGCAGTACATGACCTCGGCGCTGCTCCGCGTTTCGCTCCGGCATAACGTGGATTTGAGGGGGAAGACGCTCGGAATCGTCGGCTGCGGAAACGTGGGCACGAAGGTCGCCGCCGCGGCCGCCGCGCTCGGCATGAACGTGCTCCTGAACGACCCGCCGCGGGTGAGATGGGAGAAACTGACGGGTTTCGTCGACCTCGAAACGATCCGGCGCGAAGCGGATTTCATCACGCTCCACGTACCGCTGTGGGGCGCCGAATACGGGGAGTTTCGGACGGAACACATGGCAGACGAGGCTTTCTTCCGCGGGCTGAAACGGAAGCCGTTTTTCTTCAACGCCTCGCGAGGGGACGTCGTGGACGAACCCGCGTTGAAGGATGCGATCAGGACCGGGCGCATTTCTGGTGCCGTGCTGGACGTGTGGCACAACGAGCCGGAGATCGACCGCGAGCTTCTGTCGCTCGTCGATTTCGCCACGCCCCATATCGCGGGGTATTCCGCCGACGGCAAGGCGAACGGCACGGCGATGGTGGTCGAAGCCGTGGTGAAAAAGTGTTTCTGGGACAACCACTATGCTTACCTCCCCCTGCAACCCCTGCGCGAGTCCATTCAGCAGGTGAAAGCGGACATCCTGGCGAAGGTCCCCGCGCCTGCCAACCCGGTCATCATGCTCGATCCCGCTTCGCCGCATCCGCTCGCGGACGCCGTGTTCGCTTCCTACGACGTCGCCGATGACGATGCCGCGCTCCAGGCCGCGCCGGAAAGCTTCGAATCTCTGCGCGGCTCCTACCGCGTCCGCCGCGAGTTCCCCGCCTACACGGTGCGTTCGGACAACCCCCTGCCCTCCTCCCTCCGCGACGCGCTCCGGCAGCTCGGTTTCCGCCTCGCCTGAGCCGGACATCTCCGCCTCGCCTGAGCCGGACACTCCCTTCTCAGCACGATTCTTCTTCTGCTGTCCTCTCTCCCCCCCCCAACACGCCGCTCCCCCTTTGAGGACATATAAATTACATAATACATATATTGGTCTTATCAGTCGTCTTATTGGTCTTATCGGTCTTATCCTGCGAGCTCACGGGCTGCATGATCCCCTCCTCTGCCATCTCCTCGGATTACGGGCACGAAAAATCCGGGGCCGGTTTTGAGGCCGGTCCCGGATCGTTTTACCTTAAATAACCTGGAGTGTGACGGATCAGAGTCCGCCGCAGACGGCGAGCAGGACGCCTGCCGCGACCGCGGAGCCGATCACGCCGGAGACGTTCGGGCCCATGGCGTGCATGAGCAGGAAGTTCTGGCTGTCGTATTCGAGGCCGAGCTTATTGGCGACACGGGCCGCCATCGGGACGGCGGAGACGCCGGCCGCGCCGATGAGCGGGTTGATCTTTTCCTTGGAGAAGAGGTTCATGATCTTGGCGAACATGACGCCCGCGGCGGTGGCGATGCAGAACGCGCAGCAGCCCATGACGAGGATGCCGACGGTCTGGA
>Ga0310786_10003431_pt1 | contig 23062 bp, 15 predicted proteins | sample AusTroGonzalo_MG_FD_203881 | JGI IMG/M metagenome (GOLD analysis project Ga0310786, IMG submission 203881) | Bovine rumen microbial communities from tropical cattle in Woodstock, Queensland, Australia - Gonzalo_03 (v2) (version 2) | ecosystem: Host-associated > Mammals > Digestive system >...
GTATTTTTTAAATAGTTATATATATAGGTATTATTATTAGTAATAAAGATAGATATATTCTTATCTGTTTCATAATAACCTACTACCTTTACCTTTTTCTTATTTATTTTGTATGAAATATTCTTTTTTAAAGGATAATCATACCTATCTTTATAATTAACGATTATTTCATAGTCGTTATTTGGTTTTCTACCTTTAACTATTTTTATATCATTTTTAAATAAATCATAATTAATAAATAATGGATTTTCTTCATCAATGTAATCATAACTAATAAAGCTATCTTTTGAGTAGTTATATATTACTAGTAATGGCAATATATATTCTTTATTTACATATATAGAATTATCAATTTTATTTGAGATACCAACGATTTTAAAGTTATCAAAAAGTGGTATATTTAATTCATAATTTAGAAAATCTTTAGGTTTAATAATGCCTTCGTTTTTATAAGCTGAATTACTGTCTATATTCCTTCTAATTGCTAATATATCTACAACTACTTCATTATTATTTTCTGGAAGTCTCCCGTATAGCAGATCTTTTTTATTTACATCTTCTATTGGAGCAATAGAGGATGTAAATTTAACTTCATTATTATAAAACTGATATAAATCTTCATTAATAAAATTAAATGATATATCAGCACTACCTGGAATATAAATATAATCTTCATTAATATTTTTAATCTTATTATATTTTTTTACTTTATTATTTCCACTTGTAACAAGGAAGTAGTTTTTAGAGTTATTAATAAATTCTTCATCAAGTATTTTTATTGATGCAACATAACTTGATGTTGCATATAAAATAAAACCTGATGAAATAAAGAAACCTAGTAGTAATATTTTTTTAAAGAAACTATAATTAGCTACTTTTTGAAAACCTCTTTTAAAGACGCTAAATATATTAAATATACTTGAATATTTTTTATTTTTAATATTATCAAGATTAAATTCACTACTATTTATATCTTCTTTATTAATTTTTTTATAATGCTCATCAATAAATTCTATTTTAGAATCATCATCAATTATTTCAGTAAGATAATTATCATAAGCTTTAATATAGTAATTACCATTTTTTACTACAATATCTAATTTTATTTTTGCATTATCGTTAGAATATATATTTATATTAGAACTACTTTTTATAGTTTCTTTATATTTAAAATCCTTTAAGTAGAATTTATTTTCTATTTGATAATCAAGATCATCTGGATGATCATTTAAGTAGTCTTTTTTAATAACTCCATCATTAAATTCAATGATTCTATTTGCATAAAATTTAGCAAGATTTTGCTCATGAGTTACTAAAACTACAAGTTTTTCTTTGGCTATATTTGAAATTATATTCATAACTTCTATAGTATTTTTAGAATCTAAATTACCTGTAGGTTCATCAGCGAGGATTATATCAGGATCTTTTATAATAGCTCGAGCTATTCCCACCCTTTGTCTTTCTCCACCAGATAACATAGAGCATGGTCTATATTTATACCTAGATAAATCTAGTTTATCTAGCACATACTCTACCTTATTTTTTATAATGCTTCTATTTTTAACACCTATTAATTTAAGTGAAAGAGCGACATTATCATATACACTTTCATCATCAATTAACTTATAATCTTGAAAAATATAACCTATTTTTAGAGTTCTTAACTTATCTCTTTTTCTTGATAAATGTTTCTTTACTTTTTCATCACAAATATAAATGTCACCTTTGCTTTGCTTATCTAATGAACCTATTAGGTTAAGCATTGTAGTTTTACCTGACCCTGATGGTCCTAAAAGAGACACTAAACCTTTATCAGGCAGTGATAATGAAACGTTATTTATAACATGTAGTTCATTTGATTTATGTCTATTAAAATATTTATGTAAATTATTTATCGTAATCATTAGTTAATCCTCCTCCTTATATGCTTTTTGTGCTGTTTTTCTAAAGATGTCTCTAGAGAATTTTAAACTAATAATATATGACATTATAGTAATAACTAAATAGATAAATACAAGTTCAAATAATCCCATATATTCTATTAAATTTTTAAATAATCTGTATTTAATTATATTTAACTTAGTTAAAATTAAAGTAAATATGAAAATTAAATATGATATATTTGCAAATATATATAGCTCAATACTAAGTAGATTTTTACAAATTTTCTTTGTTGAACCTAACATTCTAATTGTAGAAAAATATATTCTTCTAGATTTAAGAATCAATTTTGTTACAAAATAACAAATAAAGAATAATATAACAATTAAAACTATTGTTACGACAGTTTTTAGAATTTGAACCATTTCTATTGATGTTGGTGAAGTTAAATAATCACTTACAACAAAAGTGTTATAACCTTTTTCTTTTAGTAAAGCACTTGTTTTATCTGATAATCTAGGATTATCAAGTCTTATAGAAATTTGATATATACCTTTATCATATAGTTTTTTATAATCATTTTCGCTTATGAATACTTTTCCTTCAACATCATAATAGTATTTAGCTTTATAATATTTTTTATAGTTTCTTTTATTATAAGTGTTAGTTACTTTTAATGATAATTCTTCATTAAATTTTCTATTATTTACTTTGATTTTTATATTTTTATTTTTACAATTTTCTTTTTTACATAAATAATTATGATTTGATGATAAAACAATTTTTCCATCTTTAACATTTTTACTTGGAGTTATGTTGTATTCATAACTGTATGGTTCAACTTCATAAAATATTTTATTAAACTTTATGTAAGTTTTAGAATACTTTCTATTAGAAGCAATTGATATTTCTTTTAATAAATTATCACTAACATATATATTAGCATTTCCGTAATCATTAAAGAAACTATCAAAATATTTGATACCACTTATTTTGTATTTTTTACTATTTACATTGCTTCCTACCATTTGATCAAAAATTGAGAAATTATTTTCTAAAATCTTATTTAAGTCATTTGTTATATAGTAATTATCTTTCTCAGTTTCAATAATTATTCCATAATCATCTACTGGCATATCACCTATGTCTATTTTCCCTTTAAGTTCAGAAAGAGGTTTTAATTTACCATCAAACCATATATCATTATTATCTGTAACTGAATATGTTGTTTCTATAACAGAATCATTTTTATCAATCGATTTAATATTTTCTAACTTTGCTATAGTTTTGTAGTCCTCATCTATAAAAGAAGTATTATCTTTTTTTGTTACTACTATCCTATTTAAATTAGTATCTTGAAAAAAATCATTGCTACCCGTTTTCTTAGTTAGATATTCATCATCTTTAAATGAAGAATACTCTATAGAAATGGCAAAATTTATAAATAAAAATATGAATAAAAGTAAAATAAATTTTACTTTTATATTAAATACATTTCTTATTCCTAGTCTAAGTTTATTCAAAAAAGTAAGATCTTTATATGATGATTCTTTAATAACATTTATGCTATTTACTTCTTTAATTTCTTTGTTTTCAATTATTTTTCCATCACTCATAGTTATTTTTCTTGTTACATACTTTTCTATTTGATCATAGTTATGAGTAACAACAATAACTAGTTTTTCTTTAGAAATTTCACTTAAAAGTTTAAGGACTTCGCAAGAAGATTTACTATCAAGGTTACCTGTTGGTTCATCAGCAAGGATTATAGGGGTATCTTTAGCTAAAGCTCTAGCAATAGCTACTCTTTGCTTTTGGCCACCAGAAAGTTTAGATACTTTAGTATTTCTAAACTTATATAAGCCAACTTTCTTTATTAATGTAATTATATTATTTTTTATATCTTTCTTTTTTGATCCATTTAAAAGAAGTACCAGTTCAATATTCTGATACACAGTATAACTATTTACAAGATTAAAGGATTGAAAGATATTTCCAATATATTTTCTTCTATAGTCTTCAAAATCTTTTTCAGTATAATGGCTTGTTTCTTTTCCATTAATGTACATTTCTCCTTCTTCATAGGAGTCAAGACCACTAATAACATTTAAAAGGGTTGATTTACCAGAACCACTTTCACCTGTAATTGCAACAAATTCACCATTATTTAATTCTAAGTTAACTTTATTAAATCCTGATGCAATAACACCTTTACTATAATAAAATTTGGATACATTTTTTAATGTAATTAAGCTCATTATTTTTGAATTTCCTTTCGAATTATGTAACTAGCAATCATAATTCCAGCACTTGCAGGCACGAACATCATAGATCCAGGTGTTCTATCATGAGTTTTAACTGGTAATTCCTTAGACCATAAAACTGTTACCTTTTGATTTAATTTATTATCTTTTACAAGCTTTCTTAATGCTTTACCTAAAGGATCATTATAAGTTTTATTTAATGTTGTGATAGATAATTCTTCTGGATTAAATCTGTTACCTGTTCCAAGTGATGTAATTATTTTTTTATCATGATTTTGAGCAAATTTAATAAGTTCAAGCTTTACTGTTACAGTATCACATGCGTCTATAATATAGTCAAAATCAAGAGTATCAAGGGTTTGATTAACATTTTCTTTTGTCAAAAAAATATCTAGTGCTTTAATATTTAAATCACTTCTAATATCAAGCATTCTTTTTTTTGCCTCAATAACCTTGCTTTCATTTATATTACTCAAAAGTGATATTATTTGTCGATTTAGGTTGGATTCGTCAATTTTATCATAATCTATAATTGTTATATTCTTTACTCCTGATCTAACTAGCGCTTCAAGAGCGTATCCACCTACTCCACCGATCCCAACAATTAGAACCTTTAGATTATTTATTTTTTTTAAATTTTCTTCTGAAATTATTTTTAATATTCTATCATCTATCATAACATTTTTCTCCATAATAAAACCTAGTAAATAGTTTGCATTGATAAAATCCCGCTCTCGCGAGGTGGGCATCACATGAAATGAATTAGGATCCCGAAATTAATCGGTCTTCAACACATCAAATCAATTAGATTCCCGTATTATTTATCATAGTCGGTTTTATATAAACAAACCATCATACTAGGTAACTTAATTATAACACAAGTTATTTTTTAATAACAACATTTTTTTATTAATTAGGCGTTTCTACCACCTAGATTTAAATAATCATCATTAAATAAATCTGACATTTTATTTTCTATCTTAAATTTTTCAATAAACTTAAATATTCCTTCAATTGTTTTTTTCTCACCATTTTGTTTAATTATATTTTTTAAACATTGTTGTTCTATTTTAAGATTATATCTTTCTAATATTTGAAAAATATTAGAACAAGTTTTATATATATCAGTTTTTTCTTCTTTTTCTGAAAGAGTTTTAATGTTTTTAAACTCATTATATAAAGCTAAAGTTGTTTTAAAGTTTGCATTTGTAAATATCAGTTTTAATAACTCATATGAACTATTATACGGATTAGAAACTTTTTCAATGTTATAGTTCACTTTTTTTCTTTTTTCATCAATTAATACTTTATATTCTGGGTTAACATCAAAGAACTTTTTCATTTTATTTAGTTTTTCTTCAGTTTTATTTATCTCTTTTTCGTATTTTGCATAGCTTGATAAACATTTTAATTCAACTATATAGTCTTCAATAATAATACTATAGTAAACTAAATCATTAAGAGTTGAAACTGAATCAATTTTATCCTCTAATTTGCTTAAAAATGCAAAATCAAAAGGAAACATTTCTACACTATTAAAATCTCCTTTATTTTTAACAACTCTAAACATCTTATAATCATAATCTTCACAAGAATCTAAATTAGAAATATGATAATTCATTGTTTTTTTGAATGTATCAAAATATATGTCCCACATAAAAATAATATTTGATGTGTTTGAATTCATTTTATATTGATAATATTGATTTTCGATAAAATCAATGAAGTTTTTACAACTATTTATTTTTTTTAAGGAATATGTATTAATATTTTTTAATATAGTATTGCAAAAGGAAATAAATGGAATATATTTATTTTGATCACTAGAGATAGTTGCTCCATAAAGAGCTAAATCCAAAATACCTTTTTCTGTTAATTTAATATTTTTTCTAAAGTTATCAGAGGAGATTGTTAATACCTCTTCAATTTCCTTTGCCATACTAATACTTCCTTTTTATTTTAATTTATTTCTAATTAATTGTTGGTACTCACATGGATCATCAATTGGCATACCATAAATTAATCTTTGTTTTAAACTAAATTTCTTTGATACATTTGATAATGTATTCATATATTCTTTTTCATACCATTTAAAATCTGATAAGTAATTTCTGCCTTCCACTGTTTCAATAAACGAAAAGTATAATTCTAACGGATATGTTAATCTTTTCTTTCTAAAATATCCTTCAGTTAAATCAGATTGATTACTTAAATAGAATAATTCAAATGGTAATTTTTCTGATATATATTTATCATAAATATCAATTGTATCAAAATATGATTTTACTTTTATATATCTTTCTGTTGGTCTAGATACATCATTGTAATTTAATTTATAGTCATTTAATTTAGGAACACTATTTATTTTTTTTATATTAAATTTGTCTAAACCATTTAATTTAATATCCATTAAATATTCACATTCTAATTGTTTTATATGATATAGTTCTAAATCACTACAGTTATATTTTTTTATTGTATCAACAGATACTCTATTAACACCTGCTAATATTTCTTTTAATAAAACTAAAGCGTTATACTTATATGCATTTTCAATATCTTGTACTGAAGATAAATCATTTACCTTTTTAAATTTAGCACTTAATATTGCCAAATTTACAACGAATGTTTTATCAATTGGACTATATTCAAAAACGTTGTCATTTTCATCGCCTGTGAAGCAATAATCTTCAAATTCAATATCCTTTACTTCATCAATTAAATCCTCTTTATTTAACAAACTATATGTTAGATTTTTAATATCATTTTTAAATTGTTCTTCGCTTTCATATATTGTTCGAGGATCCCTTAATTTTTTCAGGGTTTCTTCAATTTTTTCCATGTATTTAACCTTCTTTTTGAATAAGTAATATCATACTTGAAAAGTTGCTTAAAGTCAATTAAAAAGAACTTATATAAATAAGTTCTTATCTAGCTTTCCATACATTTGTAATATCACATGATGATGAGTGTGGAGATGGGTTTGGCATTTCCATTTTTATAATCATTGGTATCTTAAATGCAGATCCAAATGCAACACAATTTCCAGGTTGTAATATCTTTTGTTTTTCAATTACATCTGATGATATATTAGGAAGCATTTCTTCAATATATTTAATATCTTTAGGGTGTGTCATTTTAAAGATAAAGAAGTTTGAACACTGAGCAATAACTGTATCAGATATTTCTACAGGTCTTTGACTTATAATATCTAAAATAACACCATATTTACGTCCTTCTTTAGCTATTCTATCAAAGATATTATAACCAATTAAGAATGTATCATTATCTCTTTGAATATATCTATGTGCTTCTTCTAAGAATAAGTGGAATGGTATTTTTCCTCTATTTTGACTTCCTTTAGCAAACTCAAAAAGTAATCTTGATATAATTTTAACTATTACTTTAGCATGGGTATCATCAATATCTTCTAAGTTAATATTAATAATTTGAGACTTACGATTATTTTTAGCAACTAAACTAGTAATATATTCACCTACTGATTTAAACTCAGGAGCTTCAAAGATTTTCTTTAAGTTGCTTGATATAATTGCATTAATTCTAACCTTTAATATAATAGCATCAGAATATAAATTCGTATTATTTTGGAATCCTTCACTAATTAAAGTGAACTCTAATGCTTTTGCAAAATCATCAATTGAATAAACAACGTCTTTAGGTTCTTCTAAAGCTTCAATTTCTTCTGAAATATGCTTTAGAATATAATCTGTTATTAATACACTTTCACCAAAATTTCCATTAGAATCAATTTCAAAGCATTCACTAAACGTTCTTGTATATCCTAAACCTGGAATAACGGAATCAAAATTAAATTCAGGAGTATGACATACTTCTATAATTTTTGATATATCATTTTTCTTACTAGATATCGTTTGATTTGAGAATAAAACAGCAAGAAGCGCTTTTGCAATTAAATGATTTTTATATTTTACTGATTCTTCACTATTTAAAGCAAAGATTCTAGCTAGTTTAATAGTTCTTTCTATTATTGGAAGTTGACTATGTTGTGATGCTTGTAATAGAAGTGATATATCATCTAAATTTAAAAGATGAAATGGAATTCTTAAATCATAATCACTTTCTTCAGTTTTATTTGTTGTAATAAATTTATAATTATAATTAGGGTTAAGTTGATTTAAATTACTAAATGCATTTTTATATTCACCATATGCATCAAAAATAAATAAATTAGCATTAAATGAAAGTAAACTACGATTAGTAAATATATTTTGTACTATTCTTGCAACACCACATGACTTACCAGAACCAGAGTTACCAAAAATAGCTAGATGATTTGAAAATAAATCATTTACTTTTGGATAAACAACGAAATCTTTATAAACAGCATTTTTACCAAGTGGGAATGTACTTTCACTTTCAGAACCTACTAATTCTTTTAATTCATCAGAATTAATAATTCTTACTTGTGATGTTAAAACTGGTTTTCTTAATACACCATTTACATATTTGCCATCAATGAATTCACCTAAAAATCTAACCTTTATTAGTTCTTGATTAAATTCTGTTACTTCACCTAAAATCTTTTGATTATTAGATTCAAAAATAACATGCATATTCATTAAATCGCTTTGTGCATCTAAATTATTATCGCCTTTATTTTCAATATGAGCGATATTATCATTAATATATAATATTTTACCAAACATCTATATCAACACCCTTTATCATATAGTAAAATTATACCACATTATACTTTTTATACAAATAAAAAATAGAAGATATTTTAATATCTTCTATTCAGTTCTAAGCGCAATAACTGCATCTTTTTTACTTGCAAGTTTAGCTGGTATAAATCCACCTAAAAGTGTAAGTGATACGCTAATAAATAGTAATACTAATTCATGAGATATTTTTAGTGTAGCAACATTTTCAAGATCAGTTATATTTTTAATCACAGCGCTTATTGGAATACATAATACATTAGCAATAAGAAGCCCTATTAATCCTGATGCCATACCAATTATAAATGTTTCTGCATTAAATACTCTTGTAATATCTTTCTTTCTAGCACCAAGAGCTTTTAATATTCCTATTTCTTTTGTTCTTTCAAGAACGCTTATATACATAATAATACCAATCATTATAGATGATACTATTAAAGATATTGATGAAAAAGCAATTAATACAATAGTTATTCCATCCATAATACCATTTGATAGGCTTGATATTGTTGCAGCCATATCAGTATATATAATCTTATCTTCTTCTTTTTTACCTTTATTCCATTTATCTAAATGTTTTAATACTTTTTCTTTTGCTTTAAAATCTTTTGGATAAAGTTGAATAGTGTATGGTGCTGTTGTACCACCAACATATGCAAGAGTATTTTCTTTTGCTTGTGTTCCTTCAACTGTTTCCATATCAAATTTTTCACCAGTAATTACGTTATAATTGTTTTTTTCTTGAGCTTTAACAATTTTAGAATCTTTATTTTTTTCTAAAATATAATCAATTAACGATTCTTTATAAGTTAAACCATTACCACTATATTGAGCAAACTTACTTCCCTCTACTCCTCTTATGATACCAACAACTTTAAGTTTTATATTATTTTTATTATCATATAAAGAATCTAAATCTTGAGCAGGTGCGAATTGTGTTCCATATTCAGTATAATAATCATTATCTAAAACAACTTGGAATTCTTGATTTAACATATCATCAAAAGTAATTTCTTTTGATGTATCAAAACCAAAGTTTTTAAAGAATGATTCATCCATTCCATTATTAATATCAATTAATAATACTAATTCATTATAGTTTTCAGGTTCTCTACCATATATTAACTCAAAGTTATCTTTAACAACTGCTCCAGTTTTCCCATCTAAACTTTCTGGAAGTGGAAAAATTGTCATTTGCGGCATTAAATCAACTTTACCAGTAGATACATTTTTATGGATTAAGTTCATATTAATTGATCTAAAGTAACTTACTCCACCTATTAAATCTCCATCAATACTTTCTAAATACTTTATATAATCAATATCAATTTTATTGTTATGCATTATACTTTGTTGATCTTTAATTGCATGAATTTTTTGGCTTTTTGAGTATGATTTATCAGTTACTTTCATTTGATCCATTACACTTTTTGAAGTATCTTCATCCATTACAGCTACTTGTTGAGTGATTGCAATTGGCATTTGAGATAATGTGTCCTTTTCAAATTTATCAATTTGAATTTTAAAACCATTTGATAAAGCTAAAATTAGCGCTATTCCAATAATACCAATGCTTGATGCAAATGCTGTTAAGAAAGTTCTTCCTTTTTTTGTTCTAATATTATTAAAAGAAAGTTTTAAAGCATTAAAGAAACTCATTTTTGTTTTTCTAATTTTAAATTCTTCATCCTTTTTTTCATTATCTTTAATAGGATTACTATCAGAAATTAACTCTCCATCTTTCAACTCAATAATACGTGTTGAATATTCTTTAGCAAGTTCTGGATTATGTGTAACCATAATAACTAACTTATCTGTAGCAATTTCTTTAATTAGTTTCATTATTTGAACACTAGTTTTTGAATCAAGTGCACCAGTTGGTTCATCAGCTAAAATAATTTCAGGATCATTTGCAAGGGCTCTTGCAATAGCAACTCTTTGCATTTGACCACCTGATAATTGATTTGGCTTTTTATGAGCATGATCTTTTAAACCAACTTTAGTAAGTAATTCTTTAGCTTTTCTATGAGCATATCTTTTTGATTTACCACTTAATACTAATCCCATTTCAACGTTAGATTGTATTGATATATGAGAAATAAGATTATAACTTTGGAATATAAAACCTATACAATTATTTCTGTATGCATCCCAATCTTTATTTTTAAATTGTTTTGTAGATTTATTATTAATTATTAAATCTCCTGAGTCATATCTATCAAGACCACCAATAATATTAAGTAGAGTTGTTTTACCTGACCCTGATGGTCCTAATATAGAAACAAATTCTTTTTCTCTAAAATCTATTGATACATCTTTTAAGGCATCTTGATTAAAATCACCTGTTTTATAACTCTTTTTTATTTTAACTACTTTTAACATCTTCTCTTCAACTCCTTAAAAATCTTACCTTATAATATATGTAAAGTCAATTAAAATTAATGCTAGTTTTACGTGCATCCGAGAAAAATAATACATAAAAAAATGGTTGCGAACTACCAACTTGAGTTGGAAATTACGCAACCAATTTTAACTTGTAGAAATTATATATTAAATATCACCGTTTCTTGCTCTATTTCTCACCTTTTGTACTTCATCAACTTGTTCATTATAATATTTGTTAACTGTATCAGGTTTAATCACAGTTCCATCTCCAAATTTATAAAGTTGTTTATCAGTTGAAGAAATTTTATTTAAGAATACTCCCATGTCCTTTAATGTTTCATCAGTTGAAAATGCATATAACGCTTTTAAATATGTTGAAAGCATTCTAAGTACATAATCGTCGTTTAAAATAATTGGGCTATTTTTTTGTTTACCATTTTTATATTGATTATGTAAGTTCTTATATCTTTCGATACCTTGAATACATTCAAAAATACTTTTTTTAATCTTATCAGAATTCATATCAGTATATCTAATTCTAATCTCATAAGGTCTTCCTGTTAAAGCATCTAACATTCTTGTTTCAAGAGCGTGGTTTGTAAACATAAGATCTGTAATAATTTTATTATTTATTTTTGTTTCCTTTTTATTGGTTTCTTTATATAATTCTTTAACATATGATGCTTGGCATAAAATATAAGCATCATTTTGACTCCATTTAGTATTATTTATGATATCTGATGGTAAAACCTCAATATAAACTCCTGAGTTTTCATAATTAGGATTATTTTTTATTTGTTTTTGAACTTGTTTATATATATTTATGCGTGTATCAGTTAATTTATTTACGTAAGAAGCAGCAGATATCATTCTTGATAATATAATATCTTTTTGGATTGGATATAATCTTTGATTAATTAAAGATTGAATATAGTTATATTCATCTATATGATCTATGTCATATTCAGAAAAAGATACTCTTTCTTTTAAATATTCGGGAAGTAAAGCTGTTATCTCTCTATCTTCCATAATTATTTCATATTCTTCAGTGATATATTCAGGTATATATTCCTGACAAAGGGCAAACAAAGCCTGTTTATGATCAACTCTACCATATATATCATTTGATTTATTTAGGTCAATGTTATTTAAAACCTTATAAAGTTCTTGATAATCAGCATAAAGATCAGAATACAGACTATATAATGAAGAAAATAGTTCATCAAGTTCAGGTCTAACATTTTCAACACTTAGTATACTTTTGCCCATAATACCACCCTACTTACGTTTATTATATATTATTTTTTTTATATTTAAAAGAAAAATATATATTTACATAAGTAATAAAAAACATTATAATAAATCTTACAAAAAAGGAGAATTAGAAAAATGCAAAGCATTTTAGAAAATACTGATATTAAAACTATAGATGAAACAATAAAAAATGGGCAATATTTTGATTTTTTACATTTCACAGTAAATAGATGCTATTTTAATAACAAAGGTATAAATACAAGTAGTACACAAATGTACTATGATGGTGAAAAATGGAAACATTGTGAACTTATAGAGCCTTCAGTTAGCCGTTTATATGAGCTCTTAATTGATTTCTATAATACTAATAATTTAGAAATATTTTGTAATATTGTAGTTATTAAAAAAGGAAATAAATACATCAATATTAAACAAGAAAAAGATAATACTTATACAATAAATCAAGATATAGCGCAAACAGATGATTCTGTATTAGCATATAGTGCTAAATATAATAAATGTTTCTTTGTTTCAAAAAATTCACGTAACACAGATTATATATATCATGAACTTGAATATGTAAATTTTGATGATTTAGTATTATTCATGGATGAAACAAACGAAAGAACAAATAAAAAAAATGTACAATAATTTGTACATTTTTTATTTTAATAAATCACTTAATATATCTCTAACAAGGCTTGGATTAGCTTGACCTCTTGTTTTTTTCATTACCTGACCAACAAAGAAATCAAACATATTTGTTTTGCCATTTTTGTATGCTTCGATTTGGTTTGGATTTTCATTTAACACTTCTTCTACAACTGATTTTATTGCAGAATCATCAGAAATTTGTTCCATTCCTTCATCTTTCATTATTTTCTCAGGCTCTTCATTTCTTTCAAGAACTAAATTAAATAATTCTTTCCCTTGTTTAGATGAAATAATTCCTTTTTTAATTGCTTCAGTTATTTTATATAGTCTTTCTGGAGTTAAGAATATTTCATCTATTTCCTTAAATTCTTTATATATATAACCTAAAATCATTCCTGTAATCCAGTTAGCTGCAGTTTTAGGTTCAATACCTAATTCTAAGCATTGTTCAAAATAATCAGATATTTTCTTCTCTTTTATTAATATTCTTGCATCATAATCAGATAAACCAAGTTTATTAATATATTTATCTTTTCTTTCATATGGAAGTTCAGGAATTGTATTTTTAATTTCTTCAATCCATGATTTATCAATTTTTATCTTTGGTATATTTGGTTCAACAAAATATTTATAATCAATGGCATCAACTTTAGAACGCATTCTAACAGTTGTTCCTGATTCTTCATCCCATCTTCTTGTTTCTTGTTCTACTTCGTTATATCTACCTTGATCTTTTAAAGTACTTTGTCTTTCAATTTCATAATTAATTACATCTCTAACAGCAGAAAATGAATTAACATTTTTAGTTTCTACTTTAGTTCCTAATGTATTTTCATCATCACTAATTGAAACATTAACATCACATCTTATTTGGCCTTTTTTAGAATCAGCTTCAGATATACCTAAATACTGATATATTGATCTAATATATTCTAGATATAAAACTGTATCATCAGCATTATGTAAACAAGGTTTAGTAACAAGTTCAAAAAGAGGTACTCCCGCTCTATTATAATTAATAATAGATGAGTTATATAAGTGTTCCATTTGAGCTGAGTCTTCTTCTAGGTGAAGATTATCTATTTCAACTCTAAATGTAGAACCATCTTCTCTTTCAATATCGATATATCCTCCATTACCAACACATTCTTCAGGAGGATTTTGAGTTAATTGATATCCTTTTGGAAGATCTGGATAGTAATAATTTTTTCTTTCCCAGTACATATATTCAGGAATTCTCGAATTAAGTACCGTAGCCATTTTAATAGCTTGCTCTACAGCTTTTTTGTTAGGTACTGGAAGAATTCCAGGAAATCCCATATCTATTTCTGATACATTTTCATTTGAAAGTGCATCATATGTATTTTTTGACTGAGAAAACATTTTTGAATTAGTTTTAGATCCTTCACAGTGCATTTCAATACCAATTGTTACAAAATATTTACTCATATTACTCAACCTCCTTTGCTATTTGGTTTTTGTAGTCCATTAAAGACTCAATACCATAAGCAATGTTAAGTACATTTTCATCATCATAACAATTACCAGTTATATTTAAACCAACTGGAAGATTATCGATAAAACCATCAGGAATAGTAATTGATGGGAATCCTCCAAAGTTTCCTACTTGTAAATGTTCTTCAAGTGCTCCTAAGTTTTCATCATCAGATAAAATTTCTAATGAACCATCTAACTTTTTAGCAGCACCTGTTCCAACTGGAAGTATTACTGCATCAAATTCATCAAATAAGTTTTTCCATTCATTAACGATTAATCTTCTTACTCTTTGAGCATTAATAAAATATCTTTCTTGGTTTTCTTTTTGAAGAATATAAGAACCAATTATAAAACGTCTTTTAATAAGTGGTGAAAACCCTTTTGTTCGATAATTTTTAACTTGTTCTTCCCAAGTTGTTCCTTCACCACGAGGGCCAAAAGATATACCAGTTAAGTTACTTAAATTAGATGTTGCTTCAGAACATGATAATATTACATATACTGACGCAATTGCATTAAGAAGTTTTTGATTAACTGATACTTCTTCAACAGTTACACCATTATTTTTAATTAATTCAATTTTTTCTTTAAAATTTTCTAAATGTTTTTTAAGTTCTTCAGAAGGATTACTATAGTTATTTATATCACATAGTTCTTTAATATAACATAACTTTTTACCTTTAATATCACCTGTTAAAGCCGCTTTTAAGTTCATTTTAGATGAATCCCATGAAGTTAAATCCTTTTCATCTTTACCCTTCATTTCATCAACTACGATAGCTGCATCTTTAACACTTCTAGTTAAAACACCACAGTGATCTAAACTAGATGCAAAAGCAAATAGCCCATATCTTGAAATTAAGCCATATGTAGGTTTATAACCAACAATACCACAATACGCAGCAGGTTTTCTAATAGAGTCACCTGTATCAGATCCAAGTGCATAAGGGTATACACCAGCAGCTACAGCACAAGCTGAACCAGCAGATGAACCAGCACACATTCTTGTTTTATCCCAAGGATTTAAAACAGTTCCTGTATGACATGTTGTTCCTGTTCCACCCATACCAAATTCATCCATAGCTGTTTTATTTACCATAACAGCACCAGCATTTTTTAAATTTTTATATGCTGTTGCATCAAAAAATGGTACATAATCTTTTAGCGTATTAGATGATCCAGTAGAAAGAACGCCTTTTGTTGAATAATTATCTTTAACTCCAAATGGAATACCTGAAAGTAAATTATCATTTACTTCTGTTTCTTTAGCATCATCTAAAATAGTTACAAATGCATTATATTTATTTTCTATATCATGTGATAGATTTAATGATTCATCAATTAATTCTTTAGAAGTAACTTCATTATTTTTAAGTAAATTATGAAGTTCTTCAATTCCTAAGTTCATATGATTCATTATCCCACCACCTTAGGAAGTTCTACTTCTCTATCACTAATTTTATCACAGTTAGATAATAAATCTTCAATTGATACATTATTTTCTCCAACATCTTCTCTTAAAGAACATTCAAAATTATCAAGTGTATGAGTCATTGGAGGAACAGAAGATAGATTATCAATTTCATTAATTCTATTGATGTCTCTATCAATAATTTCAAATTCATCTAGAACCATTTTATTTTCTTCTTCTGTTAAACCTATCATTAAAAGGTCAGCTAGTTTATCTACAGTTTCTTTAGTAAAATTATTATTCATTAGCTTTCCTCCTAATATTCACAGTTTCCTGGAGTTCTTGGATAAGGAATAACATCACGAATATTTTCAATTCCTGTTAGATACATAATTAATCTTTCAAATCCTAGTCCATAACCAGAGTGATATACTCCACCAAATTTTCTTAGGTTAACATACCAATCAACTTGTGATCTATCTACACCGTGAATCTTAATTAATTCTTCAAGTTTATTAATATCAACTTCTCTTTCAGAACCACCAATTAATTCACCAGAACCTGGTACTTCTAAGTCAACAGCAGCAACTGTTTTACCATCATCATTAAGTTTCATATACCATGCTTTAATGTCTTTAGGCCAGTTATAAATAAATACTGGTCCATTAAAGTGTTCTGTAATCCATTTTTCATGTTCTTTAGCAATATCACTATCATAGTCCGGAGTAAATTCCCATTTTTCACCTGAATTTAATAATAATTCAACAGCATCATGATGAGTAATTCTTGTGAATTTAGAACTTACTAGTTTTTCTAGTTTTTCTTTTAATCCATTTGATACAAATTGATCTAAGAATGATATTTCATCAGATGCATTTTCTAAAACATAATTTACAACAAACTTAATCATGTCTTCTTCTGCATCCATTAGTTCAGGTAAATGCATAAATGCCATTTCTGGTTCAATCATCCAGAATTCATTAGCATGAGTTTTTGTATTTGAATTTTCAGTTCTAAATGTTGGACCAAAAGTATATATCTTTTTAAATGCCATAGCATATGTTTCACCATGAAGTTGTCCTGAACCGGTAATATATACTTGTTTTCCAAATAAATCTTTAGAATAATCAACTGTTTTATCTTCATTTAAAGTAACGTTTTTAAGATCTAATGTTGTTACTTTAAACATTTGATCAGAGCCTTCACAGTCTGTTGTTGTAAATAAAGGTGTATGAACATAAGTATAGTTATTCTTCTGATAATACTCATGAAGTGCCATAGCAGCTACACTTCTTATTTTAAATACAGCTTGGAAAGTTTTAGTTCTAGGTCTAAGGTATGCTTGGCTTCTTAAAAATTCCATTGTGTGTCTTTTTGGTTGTATTGGATAATCTGATGGACAATCACCTAAAAGTTCGATACTTGTTGGTTTCACTTCAAAAGCTTGTTTACCATTAGATTCAACTAACTCTCCTTCACACTTTATAGCAGAACCTACTAAATAATGTGATATTTCATCAAAGTTGTCTAAATCTTTTGTATATACAATTTGAAGAGAATTAACTGTTGTACCATCATAAAAATCTATAAAACCAAATTCTTTTTGATTACGATTATTTCTAACCCAACCTTCAAGTGATACCTCATCACCTATTTTTTTAGTTTTAAAAATATCTATAACATCCATATATATTCTCCTTTTTATATTAATAATTTTTAAGGTTCAAGTCTATTTGGACCTCTAAATAAGAACATTTCTTCTTTAATTGATAGACCAAGAAGTAACATATTAAATCTATCTACTCCTATAGCAAATCCACCATGAGGAGGACAACCATATTTAAAGAATTGTTCATAGAATTCTACGTCTTTTCCTAAGCCTTTTTCATCAGCTTGTTTCTTTAAATATTCATATCTGTGTTCACGTTGCGCACCAGATGTAATTTCAGTTCCTCTCCAAATTAAGTCGAATCCTTGAGGAATATCATTTTTTCTCATATGATAGAATGCTCTTTTAGTTTTAGCAAAATCAGTAATAAATATAAATTCATGACCAAATTCTTCCATAGCATATTTGTATGCTAATCCTTCGGCTTCAGCATTCATATCTCCAACATCAAATTCTGGTATATTATATCCATATCTTTTTTCTAGTTCTTTGTATAAATCTTGTAATTTAACTCTTGGGAAAGGTTTTGTTGGAACAATAACTTCTTTATCAAAATATTCTTTAATTTTATCCCCATATCTTTCTTTAACTTTAGTTAAACCAGCAATAATTAAATCTTCTTCAAAATCCATTACATCCTCAAATGAATCTATGTACGCAAATTCAATATCAAAAGAAGTAAACTCTGTTGTATGTCTGTTTGTATTTGAGTTTTCAGCTCTAAAACATGGAGCAACTTCAAATACTCTTTCTAAACCAGAAGCAAGTGCCATTTGTTTATAGAATTGTGGGCTTTGAGCAAGATAAGCTTTTCTATCAAAATATTTTACTTCAAATACATCAGATCCAGATTCTGATGCAGCACCAATTAGTTTTGGTGTATGAATTTCAGTGAAGTTTTCTTTATAGCAATGTTCTCTCATTCCTTCAACGAAAGTACTTTGAACATTAAGCATTAATTGATTTTTATCACTTCTTAAATCAATCCATCTATAATCAAGTCTGGTATCAATATTTGCATTTTCTTCAAGTGGTGATGGTTCTGCTTTTGATAATACATTAACACTTGTTGGTAAGAATTCTTTGCCACCTTGTTTAACATATTCAGATAAAACCATTTTTCCTTCAAATTCAATTACAGAACCAGCAATAACACCATCTAATTCTTTTACAATTTCTTCATTAGTAGCTTTATCTACTGATACTTGAATAAATCCTGTTCTATCTCTTAAAACAACAAATATCATATATTTAGTATCTCTAATTTTTGTCGCAAAACCAGAAATCTTGGCTGTTTCATTTTCTTTTAGTTCATTAATTAATGTTCTTTTCATAAAACATTTTTCCTTTCTACATATGCATGTCTAAATAATCTACTAAATCATTTATTTTTACATGTTCTTCTTCTTTTGTTTTATTATCTTTTATTACTACTTCATCTTTTGCTAGATCACTATCATTTAAAACAATTAAATATTTAGAATTAAATCTATCTACGCTCTTAAATTGTGATTTTAATGATTTATTCATTAAATCTGTTTCACAAATAAAACCATTTAATCTTAAATCTTGAGCTAAGTATGCAGCAGTTTCTTTTTCATCTTCTGATACATAAAGTAGATATACATCTACATCATCATTTACAGGTATATCAATTTCTTTTTCATCAAGCATTTGCATTGCTCTATCAAATCCCATTGCAAATCCTACAGCTGGAGTAGATGGGCCACCTAGTGTTTCAACTAAGTTATTATATCTACCTCCACCACCAAGAGCATATGAATCATCTAAAACAACTTCAAATACCATATGAGTATAGTAATCTAGTCCTCGAACTAGTTTATCATCTACAACATAATTAATATCCATTAAATCAAGTAATTCTTTTAATTTATTAAATCTATTTAATGATTCTTCATTTAAATAATCATTAATTTTTGGAACATTTTTAAGGATTTCATTTTCAGCATCAAATTTACAATCTAAGATTCTTAAAACATTTTTATTAAATCTTTCTTGGCAATCTGGACATAGTTCATTAATTCTAGGTTCTAGATATTTTTTTAAAGCTACTTTATAGTTTTCTCTAGATTCAGCATCACCTAAAGTATTAAGTTTGATTGTTATGTTATCAAGGCCCATTAATCTATAAGCGTTATATGCTAGAGAAATAACTTCTGCATCAGCCATTGCATCATCTGAGCCAAAACATTCAAATCCCCACTGAGTAAATTCTCTTTGTCTTCCACTTTGTGGTCTTTCATAACGATACATTTTCATATTGTAATAAACTTTAACAGGGTCAGTCATATTACCATACATTTTATTTTCAATAAACCATCTAACTACACCAGCAGTTCCTTCAGGTCTTAAAGTAATATCTCTATCTCCTCTATCTTTAAAGTCATATGTTTCTTTTTGAACCATATCTGTTGTTTCTCCAACACCTCTATGGAATAATTCAGATGCTTCAAATACTGGAGTTTCAATTCTTCCATAATTGTATTTTTGACAAAGTGCATCTAAAATATCATTTACATACATTCTTTTTTTAGCATCTAAGCCATAAATGTCATAAGTTCCTTTTTGTTTTGTTATCATTTTTAATTCCTCCCAATAAAAATAAAAAACCTAAATAAAACGTAAGGACGAAAAATACTTTTTCCGCGGTGCCACCTTACTTTACTTAGGTACTCTCATCTACTTTTATAACGCTTAAGTATAAAGCGATTTCTACTTATATGGAAAGTGTTCTTCGAATTTAATAACTTTATTATATCTCTTTCAGCGCACCAAGATACTCTCTTCTTATAAAGTATTTATTAAACCTACTTTTTTCCGTAGAAAAATAATAATAAATTATACAATAATTATATTATTTAAACAAGAAATAGTCAAGATTATTCTTGACTATTCCTTGTTCTAGTTTTATTAGATTTTACGTCATTATTATTTGATTCAATTTCGAATAAATCATAGTATTTTAACTTAGAATTATTTTTAAATGAATCATTATGATCTGGTTGAATTATATCCATAATTTCTTCATCTGATAAATCAGGATATTGTAACCTATAATAATCAATTAGATCATTATCTATACTATTTTGACTACAATCAATCTTAGATTGAACACTTAATTCAGCTAAAATTAATTGTTGTTGTCTTTTTACGTTTTCGTTATAAACCTCCGCAACTGATTTACTAACTAAATCCTTACACATTTGTGTATGTAAATAATCACTTTTTATAAATGGTTTATTAAATAAACCTGTATCATCAAGTAACATAGAAAGCTCATGAGTTTGTATTTGATTAATAATATTTACTAAGAAAATCATAAACTTATTTTGGTCGTATGAACCATTAGATAATAGAAGTATATCAGTTTTATCTTTGTTACAATGTACAAGAACATCATTTATGAAATCTGCAATAGTTTCATGCTTTTTGTTATCAAGCACAGACTCTATACGTTTAATTCTATATTTTTTGTCAACTTCTTGAATGTATGGATTATTTTGAATTGCACTTTCAATTCTATGAAGTGTTATATTTAAAAAGTCTGCTGTTTGACCCGCTATGGTATCTCTAAATGCTAAAGCTTGTTTTCTTATGTATTCATCTTGACTTTGATCTTTACCAAATTTTTTAGCATGACTACTATATAAATGTAGTGCTTTTTTTAATGCCTTTAAAGGATTATCAAAATCTTGTGGTTCAGAAAGCAGTTCCCAATTTTCCCTATCTTCAACATTCTCACGATAATATGAATCGGAATATAAAATTGGTAATTGATAGTAATTATATAAATATTTTGAACCCATTATTGGTGAATATTCTTTTTCAACATATCTGTCATTAATTAAAAGTTCTAAATCAATAAGTTCCTTAATTTCGTATGCTTTTTTATATTTTTTTTCATAGTTTTCTGGATTTTTACTTACACTTTTTTTATTATTAAATAATCTTTTAAGTGTAGCTATTGCAAGCTCATTTTTACATGAAAAGTGCGAAGCGAACTCATAAAACCATGTATTTGGATTTTTAACACTTTTGTCCCCTATTTCACTGAACAAAATATGTTTTGTTACAATTTTATCATTACCATCAACATATTTAATATAAAATGATAAAAAACTGTTTTGCATACACATTACCCCCTAAACTTATATAAACTCATAATAATTTTAGCAAATTATCGAACAAATGTCAACTTTTCTTTGATACACTCCTAATAAATTTTAGTTTTCTTAGTTCTTTAATAAAGTCATTTAGTTCATCATAATTATTAACTTTTACTGTAATATCATATATCGTTCTGTTCTCATAATTATGTGTTTCTACCGCATCTACATATACTTTTAATAAAGATCCACAAGATACTATATCTAGTAAATAATTACCTATATTATCTACCTCAATGACTATATCAGTTTTGTATATTCTATTAGATGATTCATTCCATGATACTTGAATTAATTTTTCAGTTTTATCTTTAACATTATGACAATCAAGTCTATGAATTGTTATACCTTGGCCTTTTGTTACATATCCAATAATTGGTTCTCCTTTTATTGGCTTACAGCATTTCGCTAAACTTACGGATATATCTGTTTTTCCATCAACAATAATGTCACTGTTTGAACTTCGTGAATCATCAACACTTCGTGATCTTATTTTTTCAATAAGAGCATCTTGTACACTTGACTTATCTTCAGTTGTTAAGTTAACAATATAACCTGCAGTATATCTTGTAGAACCAATAGATAAATATAATTCATCTAAATCATCTATTTTTAAATCTTTTAATATCTTACTAATATTTTCTTCAGTAAAGAAATCACTTTGAGAAATGCTTCTTCTTCTTAATTCTTTATAAATTAATTCTTTACCTTTTTCAATATAAGTCATTTTATCTTTTTTACTAAAGAATGATCTTATTTTATTTCTTGCTTGGGAAGTTTTGACAAAGTTAAGCCAATCTTTTTTAGGAGCAGCTTCAGAACCAGTTTTTATTTTTACAATATCATTGTCATTAAGTTCATATGCAAGTGGAACAATATTATCATTTACGATAGCTCCAATAGTCTTATCTCCAACATCTGAGTGAATACGGTATGCAAAATCTATTGGTGTAGATCCTTTAGGAAGTTCAACAACATCTCCTTTTGGAGTAAATACATAAATAAGCTCATCCAAATATTCACTTTGCATTCTACTTGAAAAATCTTCATCTTCATTGTTTGATTCAATGATTGTTCTAAACATTTCAAGTTTTTGTTCCATAATATTTTGAATCTTTTTAGCGCCTTTTTCTTTATAAGACCAATGAGATGCTAAA
>Ga0310786_10003432_pt1 | contig 23056 bp, 16 predicted proteins | sample AusTroGonzalo_MG_FD_203881 | JGI IMG/M metagenome (GOLD analysis project Ga0310786, IMG submission 203881) | Bovine rumen microbial communities from tropical cattle in Woodstock, Queensland, Australia - Gonzalo_03 (v2) (version 2) | ecosystem: Host-associated > Mammals > Digestive system >...
ACCGCCGGGTATCCGCGTCTGGATCGGATAAGCGCTGAATGCATCTAAGTGCGAAGCCGGCCGCAAGATTAGATTTCCTTTGAGGGTCGTTGTAGACTACGACGTTGATAGGCTGCAGGTGTAAAGGCGGTGACGTCAAAGCCGAGCAGTACTAATTGCCCGAATTTTTCCTTGAGTCGAAAGACTTGCGAAAGCGAAAAGGATAGTCCAAGAGCAGCGTGGTTATAAAGTTAGCAAATCGTTTTGTGGCTGTCTGTCAACCATACCGCAAGGCTAAAAGTCTTGTATGACATTCAGGTGGCTATAGTGGCGGGGTTCCACCTCTTCCCATTCCGAACAGAGAAGTTAAGCCCGTTCACGCCGATGGTACTGCGCAAGTGGGAGAGTAGGTCGCTGCCGTTTTTAAAGCGCTTCAGAGCACAATCTGAGGCGCTTTCTTTTTTTATATACGTATATTGTTACAGTACAGCTTCCTGTTAGGGCGCTTTAAAAACGGCAGCGACCTGTGGTCGCTCATTTTAGTTTGCTACGCAAACCCGTTCCCTTCGGTCACTCTGCTGGCCTTCCAGGCCAGGTAACGGCTCCGTGAGCCGTTACTTACAGTGAGTTCGCATGCTTTTTACCATTTTTTTATTGCTGCTTCCTACCAGGACGGCAGCGACCTACTCCCCGCGCTTGAAGCAGTGCCAAATAATTCCTTTTTTATCACCCGCGTTAAATCTGTGCGTTTTGAAAAAGTAGGTCGCTTGTTTTAGTTTGCTCCGCAAACGCGCTCCTTTCAGTCGCTTGCTGGCCTTCCAGGCCAGGTAACGGCCGTTGGCCGTTACTTACAGTGAGTTCGCATGCTTTACCATTTTTTTCTGATTCCTGTTACTGTTATGGCGCTTTTAAAACGGCAGCGACCTACTCCCCGCTTGAAGCAGTACCAGAGTATTCCCTTTTTATTACCCGCGTTAACCTTTGTGCGTTTTGAAAAAGTAGGTCGCTTGTTTTAGTTTGCTACGCAAACGCGCTCCATTTCATTCCGCTTGCTGGCCTTCGGCCAGGTAACGGCCGTTGGCCGTTACTTATGGTGAGTTCGCAGGCTTTTTCAATGTGCAATTGGGGACAGTCCCCTTTTGTCACGTGATAATTTGTGCGACAGTTGTTGCTTTTTCAAGTGCAAAAGGGGACTGTCCCCAATTGCACATTCTCTAACTGCAAAAAAAAAATAGGGGTTCATTTCGAACCCCTATTTTTTGTATAGCGCTTTGTTATGCTTTGAAATCTGTTGTTTTCAGGATCAGCATAGCTTCAGGTGCAGGTGCTGATTCCTGTTTGAGCTGTTCCTGTTTTGCTTTTTGCTTGGCATCATAGTTGAAGTACTCTACCTTGGTTATCTTGAAGAGGAGGTTTGAAGTATAGAGTGTCCAGTATATGATGAACAGTATGAACAACCACTTAAGAACCTGCTTCCAGAACGGAGTCTTGTCTGCAAACGGATCGGGTTCAGCCTTAATAGGAGCCTTGCCAATCTCAGTAAGAGTGGCTCCAAATGAGATGTTGACCTTTACAGAGGCATTGATTGCCCATCCGTTGGCATTGAGTAGCGGAGACAGATTACGCTTGCGGAGCTTGAGCCAAGCCAGAATCATGGATGGACCTGAAATAACAAGCATGATTACAGCAATCAGAATGAGCCACTGATAAAGCTTGAAATCAGCCAATGACTGTGCCATGCTCTTCAATGCAACACCGATACCGGCAACAGCCATGCCAATGGCAGCAAATATACCGGCAAACTTGGCAATGTCAAACGCCTGTTTCTTCTCAGCAGGAGCATCAACCTTGGTTGTCAGATCGGAAGTAACCTTACTGTCTTTCTCAGCTGCCCTCTTTTCAATTGTGCTCTCAATGTAACGTCCCAGTTTGTTATACGGAGCCCAGAATGCCTGGCGGATACTGATTGGATTCTCGACAATCTTGAATACGGTTGCATCCCATTCCTCACCTTTACGGTCATAGAATAGGCCATGCTTACCCTCACGCAGGTCTGATACATCGCCATCAGTCACTACGGCGCCAATTGTCATGGTTGCGCCTGTAACCTTATTCACACAATTGCAATAGAGAATATACATTCCGCTGAGGCCTGTGGATGCGTTATGCGGGCCCATATCGGGCACGTTAAGGCACAACTCGCAGCAGCGCTCATCGATATAGAGTTCACCTGCCTGGAAGATGGCCTTGCAGTCAGGATCATAAAAATCACGGAATGACACAAAGTTGCAAAGGAAAGTATAGAAATCCCTATACAGATGTAGCAGTTTGCTTACCTCATCAATGGAGATTGACTCTGATTCAAGTGCCTTGTCATCATCTATCAGCTTAAGCAGAGCGGCTTTCTGGTCAGCCTTAAGCAGAGCATTTACCTCATCCATCCCAAGAGCCTCAACCTCAGCGCCGGCCTTGGCACCCAGCCATGCCTCATATGCTCCGAATTTAGCCAGAACGGATTTCCACTGCTCCTCCGTAATCTCTTTGGCGCCTTTGAAATCCTTGTCAAATACAAGTGCCTTGAGTTTGGCAAAAGTGGATTGCCATACAGGATTGATTCTATCATCAATAGGAAGCGTGCCATCCGCTGAAATGCTTGCCAGAGGATACTGTGAGATTGTGTCGTCACAAGCTGAAAGGTCCTGGTCACTTATGGCCTCAATACGGCTTACTGAAACATCCAGGGCCGATGCACTTGCAGTGCTGAATGCTGCCAGTTTGCAACGCATGAAGTAGTCGGCAACCTTTGCCTTTATGGAGTTTACCGTAGCATAGGCATCGGCGGTACCGTCACCATACGGGAAGATGGAATCCTTCTCGTCATCAGCGGTCTTTTTCCATGCAGCATATGCAGCAAGGGCAGTGTAGAATGCCTCTATAAGTTCTGTGTCTATTCCGGGGAGGCCGCTACGGTCAGTCTTGGAACCAACTGATGCAATGCACTCTGCTATTGTTTTCTTGAGAGCCTCATCATCAGTTGACTGCTCTGTGATTATACCGTCACCGTTAAGGGCTGTCTTGGCAAAAATGGCTATGCTGTCATCGGCATCGGCAACCGATATGCTGTCCTTTTTGAGACCCAGGTTCCTGAGAATCTGTTTAGCCGATGCCAAAAGCCTTTTACCGTCGGGGTTTTCTGTATTGAATGCCGAGAAGGGAAGTATATCCTCTTTTTTAAGAAGCATTTCTGGATCCTTGATTATCGATGTGATCCATTGTGCGGCCTCAATAACCTCATTTACATGAATCCGGCCGTCATTATTCGAATCAAGCATCTTGAGGGTCTTTTCATCGAACTCGAGTCCTGTTACCGGACTGCTTAATACGGTCCATAGTTTCTGGTCAAGCTCGCCCAGATGTTTAATGTCCTCTCCGCTCTTGATGTTCACGCGGTTCTTTCCACCTATCGTGGAAAACTTCCATTCATAATTTCCCATAATATATAATTGTTAGTCCAATATCATTTTGAGGCTCAAATATAATCAATTTAACACTATATGTAGTCATTAAAATGTTGAAAAATAACACACAAAAAAAAGAAAAATATTTTTGCTGAATGGAAAAGAGATGCTAATTTTGCGGCCAGAAAAATAGTCTTTTTTTAATTGAAAAGGTATGAAGAAAACATCATTGCTTGCATTAATTGCAACAGTAGTCTTTTCCAGTTGCACAAATGATTACCTCAACAATGTAGAAGTACAAGAGGGTGTGCAGTTACCCGAGACAAGGGTATTTGTTCAAGGACAAATGGTTAACAACGGAACTAAAGCCAGCGATTTAGCTTGGCCGTATGTTTCAAGTGAGGGTTGGGAAACCGCTCGTTTCTCTATTCGTGCTGATGGCACTATTCCAGATTACAAGGACAAGAGTTCATCACTTTATTATGGTCGCCCCGCCGGTAAGCCCGGTAAGAATAGGGGTAAGGTGTTGACTGCTTATCCTTATGGTCATTACAATGATCGTGATCTTGACTACACCAAGAAAGATAAGAAGACAGGTAACAATATAGGCCTGTTCCGTTTTGTCTATGATCCCAAGGGTATGCAGACACAGAAGGCAATTCTTGAGGCTCCGCTTGTTGAGGATATCCTGGCCGATGAGGTTGATGATCTGCAGGCAAAAATAGATAAAAATCAGAATGTTGCCAAGAATACTGCAGAGCTTGAAAAAGTCAATGCTCTTATCGCTTTGGGTAGTGAATACCTGAACTCACACGTGCTCTGGTATGTTGTGAAGGAGGTTGGTATGAAGAACGGTTGGCATGTAAACGGTGTTATCAGGGATTATGAGATAGGTGAGCCTGATCAGACTCCTGAAAATGTTGAGGTTGACATACATCAGCAGGAGCATGCTGACTGGAGTGAGATCAAGACTTCCGTTCACGTAAGAACTGATGCAGAATCAGTGGAAATCAACATCCCGCTGTCATTCGATGATATTGTTGAGAATGATGACTTTGACATAAGAGTCTATAAGACCTATTTCAAGGATGATGAGTACAATGACGTTACTGTAGAGATCACTCATGATGAGAAGGGTATCACAATCCTGATCAAGGATATCGATCCTGAGCTGATTGAGCAATATAAGGAGGAATTCGGTGACGGTCTGACTGTGGAGATTCACAGCTACTGCAAGACTGATGATCAGGATGCTATCTGGGAGAAGGTCAAGAATAGTTGTGTAGTGACAACCGGAAAGCCTTGCACTGTGGTGGGTCAGATTACAAGTGCTTATAATGAAGAGGTGGTACCCGTTAAGATTATGAAGCCCTAAACGGTTACAATCCATAAGAATAGAATAAGAGGTCTCAAATCGAGGCCTCTTATTTCGTTCTTATAGGTATTATTGTAGCGAGCCCGGAGGGCGAGAGCGGTCCCGTAGGGCCGCCAAGCTCACGTAGTGAGCGCGTTTACGAAGTAAACTAAAAAGAGGTTCCTCCGAATCCTTTCTCACAACAAAATTAGAGGCCCCTTTTGGGATCTCTAATTTTGTTGCGGAGGCATGTTTCCGAAAGGAAACTAAAAAGAGCCTTCCGTCGAATCCTTTCCCCACAACAAAGTTAGAGGCCCCAATTTGGGACCTCTAACTTTGTTGCGGAGGAAGGATTCGAACCCCCGACCTTTAGGTTATGAGCCTAACGAGCTACCTCTGCTCCACTCCGCGATATCATTTCTTTTTTTGCGACTGCAAAGGTACTTCTTTGCTTTTGAACTTGCAAGAATATTCTTGTTTTATTTGTGAGAATTGACTAATTTATTTAAAAACAGCACAGATGGTATATATATGTGTGTTACGGATTTGTTGGTGTTTAACATTATATTAATTTTGCAGGAAATTGTATTCTGAAGTTTAGTTGAGGGAAAGATGTTGTTTGGTAATAAAGAACCTCATATCAAAAAAGTTTTGGTGGATTTATCCATCCTGAAACATATTAATTGCGGGTTAGGCCAAATCGCATATAATTATGCCAAATATTTTGGGGAACACGCAGATGATTATGATTTTGAGATTCATCTTTTATTGCCAAAAACATTTGTAGGCAGTTTCGGTAACAAGGTTTATTATCATGTTAGCCATAAGCTATACAAGTTCTTTCCTTCACTGCTAAACGGGTTTGATGTATGGCATTCAATACACCAGTTGAGTGCATTCGTACCTTCAGATGATTCAGTTAAAAACCTGCTTACAGTCCATGACCTTAATTTTTTATACGAGAAAAAAGGAAAAAAACTCGAGAGGGCCTTTAAGAAACTGAGTTTCAGAATAAAAAGGGCTGATAAGGTTGTGGCTATATCCAATTTCGCCAAATCGGATCTGAAGAAACACTTTCCGGAACTTAAAGAGGTGGAAGTGGTTTACAATGGTGTTGAGTTCAGTAAACCGGATGACCTTGGAAAGATGCCAGCGGCACCTTTTGACAGCAGCAAGAAGTTTTTGTTTACTATTGGCCAGGTAGTGGAAAAGAAGAATTTCCATGTTCTGCTTGATGCCATGAAACTTATGCCTGAATACAATTTATATATCGCTGGCACCAATACCACTTCTTATGGAGATATGATTCGTAATAGAATCAGTTCAGAGCAGATATCAAACGTGGTATTGCTGGGAGAAATATCCAATAAGGAAAGGACGTGGATGTACTCAAATTGTGAGGCTTTTGTTTTCCCGTCTATGTTTGAAGGGTTTGGGCTTCCTGTAATTGAAGCTTTGTCGTACAGAAGACCTGTCGTTTCGTCACAAATGACTTCACTTGCCGAGATAGGTTCCAATCATGTATTCTTCCTGGATTCTTTTGAACCTCAGCATATTGCTGACAGAATAAGGACCGCAGTCCGTGAGTATGCGGAACATCCTGAATTGGCCGATGCCAGTTCAGAATATGCTATGTCGTTCTCATATGACAAGCATATGAATAGATATCTGGAGATATACCGCTCTTTACTGTAAATAATACATGGAGAATCTTAAAACAAAATACAAGTTCATCAATGCCGCTAAGACCTTGTTTGTAAGGAAAGGCTATGATGATACCACTATGATTGATATTGCAGAGGAGGCCGGATTGAGCAGACGCACCCTGTATTCTTATTTTGAAAGTAAGGTTGAGGTGTTTCAGGCTGTGGTAAACAGTGAAGTTGAGAAAATATTGGCTCAACTGTCAGAGATTGCCAAGCAGAATATGCCGGTACAGCAGAAAATAGTGGAGTTCATATTCGGATATTTCCGTCTTGTCAAGGAGACTGTTGACCGTAACGGTACGCTCAGGTCCGGATTCTTCCGTAATGTCTGGGGGCTGGAACATTTCCGTAAGGCTTTTGACCTTAAGCAGAAACAGATGCTTCAGGATATCATATCTGAGGGTAAGACATGCGGTGTGTTTGATGTGGTAAGCGTGAGACGTACCGCAGAGATTATGCACAACTGCATGCGCGGTTTTGAGGCACCATACATTAGAGGTAAACTATGGCAGGGTAATACCAGGGAGGAAATACGTTTTGAGGCCCGTAGGCTTATCTATGGTGCGCTCGGATACAACAATGTAGATTCAAATAAATAACACAATATTATAATGGGAAAATTGACTGGAAAGACGGTGCTCATAACAGGAGCGACCCGTGGTATCGGTCTGGCTATGGCTCAGCTGTTCGCTGCTGAGGGGGCAGACCTGGCATTCGTGTACATTAACAGCGTGGAGAAGGCTCAGGCCTTGGAGAAGGAACTCAGTGCGAATGGCATCAAGGCCAAGGGTTACCGTGTGGATGTATCGAGTTATGAGGGCGCCGCTCAGATGGTAGATGAGGTGGTCAAGGAGTTTGGCCGTATAGATATCCTGGTTAATAACGCCGGCATTACTCGTGACGGTCTTGTGATGCGCATGAATGAGCAGCAGTGGGATGAGGTGATTGATACCAACCTGAAGTCGGCATTCAACTTCATCAAGGCATGTTCTACACAGATGATGCGTCAGCGTAGCGGCAATATATTGTGCGTTTCATCAGTGGTAGGTCTGCACGGAAATGCAGGTCAGGTAAATTACTCCTCATCTAAGGCCGGACTTATCGGATTGACCAAATCTGTGGCAAAGGAGTTCGCTTCACGTGGTATCCGTGCCAATGTGATTGCTCCGGGCTTTGTGCTTACTGAGATGACCACCGGCAAGATTCCTGAGGAGAAACTGGCAGAGTGGTGCAAGTCAATTCCTCTGCAGCGCGGTGCTCAGGTTGAGGAGATAGCCAAGGCTGCCCTGTTCCTGGTTTCCGATGACAGCTCCTATGTGACTGGACAGGTCCTTCAGGTGGATGGCGGAATGAGCATGTAAACAATTGAAAATTGAGAATTGAAAATTGAGTCGCTTCGCGATAAAAAAAAGGCGTATAAGATTACTAATGCAGGTTCTTTACGAGGATAACCATATTATCATTGTCACCAAGCGGGCTGGTGAGATAGTGCAGGGGGATAAGACCGGCGATGTTCCGTTGTCGGACATCGTGGCTACATATCTTCAGGAGAAATATTCCAAACCCGGCAATGTCTTTGTGGGTGTACCGCACCGTCTGGACCGTCCCGTAAGCGGAGTCGTGGTTCTGGCCAAGACCAGCAAGGCTCTGTCACGTCTTAATGACATGTTCCGTGTTGGGAGTGTTGATAAACGCTATCTGGCTATCGTCAAGAATAAACCTGAGATCCCGGAGGGCAGACTGGAGAATTGGCTTGTACGCAATGAGAAACAGAACCGCTCATACGCTTATGACAAGGAGGTCCCTAACAGCAAACAGGCCATCCTGAACTATAAACTGGTGGCAAGTTCCGTAAACTATCATCTGCTTGAGGTGGAGTTGCTTACGGGACGTCATCATCAGATACGTTGTCAGCTGGCCAAGATGGGGTGTCCCATCAAAGGTGATCTCAAGTATGGGGCAGAGCGTTCAAATCCGGATGGAAGCATATCGCTTCATGCATTCCACGTTACGTTTGAGCACCCCGTGTCACATGAGATGATAGATGTGAAAGCTCCTCTGCCGGATGATCCGTTATGGCAGAGTTTCAAAGATAAGGTCGCAAATCTTTAAGAATGGATTTATGGAACTGCCGCTTCTCATTGCTGAGGGGCGGCAGTTTCTTCAAGGACGTATGCCCTTATGATCTTTACATCGGGATTGGGACGGCCGTTCTTGCCAGTAGGCATGGCGTTTATCTTTTCTACTACATCCATTCCCTCTGAAATCTCACCGAAAACCGTGTATAATCCGTCAAGGTTAGGAGCACCGCCTATCTCACCGTATTGCTTGATCTGTTCCGGTGAATATGAGAATGACTTGCGGGTTTTCATTATGGCGTCAGCCTGGGCGTTCAGTTGGTCATTCAGTTTGCTGATCTTCTTTTTCTCACCGTATTTCTGCCATTTGTTGAGGTCACGTGAATGGGGAATGGTAATGGAATCCTTCACAGCCTGACGGTAACGCTTGTTAATCTTGTTCTCCTGTGATGTTAGGGTATTGGTCTTGACCTTGCTGCCGGTTATTATGTAGAACTGCTGGCTGGTTCGCAACGAGAAACAGAACCGCTCCTATGCATATAACCATGAGGTGCCGGGCAGCAAGCATGCGGCGCTGAATTACCGCCTTGTGGCCAGCTCCACCAACTATCATCTGCTTGAGGTTGAGCTGCTCACCGGCCGCCATCACCAGATAAGGTGCCAGTTGGCCAGCATGGGTTGCCCCATCAAGGGTGATCTCAAGTACGGAGCCGAGCGCTCCAACCCTGATGGCAGCATATCACTCCATGCGTTCCATGTTACATTTGAGCACCCTGTATCACACATCACGGTCGATGTAAGAGCCCCCCTGCCGCAGGATTCACTGTGGCAGAGTTTCAAAGACACTGCAAGTCAATTGTAGCAGCAGGCTCCCATCCCAGTATAGACAGTAGAATTTTTTTTACTGCCATGAGATGGCTTGTCCCATTTTTGTCCCAAATGTTTTTTTTGATTATTTTTGTTTTGAATTAATTCGCCTGCTCTACAAAACAAAATAGAATGAAGAGAATAGCCGGATTTATCCTCGCAATAGCTGCATTTGCCATGTGTGTATCGTGCGGCAGGAATAGGATTATGCGGCAATTGAGTGTCATAGAGACTGTGTTGGAATCCAACCCTGACAGTGCACGCACACTGCTTGCCGATATTGATGCTACTTCGCTGTACGGCAAGCCGCAGGCCCTGTATGCCCTGCTCAAAACGCATGCCGACTGCAAATGTTACATAGACATTCCGTCTGACAGTCTTATCCGCCTTGCAACTGACTACTACGGTACCCGCCGCAAGAGTTTCCACGCTGCCATGAGTTGGTACTCGCAGGGTTGTGTCTATTCCAAGATGGGTAGTGATATGGCGGCTATATATGCGTATATCAAGGCAAAAGATATGTTTCCCGATACTCTTGTAAGGTACTATGCCATCACTGAAAAGAATCTTGGCGGACATTATTTTAACAAAAGAATGTTCAAGGAAGCTTTTGAACAGTTCAATTGTTGCAAGATAAATGCTGAAAGATTGCAGGATAAAAACATGTTATATTATGCGTCTTGCTATTTAACCCTGTGTGCAATCCATGATGAGGATATCCCGAATATCGGCAGTTTATCATCATTATTATTTGGTAGTCAGGATGACCCCGAACTTCCATTTGTTGAGTCCCAAAAGAGAATACCTATGTATTATCCATCCTCATCGGAACCTGAGCGCGATACTGTATTCAAAACTGTAACGTTTTATTCTTTTTCTGACAAGAATAGCAAGAATAACAAGAAGGATAAAGAATCACAGCATACATATTATGCACTTAAGGCTGATTTGTTTTTTCAGGATGGTAATTATGATTCTGCGTATGTTTATTATAAGTACACATTCAATGATACCATGATGGATATATATGGCCGAATCATTCAAGCTGAAAAGTTGGTAGAGGTCTCAGCAAAAATTGGTGATGCGGATGAAACTTATCGTTGGCACAAGTACTATATTTCACTGCTCGACTCTATAAACAACGTTGAAAAGACTGACTCAAAGAGGTGTTGGATATGCAGTATCTTCACCGTGAGGAACTTGCCGAGGAAAAAATGCATAGCAGGAACCAGCGCTTTATTATTATAATCATTTCATCTGTCATACTGATAATAACAATGACTATCCTTGTCTATGTCTTGCTCAGGAACAGGGATAATAAGAGAATAATTCAAAAGCAGAATGAGCTAATAGAACTGGAACGGAAAATACGCAGGAGCAGTATTGCTATTTTGGAAACTCAGGTAAGGGAGCAGTCACAGACGGATTCCGATGCAAGAACTGCACTTTTGGAATTGTATAACTTAAGATTGAACGTAGGTAAGGACCTGTTCTATAAAAGCAGTGCTTATAAGATATTGACATCGGTCGTGCATGGAGGAAACCTGAATATGGATGACCGTAATACAATTATTGAGACCCTTAAGCAGTCATTCATTGACTCCATAGCAGATATGCAGATTGAGTATCCAGGCATAGACACGGAGGAATCCCTGACATTGATACTGTCGGCAATGCATATCAAGAACGAAATTGTATCTGAACTATTCGGGAATGTTACTGCCGATGCAATAAGAAAGAGAAAGTACAGATTCGGCAAAAGCAATCCTGACTATTACGCCTTGTTTTGTTAACTCGTTTATTTATAGTTCTTTCCATTTTGTCCCATTTTTGTCCCGTATTAAATTGATTCCGGTTGTATTAAGAGAGTGTACATTTGTCATAATATATATTGTGAATTGATATGGTTTTTGGCAAATTATTTTTTTAATACGCTATATGAGGATTGGGAGTATATTTTACGCTTTGAAGTCTTGCTATAATGGTAGCGATTTCTTTTCATCAATAAATGAAGATTATTATTTGTGGGAACATTGCTTGGTGACATTTTGACCGATAATAAACAATTATTTGAAAGTCATTGTATTCCAACAGTTGGTTTAGATCACAAAAGTAATCTTAAAGCAGATAGAGAATTTTTGTATGGAGGATAATATTTTTTTCCGGTATAATATCGACAGGATTCTGTATCTAAATCCTTAGGTATGATGGCTTAGACATCTATTTTCTTTTTAGTTCATGTCGATCTTTCAGAAATTATGATTGGAAATGAAGTAGATTCCTATAAGATGAAGCCTGTGGAGATTGGACAGTTCATTTGATATGTAAATGCGAAGCAAGAATATAAACTATTAGTTGGGTGAAATACTTTTATAAATTAGTGACATTAGTAGTCATTGTGACATTGTTATTCACAATAATGTTCGCATCATGCTCCCATGAGTATGATGCACTTGAGTATGCATATCAGGTTTCCGGCCCCAACCGTGGTGAGTTGGAAACCGTAATGGAACACTACAAGGACGATTCCCTTAAACTAGCAGCCGCCCACTTCCTAATAGAGAACATGCCCGGTCACGTGTCATACAAGAACAGAAAGGAAATAGAACAATACTACGAGCTAGCACTACAGTTGTTCAGGTCCGACCTTTCGCCCAAACAGCAGAGAGACTCACTTCTGTATCTTTCCGACAACCGTTTTTATGGTCTTAATGATAATCTCATTCAGGATGCCCGCATAATAACAGCTGATTATCTTATTTATAACATAGACAAGTCATTTGAGGTGTGGGAGAATGAAAGATGGGCCAAGCATCTCACCTTTGACGAGTTCTGCGAGTACATTCTGCCCTACAAGTGCGTGGAACTTCAAAGCTTTGACTGTTGGCGTGACACTATGCGCCAGATTTTCTGGTGGAATGTGGCACACATGGACTATGATGATGAAAGTTATGACTCTCCGTTCCGTGCCGTCAACACTATACGCAGCGAGGTGGCATGGAGGGTTAAGCCTGTGGGTATGTATAACCGTTCAGGCTATCCAATGCGCAGTGCATCTACTTTGGCTCATATGACATATGGAGCGTGTGCCGATTATGTAAATCTGGGTGTACTGACATTCCGTAGTTATGGTATACCGGTCGTAATTGAAGAAACCCCGTCATGGGGCCGTTATCGTGCAGGACACACATGGTATACGCTCCTAAATGACAACGGTGACATGATGCGCTCTGAGTGGGATATATCGTCTGTTCCTGGTAGTCCATTCTTCCCGCATCAGCGCATACCCAAGGTCTATCGTCAGCAGTACGCCATAAACAGGGAGAGGGTGGCATACCATAACAATTCCGTATATCAATATCCATTCAGCATGTTTGCACATGACGTGACCGACCAGTATTACAAGACCACCGATGTTACTGTAAAACTGCGCAACAACGTCAAGCTGGTTGAGGATTATGCATATATAGCGACCTTTAGAGGCAATGAATCATATTGGACGTTGATAGATTATGGTGTGGTAAAGAAAGGAAAGGTTACATTTAAGAATATGGGCCGTAACATACTCTATTTCACACTGGGATATGACGGAAAAGATCTTGTACCTGTTTCATGGCCTTTCATTATTCAAAAAGACGGAAGCGTAGAGTATATCTATACCAACTACAAGAATACTGGCAGTGTTGATGTTCACCGTAAGTACTACTCATCAGAGAATGTGGTAGCCATGCGCAAAAGGATACTTGGAGGTTCAATACAAGCATCAAACAGCCCTGATTTCAGCAATATCGTTACACTCTATACGATTGATTCCTTGACGATACCGGACAAGATTCCTGTTAATCTGGACAAGCCATATAGATACTGGCGCTATTTGTCTCCCGACGGTTCATACGGCAGTATAGCAGAGCTGGCATTTTTTAATATGGATACGGTAAGGATGAATGGAACACCTATCAGTAGCGATGAACAAAATAGTGCGAATGCAGGAAAGGCTTTCGATGGTGACTGGCTCAGTAATTTCGAAACAGGGAGTGCTGACGGCAACTGGGTGGGCATGGACATGGGCCGACCACAAAGTGTAAGCTATGTACGGTTAGTTCCAAGGGGAGATGATAATGACATACATCCCGGTGATGAATACGAGCTTAGATATTGGGATGGCAATTTCTGGATAACTCATGACATTAGTATTGCACGTGACAACAGTCTGCATTATGATGGCATTCCTACTGGAGCTCTGATATGGTTGCATAACCGTAGCCGTGGCATGGATGAGCGTCCCTTTCGCATAAAGGACGGTGAGATAGAATGGTGGTAATATTATTAAATATATAATAAAATGAAGAAAGGACTATTATTAATTACAACAGGCATTATTCTTTCAGCCTGTTCCAATGACAGTGATTATTTTCCGTCATTTAAAAATGACTGCAGTTGGGAAACTTCGCTAAGCGAAATAATAACTGATAATCAGACGGTTTTCTCAGACCGTGGTATCAAAATCACTAATATGCAGTTTATGAAGGACATCAGTATAGACAGAGATCTTTTCCTTGGTGATAAGTATGGCTTCTTTCCAGTTTATTCTAAATTAGATTCTGTTTTTACTGTTGTTACTTATGGTCAATTGATGAGAGACTCTGCAAATTACTTCTTTGACACCATTCCTGTCTTTAATACTATTAACGACTTACTTGAAGAGGCTGATGATTTTGATATTGTGGAGCTTACATGGCAGTATGATGATAATAAATACAACTCATTGGCATTCTTTAATAAGAGAACAGGAGAACTTAGGTATGATAACATGTTGTATAACATGTCAACATTATCTCATTACAAGAAAGAAAGTTTCTCAAGAGCTTTGAACAATACGGAAATGATAAATGGTGTTGGAGATAGTGGAAATGATTGTGTTGAATATATACAAAATAATTGCGTATTAGCAAGGTCTGGAATTGAATGGGAAGTCAAAGGTAAGTGGCGTATAGTTTATCAATATCATTATTCAGATGATGATTCTATATACTATAACACAAGTTCTACATTTGCTGTAGACCATGTAAAATTTACTCGTATTAGATATGTAACAGATGAAGTACTTTATGATACTTACTATGACAAAAGGGATTTAAGCCCAGGTAATACAAGTACATATAAATTCCGTTATGCAATATGGGCCGGACCCAAAAATGGATTGAATATATATGATGGAAATAATCCGTTTAATATGAATTTAGAAAGTCCAGAAGGCTTTGCTAATAGAATAATAGCTGGTTGTGGTCGTTTGGTAGAACAAAATAGTACTGTTTCACCAAGATATGGGCAGGTTGCTTTCCCAAAACCACAAAATCCAAATGATTAGTGATTTCATGAATAAACCATCGTTTATGAAATAATAGAGTTGCTATTGCAATTCATAATTCCTATGTTTTTAAATAATTGTGCGTTATTACAGGATACATATCAATAATACAAAGCATAACAAGAATTATTATGAGAATAAAGTTGGAATGTATTAGCGTCTTTTGGGCAATTACGTCTGTCTTTTGCTTATCTTGCGGTGATGAAAAGACCGGTTCAGAACTGGTTATGAATTCAAGTGATATAACTCTGGGCGATGTCACTCCAACTGCCTTTTCTGCCACTATAAGTGGAACATTCAAGGATATTACCACCGTTGACATAGCATTGGGCAAGAATGGTATAATGTATTGTCCTGAGTCCGTAGAAGCCGAGACTGTATTCAAGTCATGGCTTGACGGCAATGACCAGCCGGATTGCCAGATACTCATTTTCAAGGAAGGATTCAAAGGTGAGTCATTTACAGGTGTTATTAAAGGACTTAGTCCTGAAACAGAGTACAGTTTCTGTCTGTTCTCGCAGGGAATGGATGCATCAAAGCGTAAGATAAGCCCTATGTCCACATTTACCACCTCCGTTTTCAATCCTGTGTTTAATAATCTCAAGATAGAGGATATTCATTATATTGACGTAACTGTCAGCGGAAGCATAGTGATCGATGCAAATGATGCTTCCTATTGTAGAGCAGGGATAGTCGTTTCTGAAACTCAGGGAGGCGATTTAGACTCCGCTTTATCCATTGCCCAGATAAAAGATATGAGTTGTTTCAGCATTACTATGAACGGTCTTAAGCCTGATAAAACATATTATTGCAAGGCCTATGTTCAATATGCAGGTTCAGACGGAGAACCTATATTGATATATAGTCAGGATAAAGAGTTCTCAACGCTTACATCGGACAAGATGTATGTGGATCTTGGTCTTACGAGCGGAATTAAGTGGGCAAACTGTACACTGGGTGAATGGGAGTTTAATGTTGATATATGCAAAGATGATCTATACTTTAGGTGGGGCTCATTTAAACTTGCTATGCATGACTCTTTTGAAAACGATGAAAGGAGTAAGTATGATTATTTGGAACAGGCTACTGGCAGTTATACGGATATAGGAACTGATATAAGTGGAACCAAATATGATGTGGCACATGCGCTTCTTGGCGGTAAATGGAGGCTTCCACGTAAGGAGGAGGTTGAGGAGCTTATGGACAATTGCGATATGAAGATGACTACTCTTATGTCTTGTAAATATTGGTATCCATCTTCTAATAATTATTATCAAGATGAAGCTTATGCGGTAAAGATTGTTGGACCTAACGGTAATTATATTGAACTTGAAGATGAGATGTTTTTTTGGACTGGAACCTTGAGTGAAGACTACGGACAAGCGTATAGTTTTATTTATTATACAAGGAAATATGCTTCCAGCGGCCCCATTCAGAAGGTTGATTACCGTAAAATGGATATCTGGAGTAGGTGGCGTGAACTATCTGCCAGAATCCGCCCGGTGTGGGATTCCAATATGCCGGAATAATATGCAGTAAGTTTAAACAAAGAAACTGATGGCAACGAGGTATGGCTGTAAGTTTAATGTCAGCAATGTTTTATTTGGATGTATTTGTCTTGCTGCCAGTTTTTCACTAATTCATAATGTATTTGAGTGGCAGATAACTGGAAAGTGGATAGGAGCCGTAGCAGTTGTATCAATTAGTGCCGCCATAGTATCATTGTTTCATACCATCAAGCCTGGTTTCAGAATAAGCCCTGATGTCCAGGCTTGCTCTGTTATTATGACAGCGGCCAATGTTATTGTGGCGGTCTTTTGCCTGCTGCAAATGACGGGAATGGCTGCATTAAGCGGTGATCCGTTCCGGTATGTAGCGGATTTTGACAATCCTGCAGGAGTGGCTGCGCAGTTTTGCGTAACATTTCCATTTGCAATACTTGCAACACATAGCATCAATTATAGGGATGTGCCTGTATTGATTGTATTTGTCATTGATATGGTGGTACTGTTTGTCGTCCAGTCACGTGCCGGACTTATAGCCTTGTCAACATCGGCTATACTCTGGTTGCTTTTTAAGATAAAGGAAAAAGGAAGTAAACGCATATGGATACTCTCTATGGCAGTATTGCTTGTGGCTGTGGTGTGCGGAGTTTGTATCCTTTCCTTCCACAAGAGAGCCTCCACAAGTGGCCGAGCAGTAATTATAAACACGTGTTTGCGTATGGTTGCTGATAATCCGTTGTTAGGACACGGCCCTCACGGATTTGATAGAGAGTATATGCTGTACCAGGCTGAATATCTGAAGGATTGCACTGATATTGATACGTTGATGCTCTCGGACAATGTAACGCACCCGCTATCGGAATATATGCTTGTGACTGTTAATTACGGTGTTGTGGGACTCGCTATTATAATATCACTGATATTATATGCTTTTATTCGGTCATTAAAGAGGAGGGGAGTATTCCGCATATTCCTGCTTATGGAGCTATGCTCAATCTGCGTAATTTCATTATTCTCATATCCATTCAGATATCCCATGACCATTGTGGCGCTGGTCTGTTTTGTTCTCATTCTGTTAAAGCAGACATGGAGATTCCAGTTCTTAAACAATAGGGTGGTATGGCTGGCGGTTTTATCAGTATCTATAATATCAATCGTATATTTAACCCGCTGGCATTCTGCTTTGGTAGGATGGAAGTGCGTTTACGAAAAGCTCAATGATGATAAGAAGTCTGCCATTGAAATAAGGAAGGACATTCTGCCATCTATAGACAAGGTGTTGGAAAATAATCCGCGCTACCAATACAGCAAGGCCGTTGTGAGTTATTATGCCGAAGACTATGAATCTGCCATTGCCGAAGCAAAAAGGAGTAGAGACAATCTTTCCAGCTATGATACGGAATTACTTCTGGGTAGTGCTTGTCAAAAACTGGGAATGATGGATGAGGCTTATATGCATTACACAATGGCAGCGAATATGTGTCCTTCACGTATTGCCCCATTATATCGTTTGTTCTGGATATTTGAGGAACAAAACGATACATTAAAAATGGTGGAATTTGGTAACAATATTTTGGATAGACCAGTTAAGGTACAGTCTCATGATACGAGAGCCATGCGATTGGATGTACGTCGTAAAATGATGAAAATAAACTGATTGTTATACAACTTTTGATTTTAAAAAATCAATTTGTTATATTTGCGCATAACGGGTCTGGACTGCGTTGCTGAGTATGGTCAGTAAAGATTTGCAAAGAACTATTTGCTTATGAGAAGGATGGTTTATTGTTTAGTGTGCTTCCTTCTGCTGGGTATAAGTACCTTGTGGGCAGATAATGACGCTATGATGCGTTTTGCCGGTAACATCCATCAATTCAATAAGCTGTTCCCGCAGGAAAAGGTTTATCTACAGTTTGATAATACTGCCTACTTCCAGGGTGATGATATCTGGTTCAAGGCGTTCGTGGTCAATTCATCGGATCTGAGTCGTACCAAGTCGGGCGTGCTATACGTTGACCTTCTGTCGCCAAACGGTGTGCTGTTGCAGCAGCAAAAGCTCAAGATTGTGGCAGGTCAGGCTGACGGGCGTATTCAGCTTGTGGATTACTCCACTGAACAGGCCAGAACGTTAAGGGGCGTGCGTCCATACCCCAGCGGCTACTATGAGGTTAGGGCATATAAACAGTACATGCTCAATTTTGACCCAGGAATTATATTCTCGCGTGTATTGCCAGTGTACTGCGAGCCAGAGCAGGAGGGTGACTACGCACACCCCGTAATGCTTCCTGACTCAACATACCCTGACAAACTGCGGCCAAGACAAGAGAGACTGCATGACGTGAACGTGTCTTTCTATCCCGAGGGAGGCAATATGGTACGTGGTTTGCAGGGCCGCGTGGCTTTTAAGGCTACCGATATGGATGGTATGGGGATAAGCGGAAAACTCACCCTGGAGACCGATGACGGACGTAAGGTGGTGGCGGAGAGCGGCCATGAGGGAATGGGTATGTTTGATTTTACGCCGGATAGCAAGCGCAATAGGGCGGTGTTCGAGTATGAGGGGAGGCGCTACCGTGTATCTCTGCCGCAGGCCAAGGATGAGGGTTATGTCATGACAGCTGATATGGATGCACGCAGGGAGAACCTGGAGCTCACCGTAAGCCGTACTCAGTCACGTCGCGATAGCACGATAGGCGTTACTGTGACTTGCCGCGGCGAACTGGTTATGTTTGATGAGTTGCCCATGAGCGGAAATGAGGGTGGATACTCATTTGACACCAGGAATTGGCCCGCAGGAGTGTGCCGGATAGTGCTGTTTACCGCCAATGGTGAGGTGCTAGCCGCCCGTAGCGTGTATAACGGCAATGTCAAATACGTGCCACCGGTAATAGAGATGAAAGCCGACAAGCGCCGTTATGATGCGTTCGGAAAGATGCACCTGTCATTCCGGTTAAAGGACAAGGATGGCAAGCCGTTCCGTGACCGTTTCTGTATATCGGTACGCGATGCCGGTGATTACGGTACGCAGTATGCCGACAATCTGCTCACCGACTTCCTGCTCACGTCGGACCTGAAGGGATTCATACACAATCCATCATACTATTTTGAGTCTGCCGACAAGCAACATCTGCGTAATCTGGACCTGCTCTGCATGGTTCAGGGATGGGAACGCTATGACTGGGAGTATATGACGGACAACAAGACATTCGTTGAGACGCGCCGTTTGGAAAAAGGGCTGAGCCTGAATGGAATGATAATGACTGACCATGTTATTCTGGATCATGCCAAGGGTAACGTAAAGGTTAACGTTGTCATATCGCCCATAAACCATGAGTCTGTGGAGTACGGCCATGTACTTACTGGTAAGGACGGATACTTTGGGTTTGACGTAAATGATTTCTATGGTGAGAGCGAAGTGTCAATACGTGTCACCAAGGCAAATAATAACCTCAAGCAGCCTCTGACAAAGATTCTGTTAGAACGCGTCAAACTACCATCGGTCAGGAGGTATCTGTCGGAAGAATTGCAACCGTTACATCCGGTTGTGAAGGCTACGGTAAAGACTGACACCGTAGTCATGGATGTGGCAAACTATCCCGCAATAATAAATGAACAGGAGGGCATAGTGTTGCCTGCGGTACGTATTAAGGGCGACCGCAAGTATGTGGACTATTTCACATTCAGGTCATTTAATGTGGAGAAGGATGTCGATGATGCGCTGGATAAGGGAATACATTCAACCGATTTGGGAGGATATCTTATAGACAAGGGCTATTCTGTGCACTATCCGATAGACTATGGCGATGAAAACAAATACTATTACGATGATTCTTTTACTATAAACGGTCACGATGTACTATGTTATGTCCATAGAGGCAACGGCTTTCAAGTTCCAGGACACGACTTCCGGCCATGGATTACTGATACGCAGGATATAGAGAGTATTCTTGTTTTCGATGGCCTGTATAGTATTGAAGATATAGGTGATTTTGCTCCGGAATATATGGCTCATCTTAAAAAGTATAGTCCTTTGGCAATGGATGGTATTTTGAGTAAAAGGCTTGTGATTTTGGATTTAAAGCTTAAGGATAAGAAGCGCATGATTACAGGTACCCGGGATGCATTCAATCTGGCTCAGAGATTCACTACGTTACAAGGATTCAGCCCAAGCCATGAGTTCTATGCACCTGAATATCCAAACGGAGCCGTTAAGGGTGACGTTGACTACCGCCGCACACTCTATTGGAATCCCAATGTTATTGCCGACGAGAACGGTCGTGCCGAGATAGAGTTTTACAACAACTCCTACAGCAAAAAGTACAAAGTCAGTGGCGCGGGCATAACCGCATCGGGCATGCCGTACATACTGGACAGGGAATTCTGATGACCTATTATTGAGCCTGGAGGGTGTCGTTTAGGACGTAGGCTCTGATTATCTTTACATCGGGATCGGGGCGGCCGTTTTTACGTATGGCCGGCAATTGTGATATGGCATCAACAACATCCATTCCGTCGCATATCTCACCAAAAACGGTGTACATGCCGTCCAAGGTGGGAGCTCCGCCAATATCGGCATACTCCTTGGTCTGTTGTTTGGAGTAGCTGAATGACTTGCGTGTTTTCATTATTTCATCAGTTTGCTTGTTGAGCTGGTCATTCAGCTTGCTTATTTTTTTGTTCTCACCAAATTTTTTCCATTCACGCAACTCTTTTGCATGGAACTGGGTCAGTGAGTCCTTTACAACCTGACGGTAACGCTTGTTAATCTTGTTCTCCTGTGATGTTAGGGTATTGGTCTTGACCTTGCTGCCGGTTATTATGTAGAACTGCTGGCTGGTGGAGTACTTGAACTGTACCGTGCTGGCCTGGCCCACAGCTCCGCGTTTATGGTAGAATTTCCACGGATTGATCTCAGACATTATGGTGTCATTCTCTTCATCCACTCCAATCTCCTGTCCGGGCTTGGCGTTTTTGGATTTCACATCACCTGCCTGAATCTTGTAGCCTTTCTGTACTCCAAAAAACAGCTGGTTGTCATAAAAACCTTTACGTGCCTGACGCACCATGTTATGACGGTGCAGCGGGGTCTCGCGGTAAAGTTTTATCGTGAAATTACCCTCTGTCGTTTCAAAACGCACATACTGGTCAGCATCCAGAATGATGGTATCGGCATCAACCTCCTCAACAGGGGCGGCAGCATTGTTGTTCTTGCAATTGGTGGCAAACAAAAGTGCCAGTACAACGGGAATACCTATCAGATATCTTTTCATAGTTATGTTTGAATTTATTGAGTGCGAATATAATGGTTTTTAGGCCAAAGCCAACGCCTACGCCAAAGTAAAATGTTACCTTTGCATATTAAAAACTGATTAATATTTTAAAAAGCATAATTATGAAACCTGCACTCGTTGTTTTGGCTGCCGGTATGGGTAGCCGTTACGGTGGACTCAAGCAGCTTGACGCTCTTGGTCCCAATGGTGAGACCATTATGGATTACTCTGTGTTTGATGCTATCCGCGCCGGATTCGGCAAGGTGGTGTTCATTATCCGCAAGGACTTTGAAGATGATTTCCGCCGTCTGGTGCTCAAGAAATATGAGGGCCACGTTCAGACTGAGGTGGTGTTCCAGAGCATCAATGACCTGCCAGAGGGTTTCAAATGCCCGGAGGACCGTACCAAGCCTTGGGGTACCAACCATGCAGTGCTCATGGCCAAGGATGTCATCAATGAGCCTTTCTGCGTAATCAATGCCGATGATTTCTATGGCCGTGACTGTTTTGCTGTAATGGGTAAGTTCTTGAGCTCACTACCTGAAGGTTCAAAGAACGTCTACTCAATGGTAGGATTCCGCGTAGCCAATACCCTTAGTGAGAACGGTAAGGTATCACGCGGCGTATGTGAGGTTAATGAAAAGCGTCACCTGACTACTGTTGTGGAGCGTACCGAGATTCTGCGTCGTGAGAATGGCGTATGCTACAAGGACGGTGAGGATTGGGTCAAGATTGAGGATAACACTCCCGTTTCAATGAATGTTTGGGGATTCACTCCGGATTATATGAAGTACTCAGAGGATTTCTTCAAGGGATGGCTCAAGGCCAATATCAACGTTCCCAAGTCAGAGTATTTCATTCCGCTCATGGTAAATGAACTGATTAACAACGGCACAGCAACCGTTGAGGTTCTGGATACCACCTCCAAGTGGTTTGGCGTGACATACGCTGATGACCGTCAGGGTGTGGTTGATAAGATTGCAGAACTTGTAAAGGAGGGTGTTTATCCTGCAAAACTGTTCGCATAAGAATTCTAGGTGTTTTCGGTAGAGAATCTTAAGGTAGAGTTCGGAGCCCGACCTCTGTTCCATGATGTCAGCTACGTGGTAGGTGACAAGGACCGTATTGCCCTGGTGGGTAAGAACGGTGCGGGCAAATCAACCATGCTTAAGATAATAGCCGGATTGCAGCAACCCACATCGGGCACGGTTTCCATACCCAAGGAGATGACCATAGGTTATCTGCCGCAGGTTATGAAACTGGCCGATACACGCACCGTAAGACAGGAGGCCGAGACCGCCTTTGAGGATATTCACAAGCTCAAGGCTGAGGTTGAGCGTCTGAACAACCAGATGGTTGAGCGCACTGACTATGAGAGTGAGGAGTATCACGCTCTCATAGACCGTTTTACCCGTGAGAGTGAGCGCTACCAGATGATGGGAGGCGGCAATTACCAGGCGGAACTTGAGCA
>Ga0310786_10003434_pt1 | contig 23053 bp, 18 predicted proteins | sample AusTroGonzalo_MG_FD_203881 | JGI IMG/M metagenome (GOLD analysis project Ga0310786, IMG submission 203881) | Bovine rumen microbial communities from tropical cattle in Woodstock, Queensland, Australia - Gonzalo_03 (v2) (version 2) | ecosystem: Host-associated > Mammals > Digestive system >...
CAGTGAAGCTGGTCCAGCTGTAGCTATTAAGTTGATTCAGATGGGCTTCATGTACATGCCTGTCTATAGAAAAGAAATGAAGATTAATCCAGCTCTTGTCCAGAACGAAAGTTACTTGGATGAAGAAGAAAATAAAAAACAGTAAGTTATGAGATTATCAGGAATTAAATTCTGGGCAATTGCCCTCTTCGTGGTATCTGCCATTCAGGTTGCGGTGGTGAGCTGTTCTGATGACCCTGGGGTGGAGAACTACTATACTCAATCCCGTGAATATGCCGCGGACTACTTGAAGAATCGTGAACAGTACTCAGAGTACTTGAAGATTCTTGAGCGTGCAAGGGGTGAGTACGACCTTCGTCTCGTCGATATGTTGGGAACGTATGGTTCGTACACGGTGTTCGCACCTACCAATGCCGCTGTGGAGAAGTATCTGGCAGAACGTGGATTGAGTTCGGTGGATGAGCTTTCTGTAGCAGACTGCGACACCATCGCATTGAACTCCATCATCGAGGCAGCGTATTTCACGACAGACTTCAATGATGGTCAGTATCCGAAATCTAACATGTTGGAACACATCGTCAGTGTGAAGTCCTATCAGGAATGGGATGAGCAGAAAAAGGACTCTGTCCTGGCTATGTACATCAACCAGGCCTCTCAAGTGACTCATGCAGATGACTCTGTGTCGAATGGTGTGGTACATACCGTGAGCACCATCGTCGGTTCCAGCAACGACCTGATTGGTACCGTGATCTTGAGTGACTCAACTTGCATGCTCTATGGTCAGGCATTTCAGGTGACTGGTATCCTAGATACACTTCAGGATCACTATGTGGATGACACTTACGGATGGGCTAATGACAAGGATCGTATCGACTCATGTACTTGGACAAACACCAAGTTGTGTATCCCAACCGCAAAGTCTTTGGACGGTTCTGGCGGTGAGTATGACAATGTGGCATATCCCGTCAAGCGTTATTTCAACTACACAGTTTTCCTGTGTCCTGACTCTATTTTGAGGGAAAGATATGGTGTTACCACACTTTTGGGTAAGACAGATCCTGCTTCGTTGGAGTATCTGGCCCATCAGCTTTATGACCCCATGTATCCTGAAGATGCAGACGACGATGATTTGACGAGCCGCAAGAATGCGCTTAACCGATTCATCTCTTACCATGTGATCGATCGCTATGGTGACTATTACAGCATGACATCAATGGATAACAACGACCTGCCTAATAACTTCAACCGTATGAAGTACGACATCTGTGACTGGTATGGTACTTTGATGCCTCAGTCATTGATGAAGTTCTCCTTCCCATCGGGTCCTCAGGTAGGTCTGTACATCAACCGTCGAAGCGTCCGTCACCATGCGGATGAGCGTGGAGGTTGGTATCGTGGTGCTAAGATTGCCACACCAAAGGAGTACAACCGAATTACAACGTCCTTGAATGGTATGTATCATTATATTGATGATATTGTGGCATACGATCGTAACATGCAGGAAATTGTGATGAATGATTGTATTCGTCTTGACTGTACAACACTCTCTCCTGACTTCATGACGAAGTTGACAGACGGTGAGGTGGCACGTGGTCACACTTGGGGTGGTAATAAGAAATATGATGCCGCCAAGAATACCAACAATCCATCGGATAACAACAACCGAAGTGTAGGTTTCAAGCCTGGTTATGCTCGTAACTTCTCGATGACCGCTAATACTCACATGCATGTACGTGGCCGTTCACTTTGGTTCTGGTCATATGAAGGTGATGAGGTGATCTTCAAGGGACGTTATGACTTCACGTTGAAGTTGCCTGCAGTGCCAGCTGGTACTTACGAGGTTCGTATGATGACTTGTGTAGGTTTCGACACTCGTGGTATTGTGCAGTATTACATTGATGGTGAGCCTCAAGGTATTCCATTTGACATGCGTCCAGGTGGAGGAACTCTGTTCGGCTGGAAGAGGGATTCCGAATTAGGTGACGATGATGCTATCACGGCATTTGATAAGGCTATCCATAACATTGGTTGGATGAAAGGTCCGAAATGCTATCATACAGGTTGGCGAAGCTCCTTCGATGCTGGATCCGAGAGCATGCGTGATCTTCCAAACACTATCCGTAAGGTTATTGGTACCTTCACGACAGATGGTAAGTCTGACCACTATCTGAGAGTACAGCAGAAGATGGAGTCTGAGAACAACGAGTTGAACTTCGACTTTATCGAGCTTTGTCCAAGTTCTGTGTATAATAATGAATATTTTGCAGAACCTACTTGGTAAATAACATTCAGTCCCCCTTGCCCATCTCGGGCAGGGCGGGCTGGCAATGACAATAATAAAGAATATGAATAATATCAAAAATACATTCCGTGCCGGATTAGCGATAGCAGCAGGACTTGTTGCGATGTACTCATGTACTGACACATGGGACGACCACTACAATGCAGGGCTGTCAACGCTTAAATTCAATGGCACAACGATGCAAGCTCTGGAAGAGAATGCATCAGACTTCGCCAAGGTAGTCAAGGCGTATGGGTTCTCTCGTGAACTTTCTTCAGATAACACCTACACGGTGTGGGCACCTGCTGATGGTTCCTTCAACCTGTCTGACTACGTAGGTGCAGATGGACAGAGAGTGGCAGACTCTGCAGAAGTGGTGAATAACTTCATCAAGAACCACGTTGCACTTTATTCTCTGTCGCTTAATTCACAAGACCAGTCTTTCAGCTTGTTGAATAAGAAAAGAGGAAGCATGACGGCAGACGGCATGTTTGGTCATTCTAAGATTGACGCTGAGAAGAACAATATTTCTTGTCAAAACGGTGTCCTCCACCTTATTGACACACCTACTCCTTATGCTTACAACCTGTTTGAGATGATTGCGAAGCAATATAAGGAGGACGCAACAGAGGGTAAGGACACATTGTCTCTCTATGCTTATCTGTATGATGCAAAGGTGAATAAGGATACCTTGATTGAATCAAAATCTGTGAGCCGTGGCGTAGATGCCGATGGTAATAAGATTTGGGTGAGCCAGTATATGGAGAAAAACAATACCGTGCTCAAGAACCATGATGCAAGACTTTACGAAGAGGACTCTCTCTTTATCGCGATTATTCCTTCAGCTAAGGCTTGGGGCGAGCGCTACAAGAAGGCGGAGGCTCTGTTGCAGTTCAACCCATCTGAAGACAGTCGTGCTGCTGGCACTTGTGACTCGTTGACACGTCATTATGCCAATACATTTGCCATGACCGACTTGTACTTCAACAAGAATGCCAATGAGCATTGGGAAGACTCTTTGAAGTCCACCGACTATTACAACGCTTGGCATGGTGTGAACGACTGGACACAGCACGTGTATTACAGCAAGGAACCTAAGGACATGCCTGAAGATAGGGAAATCAATGACATTCTGGCTAAGTGCGGAGACCCCATCGAGTGCTCAAATGGTACAGCCTATGCTGTTGACGAATATCCTTTCTCTGCAGTAGAACAGTTCTTCAAGAAGATCAAGGTTTCCGCATCTGATGGTGCTGTGAACAAGTTGGGTAGTGGAGAAAACTGGACTTATACCAAGGGCGTTCAAAAGTCATTTGGTGTCCGTTCCAGTGTCTATCTTTCTTCAATTCCTGTTTATGACGAGGAAACTGGTGAACAAATTGGTACTGATGTGAAGCGCCAGACTTACCGATTTGTGGATTTCGTTCCAACCAGTGGTAACATTACTGTAGGTTTCAATGTGCCTAACACACTCTCAGGTGCATACGATATCTATATCGTTACTTGCCCAATGTGGTTGAAGGATGACTATAACAACATCGATATTTCTGAATGGGATGTTCGCCCATACCGTTTCACTGCTACAATTATCGAGCGTGAAAATGAGGGTAAGAGCATCGGTCAATTCCCATCTAAGGGTAAGACGTTGGAAAATCCTGAACCAATTGACGAGAAGCAGAAGACTATTTTCTTGTCACAGGGCATGATTTATGATGAGGCAGGTCATATCATCGTGAATGATACGACGTATCTGGGACAGTACACTTTCAAGAATGCTTATTATGGCAGAGCTGATTATGGTGTGATCATCCAGATTGCATCTTCTATCCTTTCAAGCCAGAGAAAAGACTACTCTAACGAGATGCTCATCAGTTCTATCATTCTGAAGCCACATGATGAAGATGCACCAGTGGCAGAAGAAGCAAAAACGAGACCAAGTATTCAGTTGACAACTTCTAATATACGTAAATAGTTATGCAGCACTTCAATAAATTCGGAATCGCAGCATTCATGTTCTTCCTTGGAACCGCACTTCCAGTCGTTGCACAAGAGGAGGTAACAGAGGAGGTAACAGAGGTTGCTGCACCTATCAAAAAGGTTAAGCCAGCGAAGACATACCCAACCATTGACGTGAAGGGTAAGGTGGTGGATGCTGTTACAGGTGAACCACTTGCCGGTGTTCGACTTCAGGCTTTTAACAACAAGTATTATACAGCCATGACGGATGAGAATGGTGAATACACTATTCAAGTTCCCCAATTCGTCACGGCACTCACTGTTCGACTCGAAGGCTACAACCTGACCAATGTGTCTATCAATGGTCGTACAACCGATGTAAACGTACGTTTGCAGTCGGATATTCTGAAAGATGATTATACGACCAATGCATCGGCACGCAAGAGTGTGACTGAGATCGACTTTACGAACACGCCAGCGCTGACCATCGACCAAGAGATTCAGACTCGTTTGGGTGCTGATATCAGAAGCATCCAGCGTTCCGCTAATCCAGGTGAAGGTATGGCGATGTTCATCAATGGTCTGAACTCGTTGAACTCAAACGCTATGCCACTCGTCGTACTGGATGGTGTGGTGTATGACATGATGTACGACACAAGGATGCTGCACAATGGTTACTTCAATAACCTGTTGCAGGCCATCAACGTGGACGACATTGAGTCCGTGAATGTTTTGAAGAATGGAACTGCCATCTATGGTGCTAAGGCTGCCAATGGCGTCATCGAAATCAAGACCAAGCGTTGTCACTCAATGGCAACTCGTATCGATGTGAACATCAATACAGGTTTTGAAGTTGCTCCTAAGACGTATGAATTGATGAATGCAGGACAGTATCGTTCTTATGCATCAAACCTCTTGCAGACCACTAACACTACGCTGACGGAGTTCAAGTTCTTGCACTCTGAACCAGACTATTATTATTATAATGTGTATCATAATAATACTGACTGGAACAAGGAAGTCCACAGAACGGCTTGGACACAGAACTACGGCATTTCTATCCAAGGTGGTGATGATATCGCACAGTATAACCTCTCTGTAGGCTATGGCGATGCTAAGTCAACTCTGAAGAAAAATGATATGCAGCGTTTCAATGTACGTTTCAATACCGACATCGTGCTGAACAAGTGGTTCTATACCAAGTTCGATGCCAGCTACACGAACGTGACACGTGACTTGCGTAGCGATGGTTGGGCTAACAACCAGCACTTGCAGGCATTGGCTTCACCCAGTGCATTGGCTAACATCAAGGCTCCTTTCTTGAGCCCTTACGACTTTGCTACAGACAGAAATGTGACCAACTTCATTGCAGATGCTGATGATTATCTGAATGAGGTTTGGGGTAATATCAATACATCGAGAGCTCAGCTTGCTAACCCAGTTGCAATCCTTGGAAATGGTGAGGCAAAGAACAAGAACCACTCCGATTGTACGATGATTAATGTCTCCATCGCCCCAACATGGGAGCCTACAAATGACTTCTCTTTGACAGAGAAATTCAGCTACACCATCCAGAGTATGGATGAGTCTTACTTCACTCCAATCATTGGTATGCCTACTTATACTCTGCCTGGTAATCTGGATCCTACAGAGAACACGAAGTCTACCATGTTCTCAAGGCATAATGCTGTCTTCTCTGATACACGTGCAGACTGGAATATTCTTCCTAATGGAGCACATCGCGTACAGTTGTTTGGTGGTATTCGCTTCATGAACGATACTTACAGAGCTTCTTATATGTATGCTGATGGTACTGGTAGTGATAAGACTCCAAACACGGGTAGTAAGAACCGTAAGATTGATGGTACTGATACGAACTGGAGAACGTTGGCTTACTATGCTAATGCTGATTACAACTACATGGAGAAGTATTATCTCTCTGGTCAGTTGTCAATGGAAACTTCTTCTCGTTTCGGCAAGAACGCTGGCAAACTGAAGATGTTTGGTGTAGCATGGGGCGTGTTCCCATCTATTCAGGGTGCTTGGGTTATTTCTAATGAAGATTGGTTCCCAGCAGGACGTGGTGTTGACATGCTGAAACTGAATGCAGGCTTCGAGTCTGTAGGTAACGATGCCATGGACAACTCTGCAACCTTGACCTATATGTCATCAGAAATGATGTTTGGTAATGCTAACTCTTCTCTTGGTTTGGCAAACATCGGTAGTTCTTCTCTCCAGTGGGAAACCACTAACCGCTTCAATGTGGGTCTGGAAGGTAACTTCTTTAATAACCGCTTGAACTTGAGAGCCAACTACTTCTGGTCAAGAACCAACAACCTGATCACTTTGGGTACTTTGGCTTATGTGGCAGGTATTCCTACCTACTACACGAACGATGGTAAACTGAAGAATAATGGCTTCGATGCTGCATTCAACGCAAAGGTGATTGACGGTAAGAACTTCAAGGTTGAGTTGGGCGCAAGTATTGGTCATTATAAGAACGAGTTGACTCGCCTGCCACAGGGTGTTCAATCCTTCGAGACAAGTCTCTATGGTGGTACTGTTCTGTCACAGGTGGGCAAGAGCGCAGGTGTATTCTACGGCTATAAGACAGATGGTGTCTATAAGGACACTCAGGCTGCAAATGCTGATGGCAAGTTCATCCGCGACGACTCCAACAATCCTGTTTATTTCGGCGCAGGTGATGTGAAATTTGTAGATAAGGACGGCAACGGCGAAATCAATGAGAACGACCGCTTCATCATTGGTGACCCCAATCCAGACATCTATGGTAACATCAGTCTGAAGCTTCACTACACGAAAGCTTGGACATTGGCTGCTAACTTCAACTATTCTGTGGGTAACGACATCTACAATTATGAGCGTGCCGTGCTCGAAGGTAGTTCCAACTTCCTCAACCAGACCACAGCTGTGACTCGCAGATGGACTACAGAAGGTCAGGCAACAGATATGCCTAAGGCAGTTTATTCAGACCCAATGGGTAATAGCCGTTTTTCAGACCGTTGGATTGAGAATGGTTCTTATCTGAAGTTGAAGAATGTGACGCTGTCTTACAAGGTGCCAATCCAGAATGAGTACATTCAGGGTATGACCGTTTGGTTTGCAGCTAACAACCTCTTTACGCTGACAAAGTATCTGGGTCCAGATCCAGAACTCTCTTGCGGCAACAGTGTTTTGTATCAGGGCATCGATGCTGGCTACCTGTCTTCAGGCCGCAGCTTCCATCTTGGTGTTAAGATTAACCTCTAATTTGTATCAATCATGAAAATGAAATCTATTATAAAATGTGGCTTGCTTTTGCTTGGACTCGGAACAGCCACTGTGTCATGCGAGGATATGTTCACGGCTGAGAACACGCTGGTGTCAACAGAACTCGCCCCACAAGACACACTTTATCAGGTGATGGGTATCATCAAGCGTATGCAGAAACTGGCAGACCGCACAGTGCTGCTGGGTGAGGTGAGAGCCGACCTTGTTGACGTTGATAAGTTGCACGCATCGGCTGATATTCAGGAACTCGCAGAGAACAACATTTCTGCAAAGAACATCTACAATCAGCCTGCCGATTACTATGCGGTCATCAACAACTGTAATGTCTATCTGGCGTACGTGGACTCTGTGCGTAAGTCGCAGGGTACTCGTGGCTACTACGAGAAGGAAATCCTTGCTGTGAAGAGCTACCGTGCATGGTGCTATCTTGAGTTGCTCAAGATTTATGGTGAGGTTCCCTATGTGCGTACTCCTGTGCTGAATTCAGACGATGCTGAGGCTATTGTGGCATCAGGTAAGAAAGAAGGTATGGTCACTATCGTGACAGATATGATCAATGACCTGATCAATTTCCGTGCTGCAGAGAACGACGATCTTCGTCAGGCTTATGCAAATAGATCTCACCGCGGTTTTAGCTATCAAGAAATGTCAATCCCTGTTCGTGCGTTGTTGGCAGAGCTCTATTTGTGGCGTGCATCCTACACGGGTAGTGAGGCTGACTACAAGAGTGCCATTCGTATGTATCATGATTACTTCACATTCCCGAAGGAGGAAATCGCTACGGGAACTAATCGTGCACAATGGAGAAGTCGTGATGAGCAGAGACCTGGTAGCGTCAGTTATAGAAGCAGCGGTTATGCGGGTTTCCTGCCGACGGAGTCATCTGAGTATTATGGAACAGTTTCTAAGCTGAGAAATGTGTTCTGTTCGCTCGACTCTAACAACTATTATCCTGCCGTAAGTGCTTCTCAGCGCGCAAAGGACATCTCAAAGTCACAGGACTATTGCCAATTCATCACAGAAGGTGGCGGCCTGCCTGAGGTCTTTTATCGCGAGCATGATCCGAACCTCTATTCTGAGTATAAGACCATGGAGGGTGACCTTCGCTTGTATTCGATTATTGATGGTCCTGACAATGTGAAGGACAACTCTACCAATAGCCGTGAGAATAGCAGCTACAATAAAATGATCTATTCGAACTTCAAGTACGGCAGAGAAACCAGTGGTAATTCATATCTGGAGGGTATTCCATACTTCCGTAACAACATCCTTTATCTGCACTTTGCAGAGGCGTTGAACCGCGCAGGCTTCCCAGAGACAGCTTTCGCTATCCTCAAGTATGGTCTTTCCTACTACACGATGACGAATCGTGACATCATCTCTCAAGATGAGTTCGACCGTCTTTGCTTGATCACCTCTTTGGGCTTCACTGTTCAGGAACCAAAGTTCACGGATGATGACCTCAAGAAGAAGACAACGGGTACAGCTGTCATCTGGAGTTCTGACGTGTTTGGTACTTACACCATCGTTCCTTTGGATCAGATGAATCCAAACAGAATCGTGGAAGGTGGCTCTAAAGTTCAGATTGGTATCCACTCTATGGGTAGTGGTGACACAGAATACAATGAGAAGTACTATCTGGATGACGATGACACTAAGAAGGGTCTGAAAGCTTATGCAGAAACTATCGAACTGGAAGAAGTTCCACGTTTGAGCAAGAACTCTACGCATGAGGACTCTGTAGAATATGACCGCGTGGTTGAGTACAACGCATGGGCAGATTCTGTGAATATTGCAAGGAAGGATAGTGTTGACACTTACAATGCTGAATATCTGGCATCAGATGCAGTACGCACTAAGCGCCAGGCTCGTGTTGCTCAGCTCATCCTCGACGAGGAGGCGCTGGAAGGCGTGTTTGAGGGTTGGCGTTTCTACGACATCATGCGTTATCAGATGCAGGAGAATGGTGGTGCCTCTCTTGGCTCAACCATCACAATGCCTGCTTACATCGAGGATAAGTATGGTACGACCACCAAGATGGCGGGCAAACCTTGGTACCTCAAGCTACCGACAAGGTGATGTAAGTCTGATTCACTTCAATGACAAGGGGACTATGCCGAAATGGCATAGTCCCTTTTCTTTTTCTTTGCTATTTTGTGGCTTTCCTTTTGTGAGGTCAGATATTTTGTGTACCTTTGCAAGCGGAAAACTCCTTGTGCATTCTTCATTATGGCAAATGTCGAGAATAAATACCCCACGCTCCGCGAGACCAAGTTTGTGGATTTGATGCAAAAGCGCGTGTTCAATGTGCTGATTATTGCGAATCCCTATGATGCCTTCATGCTGGAAGATGATGGACGTGTGGATGAAAAGATTTTTGATGAGTATGCGAAGCTGGGTCTGCGTTATCCGCCTCGTTTCTTCCGTGCTGCTTCTCAGGAGGATGCGGCAGGACTGATTGGCAGGACGAAGTTTGATCTGGTCATTTGTATGCCAGGAACGGCTAATAATGATGTGTTCGATATTGCTCGAGGCATCAAGACTGAGTTCCCGACACTCCCCATTGTGGTGCTCACTCCCTTCTCGCATGGCATCACGCGCCGTATGGAGAATGAAGATCTGAGTGTGTTCGAATATGTGTTCTGCTGGTTGGGTAATACGGAATTGTTGCTGTCCATCATCAAACTGATTGAGGATAAGATGAATCTGGATAACGACTTGGCAGCAGGTGTGCAGATGATTCTTGTGGTTGAGGACAGCATCCGTTTCTATTCTTCCTTGCTTCCTAATCTCTATCAGTTTGTCTTGCAACAGAGTCTGGAGTTTGCCACAGAAGCGCTGAACTCTCAGTTGGAGATGTTGCGTATGCGTGGACGCTCCAAGATTGTCTTGGCACGTTCCTACGAAGAAGCATGGGCGCTCTATTCTAAATATAGCGACAATGTCCTGGGCGTCATCAGCGATTGCCGTTTCCCGATGCTTGCTGATAGCAAGGAGAAGGATGAACTGGCAGGATTTAAGTTGCTGAGTGCCATTCGTGAGGTGGATGAGTATGTGCCTTTGGTGCTCAACTCCAGCGAGAACGACAAGAAACCTTATGCCGACAAGTGCAAGGCTGCCTTCATCGACAAGAACTCCAAGATGATCAATCAGGATCTCAAGGATTTGATGACCAAACATTTTGGTTTTGGCGATTTCATCTTCCGCAATCCAGACACGATGGAGGAGATAGGACGCGTACACAACTTGAAGGAGTTGCAGGACAACATCTTCACTTTGCCGGCAGACTCGCTCAGCTACCACTTGCGCCATAATAATGTCTCTCGATGGTTGGCTTCACGTGCCATCTTCCCTGTGGCTGAGTTCCTGAAGAAGATAACGTGGAAGGTGGAAACAGATGTGGATGCCCATCGTCAGTATATCTTCGATGCCATTGTCAGCTATCGAAAGATGAAAAATCAGGGTGTGGTGGCTATCTTCCATCGCGACCGATTCGATAGTTACAGCCAGTTTGCTCGCATTGGTGAGGGCTCTTTGGGTGGAAAGGGTAGAGGCTTGGCTTTCCTCGATAACATCATCAAGCGTCGTACAGATCTCAATGAGTTTGAGAATGCTACTGTGCAGATTCCCAAGACGGTGGTGCTTTGTACAGACATCTTTGACCGTTTCATGGAGTCGAACGGACTCTATGAGGTGGCGCTCTCAGATATTTCCGACGAAGAGATTCTCCAGCACTTCCTGCATGGACGATTGCCGGAGGAATTGGCGGATGACCTCATGTCCTTCATGGATGTGGTCAATGGCCCTGTTGCCATCCGTTCCTCTTCTTTGTTGGAAGACAGCCACTATCAGCCCTTCGCAGGCATTTATTCCACCTATATGATTCCACGTGCCAATGACAAGTACGTGCGTCTGGAGATGCTGTCCAATGCCATCAAGAGCGTCTATGCCAGCGTGTTCTATCGGGCATCGAAAGATTATATGGTGGCCACTTCCAACGTCATCGACCAAGAGAAAATGGCAGTCATCCTTCAAGAGGTGGTCGGTCAGAAGTACGAGAGTGGCTTCTATCCCACCATTTCAGGTGTGGGACGTAGCATCAACTACTATCCCATTGGGGATGAGACTGCCGATGAGGGTGTAGTGGAACTGGCGCTTGGATTGGGAAAGTACATCGTGGATGGAGGTCTCTGTCTGCGTGTCTGTCCTCATCATCCTGATAAGGTGTTGCAGACAAGTGAGATGGAGATTGCCTTGAGGGAAACGCAGACAAAGTTCTATGCGTTGGATGTGGAGACGAACGAGAAGGACGAGGCGGATAGGGCACCTTTGACATTCCAGGTGGATGATGCCTTCAACCTCAAGAAGGTGACCGTTCGCGATGCCGATCACGATGGCTCTCTCAAGTGGATTGTTTCCACGTTTGACCCATACGACCAATGCATTTACGATGGCTACTATGAGGGAAAGAATCGCAAGATCATCTCCTTCTCTGGTGTGTTGCAGAATGGCGTGTTCCCATTGCCGGAACTCCTGCAGAAGGTGCTGTTCTATGGACAGAAGGAGATGGCGCGTCCTGTGGAAATTGAGTTTGCTGTCAATCTTCATGATGACAAGACAGGCGAGTTCTATCTCTTGCAGATTCGTCCGATGGTGGATAATCAGATGCAATTGGATGAGGACATCACTTTGATGGCCGACGACGCTTGTCTGCTTCGTAGTCATAACGCCATTGGTCATGGTATTGTCAACGATGTCTTTGATGTGGTTTATGTCAAGACCGAAGATTACAGCGCCTCCAACAATCCCACCATTGCTGAGGAAATCGAACGCATCAATCGTGGTTTCCTCCAGCGGGGTGAGAACTACGTGCTGGTGGGACCGGGACGATGGGGTTCCAGCGACCCTTGGTTGGGCATTCCTGTCAAGTGGCCGAATATCTCAGCTGCCAAAGTCATTGTGGAGGCCGGTCTTCGCAACTTCCGTGTGGATCCCAGTCAGGGTACGCATTTCTTCCAAAACCTCACCAGCATGGGTGTGGGTTACTTCACCATCAACGACTTCATGGATGATGGCGTCTATCAGCAGTCACTCCTCAATTCCCTTCCTGCCATTGAAGAGACAGAACTCGTTCGCCATGTTCGCTTCGAGCAACCATTGGTCATCAAGATTGACGGCATGAAGAAAGAGGGCATCGTCCTCCTGCCCAATTAACTGTCAATTGTCAACTGTCAACTCTCAACTGTCAACTCTCAACTACCCTCTGCTATCCGCTCCCCACATCATCTTCTTTCTTAATGTGGAGAAGAAGCTTTGACCCTGTCGTGTCACCACTTTCACGCTGTAGGGCGCCTTCCTGATGCGCAGGTGGATGTTGTCGGGATAGCTCTGGCTACGTCCGTCAAGCGAGATGAGGAAGCTGTGACTGCGGCTCTCCACACGAAGAGAGATTTCGCTGTTGTCGCACAACACCAAGGGACGCATGTTCAAGCTGTGTGGAGCCACAGGCGTGAGACTGATGGTGTCGCTTTGAGGTACGATAATAGGACCGCCCACACTCAGCGAATAGGCTGTACTTCCAGTAGGAGTGCCGATGATGAGTCCGTCTGCCTGATACGTCGTCAGGTACTCATCATTGATGTCCGTATGGATGGAAATCATGGAGGAGATGTCGTGCTTCAGGATGGCAATCTCGTTCAGCGCAAAAGGGTAATTCTTCAGTTCCATCTCGTCGCAGGAGATGTTCAGTACGCTGTGTGCCTCTACGCCAAAGTTCCCTCCATAGATGTCCGCCATCGTCTCTTCGATATGGTCGGGCGAGAAACTTGCCAAAAAGCCCAGCCTGCCAGTATTGATGCCGATGATGGGGATTTCTTTGTCTCCCACGCGGCTTGCCACATCCAGGAAGGTGCCGTCGCCACCCATGCACACCACGTAGTCGGCAGAGAACTGGTTGTCCTTGATGATCTCACATTCAGGCACATGAATCTTCATGTTGTCACGCAGGAAGAAATAGAACTGTTCAGGCATAGCAATCTCCGCCTTTCTTTCTGTGGCGATGGCGAAGAATTTTTGCACGGCAGCACTCTTCCGCTCCTGATGAATGTTCCCAAAGAGGGCAAACTTGAGCTTTTTAGTCATATTTAAGAGTTTTTATTTGTCTTGTGTGTGGAAAAAGTCGTACTTTTGCAGTGCAAAGGTACATTTTTAATTTGAGAAATAGTGCCTTGGAGGAAGAAAAGTGACTTCTAATAGATAATTGATACTAATTTACTGAAACATTATGGAAGAACTGAGCATTCTTGAGCTCGCATCGAAAGGCGGATGGATTATGATTGTCCTCGCAGTCCTTTCTGTCATTGCTGTGTACATTTTCGTTGAACGTTTCTTGGCTATCCGTAGCGCTGGCAAGGACGACAAACTCTTCATGGATCGTATTCGCGACTACATGAAAAACAACGATGTGAAGTCGGCCATCAACTATTGCCGCAACACCAACACCGCTGCAGCCCGTATGATTGAGCGTGGCATCAGCCGTATTGGTAAGCCTGCCGCAGAGATCCAGACGGCCATCGAGAACACGGGCAACCTTGAGATTGCCACGATGGAGAAACGCCTGCCTGTTTTGGCAACTATCGCTGGTGGTGCGCCCATGATTGGTTTCTTGGGCACCGTTATTGGTATGGTCGAGGCATTCTGGCAGATGAGCAACGCTGGTGGCAACATCGACATCAGCCTCCTCTCTGGTGGCATCTATCAGGCCATGATTACCACCGTTGGCGGTCTGGCTGTGGGCATTGTAGCCCTCTTTGGTTACAATTACCTGGTGGCTAAGATTGATGGCGTGGTCAACGAGATTGAGGCGAAGTCCCTCACATTCATGGATATTGTCAGCCAAGAGGATTAGCCTATGTTTAAGCGACGTACAAAGGTCAGTCCGACGTTCAACATGGCGTCTATGACCGACATCATCTTCCTCCTGCTCATCTTCTTCATGATTACGAGCACGATGGTGTCGCCCAATGCCATCAAGGTCCTTCTGCCTCAGGGCAAGAAGCAGACGACGGTCAAGGCGACAGCACGCGTGGTTATCGATAAAGACCTCAACCTCTATGCAGCCGCTGGCAACGACCAGGAGGAGCCTGTCACGCTGGAGGAACTGCCTGAGGTGCTGAATGCGCAGGTCAATGACTCTACAGAACTCTTCGTGTCCCTCTATGCCGATGAGGCTGTTCCCTATCGGAATATCGTTGAAATACTCAGTATAGCCAACGAGAACCACTTCAAGATGGTTCTTGCCACACGACCACCATCGAACAATGAATGACAATTCCCCCAAGAAAGATAAGGTAAAGGCTGGCGTCATCTCCCTGCTGGTACATGTAGCCCTCGTCCTGCTCCTTGCCATCCTGACGCTCTCTGTGGCGCATCCTGACAAGGACAAGGAAGATGGTGTGCCCGTGCTCCTTGGCAATGTGGAAGACGCTGGTGGCGAAGACCTGGGTGGGTTGCCTGCCGATGCCTCTGACACGCCTGATGCTGTTGACCAGCCAGACGCTTCAGAGACCCCTGAAGAGGCAGACCCTGTGCCTGTGGCTCCTCCACCTGCTCCTGCCAAGCCAACGCCTGCTCCTAAACCACAACCTGCTGCCAAACCTCTCATCACCCAAGACCAAGAGAAGTCCATTGCTGCAGAAGAGGCCAAGAAGAAGGCTGCTGAGGAAGCCAAGAAGAAGGCCGCAGAAGAGGCAAGAATTAAAGCTGAAGCTGAAGCGAAGCGCAAGGCGGCAGAAGAAGCTGCCAAGAAGCGTGCAGCAGAGGAAGCTGCTCGCAAGAAAGCTGCTGAAGAGGCTGCCAAGAAACGTGCAGCTGAAGAAGCTCGACGCAAGGCAGAAGCAGAAGCAAAGCGCAAGGCTGAGGAAGAGGCTCGACGCAAGGCCGAAGCTGACCGTAAGGCTGCTGCAGCTGCCAACAGTCGTGTGGCAGGCGCATTTGGTAGTGGCAACAAGGGAAATAGCGGCAACACCACAGGTAATGGTGCGCAGGGCTCACCCAATGGCAATAGCAACACGGGTGCTACGACAGGTACTGGTGGCTTAGGTACAGGCACAACAGCCAAGGTGGGTGATCGTACGGTCGTCTATCTTGCCAAGCCGAACTATGCCGACCCCAACAGCGAGGGTACTGTACTTGTCTCCATTCAGGTCAGTGCATCAGGCTCTGTCATCAGCGCCAGCGTGACCAGCAGCACTACCTCGTCTGCTGCCCTCAAGAATGCAGCCTTGGCTGCTGCCAAGCAGTCGCGTTTCTCTCAAGGCGACAAGACGGAGAGTGGCACCATCACGTATCGATTCAAACTTAGATAAATATGATTTACGCATTCTTAGCAACAGGCTTCGAAGAGGTTGAAGCCCTTGGTCCCATCGACGTGTGCCGTCGTGCAGGTTTGACCGTCAAGACCGTATCCATTACTGACGAACTCACCGTTGTGGGTGCGCATGGCGTTGGCATTGTGGCTGATTCCATGTTTGATGACAACGACTACTTCGATGCCGATATGCTCTTCCTGCCGGGAGGTATGCCAGGCGCAACCAACCTTGATGCTCACGCAGGCCTTCGCAAGGTCATTCTTGCTCATCACGAAGCAGGTAAAGCTCTTGCAGCCATCTGCGCTGCTCCGTTGGTGTATGGTAACCTCGGACTGACTCAGGGCAAGAAGATGACTTGCTATCCTGGCTTTGAGCAGTACCTCACAGGTGCCGACTATACGGCTTCTCTCGTTGAGCGTGACGGTCTGATGTTCACAGGCAAGGGTCCTGCTGCCGCCTTAGCGCTGGGCTATGCCATTGTGGAACACTTCTGTGGCAAGGGCGTTGCCGACCAACTCAGGCAAGGCATGATGTATCAATATATAAAGTGAAAAACTAAAAACTAAAAACTAAAAGTTTAAGTTACTTGCCTCCTGGTTAATAGGATTCATTTACTTTTAGTTTTTAGTTTTTAACTTTTAGTTTATCTTGAAAGCAATAATCATAGTAGCAGGTGGCAAGGGACTTCGTATGGGTGGTGACATTCCCAAGCAGTTCCTGCCCATTGGCGGCAAACCCATCCTGATGCGCACCATCGAACGTTTCCTTCAGTATGACCGGGAAATGCAGGTGGTGCTGGTGCTGCCTGAAAGTCAGCAGGACTATTGGCAGTCCTTGTGCCAGCAGTACCACTTTGCTGAGCCTTACACCCTTGCCAATGGTGGCGAGACTCGTTTCCATTCCGTCAAGAACGGCCTTGCCAAAGTCTCTCCTGCTGCCACCTTGATTGGCGTACATGACGGCGTGCGTCCTTTCGTCTCTCTCGACACCATTCGTGCCACCTACGAAGCCGCGTCCCTTTCTGAAGCAGTCGTTCCTGTCATTGATGTGGTGGAGACCGTTCGTCACCTTGTTGGCGGTCAAGAATCTGAGACCGTTCCCCGTTCCGACTATAAACTGGTTCAGACCCCCCAAGTCTTCTCAGCCACCCTTCTTCGCCAGGCCTACGCCCAGCCCTACACCGACTTCTTCACCGACGATGCCTCTGTCGTCGAACGTTTCGGACATCCCGTCACCCTCGTCACGGGCAATCGTGAAAACATCAAAATCACCACTCCCTTCGACCTGACCATTGCCGCAGCGCTGTGCAATGATCGCTGATTTCTCTATGAACATTTCCTAAGGAGGATGCCAAAGGGGAAGCACGTAACGTTGAGCGATCGCTCTAAGGTGGGATGCGCCTTAATAAAAATAAAAGGCATTTTATTTTGTATTGTGTCCGTTTTGTACTACCTTTGCATTATAAATGACTCACAAGGAACGATTAGAACAACTGATTGGCACGCGCGACTGGGAGGGTCTGACGCAGATGCTGGGAAACCTGAGCAATATGGAGCTGAGGCGGATGGAGCGTGTGATGAGGAAAGAGGTGTTGACGGGCTTGGAGAATGACTTGTTCTGGGAAACGCTGTTACACCTTATTATATTTAAACGGGCAGCATTCATCAGCGGAGTGACAGCTTTGACGCATCTGGCGAAGGCTGTGACGCTGGATTTTGAGGTAGAGAGTGTGGGTCGCTTGTGTGAACACTTGAAGGCAACGAATCAGGAGTCGCTGGTGAAGATGTGCAATATGATGGTGCCCGAACTGAGGACGGAGGTGCAAGTGATGGGGATGTTTGAGGCGTTTCATGTGGAGAACGAGGTGACGAGGTTGGCTGTGCTGCTGAAGGCGGAACACGACTTGTCGTACTACCTCATCTTCAAGACACTCAAACTGATAGAGGATAAATTGGTGGCAAGGAAATGTTGCGTGGCGCTGATGAAAAGGCAGGACGACAGAGCTTTCAATGCCGTGTGTCTCATCAAGGCATACTTCGGATTGGATGACCTGCCAGCACGCTTCTCGTTGACGATTGAGCAGTATGAGTTGAGCCACATTGACCGAGATTATAAGACTTTCATTCACGTTCTCAACGGTAAACGACCGAGGATTTAGAGGTAAGAGGTGAGTGGTAAGAGGTAAGTGGATATGGTGCAAGGAATGACGTTATATGAATTGAATGGGCTGGTGAGGCAGACGCTGGAGCTGACACTGGACGAGGAGTACTGGGTGCAGGCCGAGATTGCCGAACTGCGCGTGAACCGCCATTGTTACATGGAACTGGTGCAGAAGGAGACACGTGGAGGTGGCATTGTGGCGAAGGCACGAGCGCAGGTGTGGGCGAACAGGTGGGCATTCATCAAACCGATGTTCGAGCAGGTGACAGGACAGACGTTGGCGGCAGGAATGCAGGTGATGTTGAAGGTGGAGGTGACATTTCATGAACTCTATGGCTACTCGCTGAATGTGACAGATATAGACCCTACGTACACGTTGGGTGACTTGGCGCGACATCGACAAGAGATTCTGCGCCAGTTGGCAGAAGAGGGTATCGACACGATGAACATGGAATTGCCCCTGCCACGATTGTTGCAGCGCATCGCCGTCATCTCGTCGGCATCGGCAGCCGGTTATGGCGACTTCTGCAACCAACTGAATAACAACCAACGAGGATTGGCGTTCAAGACGGAGCTGTTTCAGGCAGTGATGCAGGGCAATGAGGTGGAGAATAGCGTGGTGGATGCGCTGAACCGCATAGCAGCAAGACTGGACGAGTGGGATGTGGTGGTCATCATCCGAGGAGGTGGGGCAACGTCAGACCTGCAGGGTTTTGACTCGTTGCTGCTGGCTGAGAATGTGGCACAATTCCCCTTGCCCATCATTACGGGTATCGGACACGAACGGGACGATACGGTCATCGATCTGATTGCCCATACCCGTGTGAAAACCCCCACAGCTGCCGCTGAGTTCCTCATCCATCATCAGGAGCAAGAACTGGACACGTTGGAGGACTTGTCTGCCCGTCTGACTGACCGCATCAGCCAGCTGCTCTATGACGAAACCACCCGTCTGAAAATGTTGGCAGGCAAGATTCCCATGCTCTTCTCGACGGTCAAGGCAAGGGAGGAGGTGCGTCTGCATCGACTCTCGGCATCGATGGCGAACAGCAGCGTCCAGCACCTTGAACAGGCGAAGGGTAGGGTGGAGCTGATGAACCAGCAACTGTCGCTTTACACATCGACATTGTTGCAGGGTGAGAGGAAGCACATTGAGTTGATGGAGAGTAAGTTGCAGAGTGCCCATCCGAACAGGATTCTGCAATTGGGATTCAGTATCACCCGTGTGGGCGGCAAGGCATTGAAGGATGTGGATGAAGTGAAGGAAGGGGATGAAATAGAGACCACATTAGCATCAGGAACATTCAAATCTACGATAATATGGAAGCAAAAATGACGTATGAACAGGCGGTGAAACGCCTTGAAGAGATTGTGAAGCGGATTGAGGGAGGGGAGATGGACATCGACTCCCTGACTGCCAATCTGAAGGAAGCCAAAGGTTTGGTGGGATTTTGTAAAGAGAAGCTGACAAATGTGGAGGCAGAAGTGAAGAAATGCCTCGATATGTGAAAAAAGCGTAATTTATTGAGCATCTTCTTGTGAGACCCAAATTAAATTCGTACCTTTGCATCGAATTTTTGGATAAAAGAAAAGAGACAATCGGAAAACAATGGAGAAAACTCTTGTGATCTTGAAGCCGGGTGCAGTACAGCGCGCACTTGTTGGCGAAGTGACTGCCCGCTTTGAGCGTAAAGGCTTGCGTTTGGCAGGCATGAAGATGATGCAACTGACAGATGAACTGCTCAATGAGCACTATGCCCACCTTGCCGGCAAACCTTTCTTCCAACGCATCAAGAACTCCATGATGGCTTCTCCCGTCGTTTGTTGCTGCTATGAGGGTGTTGACGCTGTGGAAACAGTGCGTTCGATGACTGGTAGCACAAACTCAAGAAAGGCTGCCCCAGGCACCATCCGTGGTGACTTCGGTATGAGTTTCCAAGAGAACATCATCCACACTTCCGACTCTCCCGAGAATGCGGTGATTGAACTCAACCGCTTCTTCAAGCCAGAGGAAATCTTTGATTACACTCCTGGCGTCTTCCAGTACTTGTATGCAAATGACGAGTACTAAAACAACCATTTTATTAACTTCAAACTCCTAAAAACAAAACATCGTGGATTTTTCATCAATTAAAAAGACAGTCGGTATCTTCGTACTTTCAATGGTTGCTGTGAGTGGCTTCGCTCAGGACATCATCGCAAGACAGGCTCCATCCGACAAGAGACTCAAAGACATTCGCAACGTAAAACTCAACAATACAGCGGCTATCTCTGCCGACCTCAACAACCCCGCAGCAAATATTTACACGGACTGGACAGACAACTTGAGAAGTTGCACTGGTGCTGTTCCTGCAAACTATAAGATTGACTTGAGAGGCTTCTGCATGCCTACTCCAAGCCGTAAGATCAACTCACCTTTCGGTCCTCGTTGGGGACGTCAGCACGAAGGTCTTGACATCAAGGTCTATATCGGTGACACCATCCGTGCTGCTTTCGATGGCAAGGTGCGTATCTGTAAGTACAACGGTGGCGGTTATGGCTACTACATCGTGATTCGTCACCCCAATGGTCTTGAGACCCTTTATGGTCACTTGAGCAAGCAGATTGTGAAGAAGGATCAGGTGGTTCGCGCTGGTGAGCCTATCGGTTTGGGTGGTAACACAGGTAAGTCAAACGGTTCTCACTTGCACTTCGAGACTCGTGTGCTCGGTCAGCCTATCAATCCTGCTCTCATGTTCGACTTTGAGCATCAGGACGTGGTGAGCGACTACTTCGTTCTTCAGAACGGCATCTCTAAGGGCAATAGCGCACAGAGTGCCAGCACCATCAGCATAGGTAGTGCACAGGGTTCTAACAGAACTGCTCGCAGATAGTTCGTAAGCAAGATTATCCGTCAACTATCATATACGCCAAGCAATACTACGTTGCTTGGCGTCTTTTTTATGCCAAAATGGTAATAATTCCTCATTCTCATTTCCCATTTCCCATTTTATTCGTACCTTTGCACATCTTTTAAAAAAGAATATGGATACTCAGCAACAATTCAAGCAGGCTATGGCAGGCTGTCGTGACATTTTCAAGAAGAAACTGCACGACTATGGCGCTGCGTGGCGCATCATGAGACCTTCATCGGTGACTGACCAAATCTTCATCAAGGCGAACCGCATCCGTAGCCTCGAGGTGAAGGGTGTGTCGCTGGTGGGCGAGGGTATTTACCCTGAGTTTCAGGCCATCGTGAATTATGGCATTGTGGGACTCATCCAGCTGGAGTTGGGTTACGCTGAGACGGAGGATATGGATGCGGCGAAGGCGATGGAGTATTACGACAAGTATGCTCAGTCTGCCCTCGAACTGATGCTCCGCAAGAATCATGACTACGACGAGGCTTGGCGCTCGATGAGAGTGAGCAGCTACACCGATCTGATTCTCATGAAGCTGAATCGCACGAAGCAGATTGAGGGACACGACGGTCAGACGCTCATCTCTGAGGGGATTGATGCCAACTACCTCGATATGATTAACTATTCCGTGTTCGGACTCATCAAACTCTCCGAAGCGCAAGATGGACTCCAAGGTTAAGTCACAGTTGCTGACCGTTGCCGTGAATGTGTGCCGCCTGCTCTTGGCTGCGACGTTCATCTTCAGCGGTTTTGTCAAAGCTAACGACCCACTCGGAACTGTCTATAAGCTGGAGGATTACGTCCATGCGATGGCATGGTTCACGCTGCCCGACACCTTCCTCTTGGGATGTGCGGTGATACTCGCCCTGTTCGAGTTCACGTTGGGTGTGTACCTCCTCTTCGGAATGAAAAGAAAGGCCACGTCTGCCATCACGCTTGCCTTTATGGTGGTGATGACGTTGCTGACGGTCTATATAGCCATTGCCAACCCTGTGGAAGACTGCGGGTGCTTTGGTGATGTGCTGATACTGAGCAATGGAGCTACGCTGGCTAAGAACATCGTGCTGTTGGGTGCAGCAGTGCTGGTCAGCCGATACTACCGACTGCAGAAGGACTTCCTTGGTTCGACTGCGAAATGGCTCATTGCCTTCGTGTCGCTTTGTCTGATTATTGTCTATGCTGTCTATTGCATCGTCTGCTTGCCTGTGCTGGACTTCCGTCCTTACAAGGTGGGCACGAACCTGCGAGAGGCGGTGACGTCCAACCAGCAGAAGTTTGACGTGAAGATTGTATATGAGAAGGATGGGCAGACATTGGAACTGAGTGCGGAGGATGAAGACCCTGACTCCACGTGGACGTATGTGGAGACACGTCGCACCCCCATCGAGACGCAACATCTTGCCACAGCAGACTTCTATGTGGCAGATGCGGATGGAGAAGACGTGACAGAGGAAATTCTGCTGGCTGATGGTTATACGCTCCTGCTCATCATCCCCGACTTGATGAATGCAGATGAGGGATGTGTGGACAAGGTGAACGAGGTGTATGACTATGCACAGGAGAAAGGCTGGGGCTTCTATTGCCTGACATCATCGGAAGACCAGCGGGCACAGACCTACTGGAACGACCATACAGGTGCCGAATACCTGTACTATATCGCTGAGGAGAGGATGCTGAAGACAGTGGTACGTGGACAACCAGGTCTGGTGCTGCTCCAGGATGGGATCATTGTGAAGAAGTGGGGCAACTACAACCTGCCTGATGACGCGGAACTAGAAGAGGTGGCTCCTAATCCCCTAACAAACTAAACAACAAACATCCTAACAAACTAAAAAAATAAAGGTTTAACTCATTAAAAAACAAACAAGACTATGGCAAAGAAAATTGTTGCAGGAAACTGGAAGATGAACAAGAACTTGCAGGAAGGTATCGAGTTGGCAAAGGGTCTCAACGAGGCTTTGGCTGCTGATAAGCCTAACTGTGGTGTAGTGATTTGCACTCCATTCATTCATCTTGCAAAGGTATCTGAAATCATCAACCACGACGTGATCGGTCTTGGTGCTGAGAACTGCGCTGACAAGGCTTCTGGCGCTTAC
>Ga0310786_10003435_pt1 | contig 23051 bp, 31 predicted proteins | sample AusTroGonzalo_MG_FD_203881 | JGI IMG/M metagenome (GOLD analysis project Ga0310786, IMG submission 203881) | Bovine rumen microbial communities from tropical cattle in Woodstock, Queensland, Australia - Gonzalo_03 (v2) (version 2) | ecosystem: Host-associated > Mammals > Digestive system >...
TCCGTCGTCCTCGGGCGTCGGAGTCTGTGTGGTGGGGGTTTTATTAAAACCGCAAGTTTTGAACAATTCATTCATCATCGATTATCTCGTGGACACTGTCGGCCCGTCCATCCAGGATCTCGGGGAGCGGGACAGTAGGGTCAGCAAGTACAACGAGGCGTTTATGGCCGAGACGTTCCGGAGGTATATGTGCGGCGTGGACGGCGACAAGGGGAATGGGTTTTTCAAGGCGGATGAGATCGGTGCGATCTATGCGTTCAACGGGCAGTTTTTCGAGATCATCGGAGAGGCGGGTATGCTTGGCGTGATAAGGGGCGTGATGGCGAAGTGCAATGTGGGGTTGGTATACAGGATGGAGTCGGCGGAGCGGATCAGGAAGTTCCTTATGGAGTCGCTGATGTCGGAGCCGCGGTGCCAGTTCGTCCCGAACCGCCGGTATGTGGCGTTCCGCAACTGCGTCCTCGATATGGAGACGGGGCTGATCCATAAGCACGACTATAAATACTGCACCGATGTGGTGCTGAATTTCGACTACGACCCGTCTGCGAGGAGCGCATTGTGGGACAAGGTGCTTGCGCAGACCGTCCCCGACGAGGGTATGCGGAGCGCGATCCAGCAGTTCTGCGGCGCTTTCCTGATCGACCGCTCGAAGCACAAGTTCGAATATATCTGCTTCGTCGTCGGCGAGGGTCAGAACGGTAAGAGTATCATTTGCAAGGCTATAGCGAATATCTTCAAGAACGAGGACGAGAATGGTCAGCGGGTGACATACTGCGTTACGACATTCTCTCCGGACCAGCTATTCGAGGGCGGAAGCCAGTCGGACTACCGGCTCGCGGAGGTGCAGGGGAAGATCATGAACTACTGCGACGATGTGACGGACGCGGCGTTCTCGAACGGCAAGTTCAAGCAGTTCGTCAGCGGCGCGGAGTTCATCGGCCGGAGCCCGTACTCGAGGATTATGACGCGCGTGACGAAGGTGCCGATCATGCTTTGCTGCGCGAACCGCATTCCGAACACTACGGATGACTCGGACGGGTACTACCGGAGGTTCCTGATCATCAACTGCCCGAACAGGGTCGCCGAGAAGGACAAGGACACGCAGTTGGAGGCGAAGCTGCAGGAGGATAGTGTGAGGAGCGCGATTTTCAACTGGATGCTCGACGGCCGCAGGACGCTGATGAAGAACGACTGCAAGATCGTGATGTCGCAGTCCGTCCTCGATATGAAGGACGAGATGAAGGCGGACAGCAATAGTGCGCGCCGATGGATAAGGGAGTTCGGGCTGAAGCCGGGGTACCGCCAGGGCGACTGGAAGGCTCTGAAGGAATGGATGAACATCTATCAGCAGTACTGCAAGGACTATGGCGAGGCTGCGAAGACCGCGAAGGGCGTCGGCAAGGTGTTCGACGACCTCGGCTTCCCGAAGAAGCGTACGAGCAGCGGTACCTGGTACTGCATAGCATATGACGAGGAGCCTGTGGATAGGGAGGAGTTGAGCGACGGCGACCTCGAGATGGACTTGCCTAAATTGCCATTCTGATATGGGAAAGGAAGAACTTAGACGGGGCCAGTATGATCCGCTGACGGCGCTGCAGAACGCCGGCAGGCTAATGGGTATGCAGCTGGAGCAGAACGGGATGTACGGTATGTGCGGCCCGTACTATCTGAACGGCGAGCGGCATCCATACAGGAAGGACAAGCTGAAGGTGTTCATATCGCGCGGGAATGTGTTCGTATATGAGGAGGGAGGCCGCGGGATCTCGCTGCAGCAGTGGCTCGTCGAATTCGGGGGCGCCGCGGACTGGAAGGAGGCGGTGAGGATGATCAAGGGCGAGAGCCAGTCCATCGTCTGGGACCGCGGGATGCGCCACGCGCTGGAGAAGAGGACTCTGTATGTGGAGAAGGCGGCGCTCGAAGGGGCGAAGCGGTATCCGCTGGAGAACTGCCCGCTGTTCCGGTGGATGTGCGGTATGTTCCCGGAGGAGAAGGTGAGGGAGGCGTGGGACTTGTACAATGTTACGACCGATTCGCACTGGAACGCGGTATATTGGTATGTGGATCAAAACGGAAATGTGCTATATGACAAAAGAATTGCATACAAGGAAGACGGCCACCGTGATAAGTCTTTCTTCCCCGGACGCCAGTACCGCGTGGCCGATGGCTATAATGGACGAAGTTACTTCGGGGCTTGCGTACCGGAAGACGGACGAAAGAATTTCGTGGTGGAATCAGAAAAATCGGCACTCCTCGCGTATCTCTACTATGGTAGGCGATTCCTTGCCACTGGCGGCAAAGGAAATCTTCGGGAAGTGAGCCCGGATATGCTTCTTTGCCCTGACATGGACGCCAGGATGGAATGGGAAGAGAAGGGAGAGGTATGGCCGTGGTGGGAGAAATGGGGGCTTCCGATAGGGGAAATACCGGACCACGCCGACATTGGAGATATGATTGAATACAGATTAAAGAACAATAGGAAATGAACTGCATTTGGGATGTGCCTGCCGAGAAAAGGCACTGCAAGTATTGTATTTTGACGCACTGCGAGGACCGGCGGACGGAGAAGTACCGCCGTCACGGAAAGGTTATACAGAAGATGCGCGCAATGTGCGTCGGCGACGAGATCGTCTTCGAATATGAGTATTATAACGCCTGCAGGACGGCCGCATACCGGCTCAGGAATGAGTTTGGCGCTCAGCTGCTGACGAGAGCGGACGATGACGGTGTTCATGTTGTAAGAATTTCTTAAATTTGCAGTATATATGAAAGGAAAACTGAGAAAATGGTGGTGGTTCACGATGAGGAACCCCATCGTCAGAAAAGGTGAAAGTGCGGCATTTCAGTGGAAATTCCGCAGGTTCTGGCTCGAAGTGCGGACGAAAAGCGGCAATTGGAGCGCAAAATGGATGGCTGCGGAGTATCCTTATGGATATTTGCTCGCTGGTAAGGACGACGCGAACATCGAGGGCTTCTGCCAGACGATGTACGAGATCGGAATGCTGCTTACGACCGACCAGGGCTTCGTCAACGACATTCAGAAGGCCGTGAAGAAGTATTCCCAGCGGCTGGAGAAGAAGGCGAAGGTAGTCGAGGACGAAATGGAGGAAAAGATTGCTCTCGAGAGCGAAAAACAGGTACAGGAATATGTTGAACGGAAGCGAAAGTAACTGGGTTGAGAGCATAACCGGCCTCCAGAAGAATATTGATGAGCACGAGCGGTTCCTTGGCGATGTCCTTTTGCTCGCCATCAGCCGCGATCTGAACCGACAGTTCATCGGCGGGCACCGCGGATCGAATTTTTTCGAGCCGACCTGGAACGCCGTGGCGTCGCTGATCAAGGAAAATGCGGAAATGTCCCAAAAAATTGCCGAATATGAAAAACAGAGTCGTGAAAAAGATGGAGAGGTCCGTGATGGCGAGCAAGATATGCGAACTGCAGAGGACAATCGATGAATATGAGAGATTTGTCGGAGACTTACTTATACTTGTGATCAAGGGCGACAGGTTTGCCCTAGAGCACGACCTGCCGAACAGCAACGCGGGAGTTCTGTGGGATGAGGTATATAAGATGAGGAATAAACTGGCACAATTTTCGCAGCGTAGCGAGGCATGAGAGAGAATTTAGAAATTATTCAGGACCGTGCTTTCGATGCGGTCTGCGCGAAGCGGGCCGGGATGATCGACCTTCACGATATGATCGTTACGAGGCTGTTTGCCGCCAACCCGGAACTGTCGGAGTATATCGACCAACTTTTGAAGGTGTATAACGGCGTCGGGGAGTTTTTGACGGAGCCTCGCGGGCAGTACCTTAAAGAACACGGGTTCTCGAATCGGCTGAGATTTAAATAGAATGACATACGAGGAGAAGGTCGGATTCGCAATCAAGTTACTACAGTCCATTCCACAGGATGGACCCATAGAGTTGTGCTATTCTACCGGCAAGGACTCCGATGTAATCTTGGAGTTGGCAAAGATGGCAAAGGTGCCAGTTCGTCCAATTTATAAGAACACAACCTGCGACCGACCTGGCAGCATTAAACACGCAAGGGAGATGGGCGCCGAGATACGTCAACCGGAGAAAAATATGCTGCAATTGATCGAGTATGCCGGATGGCCGTCGAGATGGCATCGGTTCTGCTGTATGTTTCTGAAGGAATACAAGATCTTAGATAGGGCGATTTTGGGCATTCGCCGATGCGAAAGCACAGGTCGAGCCAAGCGATATAAGGAGCCGGAGCAATGTCGCGTTTATAGCAAAAAAGAAAAATCAAGGCAGTATTTTCCTATACTTTATTGGACGGATGATGATGTGGAGAGGTTTATCAAGGAGCACAACCTAAAGTGTCATCCGCATTACTATGATAAGGATGAAAATTTCTGCGTTAAACGTCGCGTTGGGTGTATTGGCTGTCCGTTGCGAAGCGATAATGGTTTGGCTGATTTTAGGGAGTTTCCTCAGATATTTAAGGCTCGTGTTAGGGCTTTCGGCAGGTGGTTTAGGTCGCATCCTTGCAGCAAGACAACAAAAACATTTCCAGACGAATACCACGCCGTATTTATGAAATTGTTCTGTCGCGATATGGAACATTATGATTCGCTTTGCGGAGGCGGGCAGTTATTCGATAACCAGAGAATTAATCCAAAAGAGTATATGGAGGAGTATTTCGGCATAAAATTTGAGATTTAAATAGAAAAACGACCGACCCGCAGCAATGCGGCTCAGACTAATACAAATCACAATGGAAGAAGGAATCTATTACAAGCGCGGATCGAAGTCAGACTTCGCCGCAGTGGATATGCTGCCGGGAGGGCAGGATATTCCCAGAATCGTGATCGAGAAGATCACTTTCCACGAGAACATTACCATCAACGGCCGTAAGGAGACAGAAATCTTCACGGCAAAGTTTGCGGAAAACCCGTGGTGCAACAAGGAGATGGTCCTCAACAGCACGAACAAGACGAGGATTGCGAAGCAGCATTGGAACGATCCTGTCGAGGACGGAACGCCGTGCGAAGGTCGCATCAACCTGCTGAAGAACATCGCCGTCCGTCTCACGAAGGAGGAGGCGAGAGATGTTCAAAATGGAGGTACAACCTATGGGCTCAGAATAAGCCGCATCGGTCCCGCATCGGAGCAGGAAATGGCAAAATGGATGTCCGATCACGGCTATTCGCAAGCACAGACCGCACAGAAGAAGGTCATCAGCGAGAGCCAGATCGATAAGATCGTCGACTGGGCGAAGAAGAAGGGGTATGATTTCGCGAAGGTCGCGGACATCTACGATTTTGAGTCCGACACAGTGAAGGATGCCATCGTCGACGCATTGTCCGTGAAACCCAGTGACGACCTGCCGGAATAGGATATGAAGGTGGGTGATTCAGTGAAATGGAACGGCGTCAGCCGCCCTATTGAAGGGATGCTCGCTGAGGATCTCGGAAATGGCGACTGGTACGCCAGGATCGATAGCGGAAAGTATGTATTGGTAAACGAAAGCAGCTTTATATTATGAATAAAGAAGAGAAATGGCTGAAGCGGCGTATCGGTATGATCACCGCAAGCGAGCTCGGACAGATAACAAGTGCGAGCGGAAGGATCATTGACGGGAACCTGTCGTATATCCGTTCGAAGCGATGGGAGCGTAAGCATAAATTTTCGCATCCCGTTTCTGCGAGGGCGATGGAGATCGGCAACGAGCAGGAGCCGATGGTAATCGAGTGGTGCCGCAAAAATCTCGGACTTGACGAGATCATCTATTCGAAGGAACTGCCAGAGATACCGTTCTGGATTGCTCCCGACTGCCCGTTGGGAGCATCCCCGGACGCGTATACGCCGGACGAGAAGATTGTTATCGAATGCAAGACCCTAGTCGGCGCGACATCGATCGAGTTTTTCGGAGACGAGTATACCCCATATGAGGAGAAAAAGCTCGCCGTATGGAAGGATCACGGGGATCAACTGCTTGGGCAGTTCATTTCAAACGGGAGCGTGGAAGAGATATGGCTCGTCAAGTACATTTACCAGGATGACGACATTATGGCGGACACAGACAGCCCGCTCGCACCGTGGCGCGGTCTTGTCTTCAAGTTCAAGCGCGAGGATTATGGTATCAGCATCGAAGAAATGAAGGATCGTGTGCATTTGATCGACGCGATGATTGACGCTCCGATGAATCCGTCCGAATTCAAGAGCGGGAAGTGGTTTGTTGACGCGGACGGAACGCTAAAGGTACAATGACGAGTCATATTACAAGGAAATCAGCCCCGGAAATCATCCGGCTTCTCGACTTCTGCTATAAGCGAGGTGTCGTCGACGCGTGCAGCGTCGGCGATGACCTCGCCGTGCAGGACTGGGTTGAGGCGATGCACAAGACGGGTCGCTATGGTCTTGTCGAGTTCCCAGACGAGGAGTGTGACTGGAAGCGGTGGCGGTTCTTTCTGCTCAGATGGTGCAGGGAGAACAGCATGTCGAAACTCGGGTTCGACTATATCGATGGGATTAGGAAGGTCGTCGGGTTCGAATACCTCATCATTCCGATGACGATGCGGTTTTACCTGCAGGGCGTCAAGGAGTGGCTGGAATATCCCAACGAACTCGGGATGGTTATGTTTAAATCGAAGCCGAAGCAGCGGTGGACGAACAGGGTCCCGACCACTATGAAGAATATGCGGATAGATGATTTTATCTCATTGATACAGGAGTTCATATATGAGATGAGGCAGTTTCCGATGGAGGAGATGGGCGACTTCGCGAAGACAAACTTCGACAATTTCGAATACGCAATGTGGCAGATGACGAGGAAAGCAAATGGAAAAATTCGATAGCGTACCGAGCAAGAAGAGGGTTCTAAGGGTCAATCACCTTGAACCCGGATCTTTCCAGATGGACTACATACTCCTTCCGATAGGATATGGGTACAATTCTGAGTGGGTAACGGCAAAGAAGGGGAATATTATTCGTATGCACGACGGAACGGAGCATACGGTTTATAGCGTGAGGATCGTGAAGGTCAAGGGCGGTCTCGCAGATTTGCTGAGCAGATTGAGATATGGCCTATCGATAGCCGGATGCATCCAAAGGTGGAAGGATAACGCAAGACTGGAAGGGCATACGAAGGACGCCGTCAGCAGCGATGAGTGCCTATGGGTCGTATATGAAAAAGCAGAAGAACGATAGAAGCACGGTCGGCGGAACATATGGCATAGACTGCAATTACGCCGATGAGGTTCTCGTCCCGCACGAGGCGATAGACAGGAGGTTCTACGAATTTGCAAAGCCATGGGCCGAAGACCTATTTGTCACTATGGACGGGAAGAGATGCCGACCGGAGTTCATTGCGACCTGGTCGGAGCCGAACGAGGCGATGATGGATGATTTTTGCGAGTCGAAATGGGGTATGAAGTTTAGTACGGTACGATCTTTGTGGTTCCAACGGCTTAAACTGCGGTACGGGCTCCGTACTTGGCATTATATAAAATTACATGGACTGGGATAAGGCGATAGAACTGCTGGAAAAAGGCGAGGCGAGAATGATAGTGACCCAGGCCGTGATCATCACGGCGGAGGGGAAGACTTGGATCAGTTTTGACGGTAACGAATGGAGAGAATGGAGGCATTCTGACATATAGTAGATAGTTGTTGGCGGGCAAGGGTCGAAACGCCTCCCGATACCTACCCGCCATAAATTTTATTATGAGCGAACAAGTAAACCATCCGGCGCACTACCTCAAGGGAGGTCGTGAGTGTATAGATGTGATGGTCGAGAAATTCGGCACGCACGCCGTGATCGACTTTTGCCTGTGCAACCAGTTCAAGTATGAATGGAGGGCGGGGCTGAAGGAGGGGAATTCGAAAGACCAGGACCTCGCCAAGGCAAAATGGTATAAAGACAAGGCAAAAGAACTTATTGTGGAATATTTTCGTACCTTTGCAGAAACCGCAGAACAGTAAGACTATGGAAATCAAAGGTAGACCTATTGACTACGCCAAGAGCGTCACGAAAAAGGAACTCAAGGCGGCGATCTCCGAGATTAAGCACGGAGAATACAACGAATATCTCGACAGATGCAGAATTTGCTTTGAAGAGTTTCTCGCGCAGCATTTCGACCGTGCCGAATGGTGGAGCAACCACGCCGATAACGTGCGCCCGGAATGATTCTGGAGACGCCCGAGCAGCCGAAGAAGCGAAGACGCTCATCTCCCGAGGGAAAGATCCAGGCGGAATGTTTCGCGTGGTTCTGGAATGCATACCCGGAATACCGCCGTCTGCTGTTTCACGTCCCAAACGAGAACGATCGTGCCGATAGCAATGCCATACAGGGCGCAATCCGGAAGAGCCTCGGAGTCGTACCTGGCGTCGCAGACCTCCTGTTTCTCGTCGCACGTGGCGGCTGTCACGGTTTATGCGTCGAGATGAAGGACGAGCGCGGAACCCAGAAACCGGCACAGAAGGAGTGGCAGAAGCTCGTCGAGAAACAGGGATACTGCTATGTTATCTGCCGTAGTTTAGAATCATTCAAAATTACGATCGAAAAATATCTAAAATCCTAGTATGCCGACACCGCTTATACCGATGCGTCCGAAGGGCGCGAAATTTGATCTAAAGCCGGAGGAAATGGACTGCCTAAATTGGCACATCCTGTCCGGATGCCCCCGTGACGAGGCGTTCCTGAGGTTTGTTAGACCGGACTATATTGTAAATAGAAATTCTCCCGCCGTAAAGGAGACCGTAAAGCAGTTCTTTGCGATGGCCGATGTTAGGGGATATATTGACGCCTACAAGGAGGCAGTAAAAGAGGCGATGGGCGAATCCGACTCAAAGCCGAAGGAGAGACCAACCGGAACGATCGAAGAGAGGAAGGCGAGGGCAAAAGCGAAGGCAATGGAGTTTGCGATGAGTCTCGCCGACAACATCGAGAACGCTGACGATCCTGAGACCGTCCTCAAGTTGATGGATAAGGTTGGTCTTCTCGACACCGAGGAGGAGGTCATCGAGCAGCCGAGAAGGTACCTGCCGGTAACCTGCGGATCTTGCGAGTACAGAAAGTTTATCGAGGAGAACTGCTACGGCACGGAAATTGATAGGGAAGAGCATAACAAATCATAGCTATGGAAATTACTGGAAAGGTCGTAAACAAGCCGGCTTCGACAACCGGCGTTTCTAACAGGGGTTCGTGGAAAAAGGCCTATGTGGTCGTGCGATACGAAGATGGCCAGTATCCGAAGGACATCCTGCTGTCAAATATGAAGGATGCCGAAAATTTCGAGCGCATCCGCATCGGAGACAAGGGAGTGTTTAAGTTTGACGCAAATGTCAGAGAATCGAATGGTAGATTTTTCTGCGATCTGAATTGCTGGTCGTGGAAAATCGAGGACGATATGCCAATATAAGCTTTTCGACTGTTTCTGTCTTTTGGTGGTGCGCCGCAGCGAAAGTTGTGGGGCTTTTTTTGAAAATTTATTATATTTGCGGTGCATGTTCCAACTCCGACCAGACCACGCGCCGCTTCCGCCGCTCTACGAGCATGTGGAACGCGAACTCCCAACCGTAAAAACAAAGGGCTGGGACAAGGTCGGCGACTATGTATTGCGCGATGGGATTGACCTAATTCCACAGGAGGGTATGCAGGAGGCGATCTGCCGGTGTGACTCGAACCTTATTTTTGCGTGCGGTATGGCAACGAGCGGGAAGAGTTTCGGAATATTTCTCAAGGGTTTGCAGGGTATTGGAATTCCGAACTATACCGGTCGTCTCATAAATGTGAGAAAACTGGACTCCGCGAAGGGCACGTCTATGTTCCGTGACGCCAGTCTTGTATGGGGCCAATTTTCTGGATGCGATGTAACGACCGGTGAACTTCCGACATTCTCGTGGCCAAAATGGAATAACGCCATCCAGATGATCCACGCGAACTTCAATGCGGACAATCCGTCCGAATGGGCCGACTTTGTGGAGTACATCAAGAAACAGCAGGCATCCTTCATAGGCATAGACGAAGCGACGGCAATCCGACAGTTCAAGATGTTTACATACATCTTTTCCCGAAACAGGGATTCCTCTGGAATTATCCCGCAAATGCTGCTGACATTCAACCCGGAGAACGGGCATTGGACGACGGAATGGCTTGTTTGCGGTGGATATATCGACCCAAACACCTGGTACATAAAGCCGGAGATGGAGGGCAAGCAGCGGTTTTTCTATATTCAGGGAAACACCCCGCAGTCCGTCATATGGGGAGACTCGAAGGAGGAGGTTGTTGCGGCCGCAAACATCAAACTAAACAAGGATGACATAGCCGCCGGTATGACCCCGGAGGATATGGTAAAATCCTTCACGCTCCTGTCGGGAACCGCCGCCGGGAACAGAAAGCTCGTGGCTGCGACTCACGGTCAGTCCATTGCAAACCTGCATAATGTCGGCGGAGAGCAGAGGTCTGTTCTTGCAGAGGCATATTTTGGTCCGATCGACAACGAGGACCTCAATGTGACGAAGCAGATGGTCCTCGATATGCAGACGAATCCGCAAGACGAGGACGAGACGATGTACGCCACAATGGACGTTTCCGGCGGTAACGCCGACTCTGATGACGCTCCGTTTATGGCGTGGAGGGGGCACACCATCATAGGTCTCGAGTTTTTCCGCGGAGATCCGAAGCAGCTCGTGGAGTGGATCGAAGAGATGCTGTCCAAATATGGGATTCCGAAAAGAAACTTTGCATTTGATGCGACGGGGCTGGGAAACTACCTAAGGGCATACACGGAAGGATGGCCGATAACGGCAAACAAGACCGCTATGCAGGAATACGATGTCGACGGGAACCAGGTCGTCTTTGAGCAGTACTTCAATCTGAGGTCGCAGCTTATGAGCAAACTCGAGGTTGCTTTCAAGACGAACAGGATTTCCACGACGCTCGATATTAATATGCGGATTCCCTACGGAAAGAACGGAATGACGCGACGCCTGTCCGATGTGCTCTTCGATGAGATCAATGTCTTCCGTACGCTGCAGAAGAACAAGCGCATCTATTATAGAAGCAAGGACGAATATAGATCGAAGTTCCACGCATCGCCGAACATCATTGACACGATGTACCTGCGAATGATATGGGACCTCGACGCCCGTCCCAAGAAGAAGCCATCCCCGGAGATTGAGGATGACGCATACGACGAACTTTTCACTGGCTACACCGGCGGACGCGTCGGAGCTGTAGTCTGGGTTTAACATAATAATCGCGATTAACTATGAATGTAAGTGCCTACATCAACGAAGCCAAGAAAAAGCCCTGGATGAGGGTCGTGAAGGACGACCATCCGGGCTCTGGCGGTTCAAAACTACAGAAGATGACGCAGCAGGACTTCCTTAATGAGGTATGCTCGGCTGCACATGAGATAAACTCACCGATGATGTCCCGCCGCCCAATCTATGGGCCGACAGGCGAGAAAGATAGAAACGGGAAAGAGAAATGGGCCATCGTCGGATACGATGAGATTGAGACAGTCCCCATTAGCAAGCAGTGGGAAATCATCTCGAAAAAGATCTCTCACTTCTCCGCGGACGGATTTTGGACAGCGTCCGAATCTGAAGACGAAGAGGCGTTTACCACTATGATGTCTTGGGCCGATACCGCCGGAATGAAAACCGCCTTCATCGAGGCTATGTGGTACGCAATGAGGACGGGAGACAGCGCTGTGTATTGGTATCAGACCGATGATGACGACGACCCGCTGCAATATGAGGTCTATGGATACGAGGAGGGGAGCGTTCTCTTTCCGCAGACCGACTTTAACGGCAGGAAGATATTGGCCAGAAGCTATAAATTCAACACGCACGACGCCGTCGATATTTTTACCCCGGAAAGAATCGAGACATGGATGTTGCTCGATGAGGAAATGGAAGACTACCGGCAGTTTGTTCCGGAAGGGGAGACTCCGACTATTAGCGATGACGGATACACGCTCGTCAGAAGAAAGGCAGGGCAGGCTGGCAACTTATGCCAGTGCATCTACTTCCGATTTAACGATATTCCGACAGGGCCCGTGCAGCCCTCGATCGATAAGCTTGAGGATGCAAAGACATATGTTGGCGAGAATGTGAAGGGCACGGCAATGCCGATCCTGTTTATGAAGGCCGAGAAGACGACCAGCCTTCCTCCGTCAAGTCTCGCAAACAAGGCAATCGGCGTAAAAGGAACCGCAGATAGCCTTGCGCACGCGGACGCAAAGTTCCTCGCTCCGCCGGATATGAGCAATATCGCGGAACTCCATGTCGAAGGCCTCGAGCAGGATATCCGTGACGGCGCTATGTCCGTGAAGATCGATCCTGAGGTAATAAAACAGGGGTCAGACAGTTCTGCGACAATGAAAATTTTATATGCGCCCGAGGTCCAGTGGGCCCAGATCCATTGGCCGGAGGTGTTCAAGAGCGTCAAGCAGATGATGCTCGTATTTAAGGCTCTCGTCGGAAAAGTGGAGGAGGATGTCCCTAGATATAGCAAGCTGCGAATCTCCGTCGGTCAGGAAATATGGATTCCTCAAAATGCATCCGAGGCGCTCAAGATGGAACTGGATCAGGTATACGCTCGCGTCAAGTCTCGCAAGTCCGCTATGCAGGACATTCCGAACGCACACAAGGGCGACTACGACCAGATAGCCAAGGAATGGGAAGAAGAATTGACAATGAAGGCCGAAGCGCCGGCTGCAGCGAAGGCGAAATATGGCGTGGATACCAGCGGCGGTGATGACGAGCCGAAGGATAATCCAGCGGATGTAAACAACCAGGCACCCGGCAAGAGTATCCAGAATTAGGAAGGGCGGCATAATATTCAAATATTGTGCCGCTTTTTCTTGCGTATTTGAAATTTTTGTATATTTGTGGCAAATCTTTCAAAACTTATGAAAAAGAGAATCAAAGAAGCACTGAGCGCCGAGTACAAAGGACTTGGGCTTGGTGACAAAACCATTGACCGGCTCGCTGACTATGTTCAGGGGTTAGTCGAAAAGGAGGAAGACATCGATACCGCTGTGAAGGGTGACGCTGTAAAACTCCTTGCCACGTCAATCCAGGGTGAGATCGCAGGCATCAAACGCGCAAAAGAGGCCGCTGAAACCGCCCTTGCGGATTACAAGGCAAAGCATCCGGAGAAAACGGAAAACAACGAGGATGACGGAAATGACGACAACGAGCAGAGACTGGACTGGGCGGAAACGCTCAAGGCAGCAATCGCAGAAGCCGTCAATCCGCTCACCGAGAAGATTTCCGCTCTGGAAAAACTCAATTCTACGAAAGCCGCGCTGGCTGGCGCTCGTGAGTCCTTCTTTGGTGGCGACTACGCCAAGAAATACAAAGATGAGGCTGAAGATGCGTGGGATCGGGCGGTCGAGATGAATGAGGCAACCGGGAACAAGATGAACGCCGACGAACTGGCTGCAAAGGCCACGGGCTACTTCAACAAGCTCGTCTCCAGAAAGGGCGTTGACACCTCGAAGCCTTTCAAGGCTGACCCTCCGCAGGAGGACGAGGAAGGGACGGTCGACTGGAGTTCCGAGAAGAAGCGCCTGCAGGACGAAGGCCGTCTCCCGAAAGATCAACAGTAATCACTTTAAACCTAACTTGAAATGAGCAACTACGGAAACGCTTTTTTCTCGCCTGAGACCAAGCAGTACCCGGCATCTGTGATGCCCGTATGGATTGAGGTCAACAAGCGCAAGATCGCTGGCGGTACGTTCGACATTTCTGGCGCCAAGAAGGGTGACATCTACCCGATCGGTATGCCTGTCCGCCTCGACAAGATGGGTGGCACCGTTACCATCCTCCCGACCTTTACCGTGGTTGGCGCCGTCACTTCCGAAGGCACCACGCTCGTGCTGAAGCCGCAGACCAACGTCATTCCTGCAGAGGATATGATCGTCGGCAAGATGACTTCCGCCGGTGTTGTCGCCAAGGCTGCGACCCTCGGTGCTGCCACCCCGCTTACTGGCGCCGACGCTGGTAAATATCAGTTCACCATCAGCGCTGGAACCCTCGGCACTCTTGCCGACGGTGATCTTCTCGTCATCGCCAGCGCTTCTGGTAGCAACAAGGCCGCCGTTCTTCCGAACGGTCTGTCCTGGCGCCAGGTTGTCGTGGATTCCGACAATGCCACCCTCGGCACCATCGCCGTCGTTACCGAAGGCGCCATCCTCGCAGACCGCATCCCCGCGATGCCGGACTTCTACAAGGACGCCCTGTCGAACATCGACTTCCAGTATGAACTTTAATCTAGGAGGAAAGAACTATGAATAAATATAGCAACGGTTTTTACACCTTGATGGAGGAAGCCGGCATCCTTTCTTCCAAGAGCTTCAGCCTCTATGTCCGTGATGTCATCGGATTCGGCAACCTTCAGGATCTGAACCTTGACGGTTTCTCCTGGGACCCCGTCTCCAGCCTTACCTTCGATTACGAGCAGCTGATCGTCAGCAACCGTCTGAAGGTTATGGCAACGTACACCGACAAAGACTCCGAGGCCATTCCGTTCGGTACGGAAGGCTTCGAGAGCGCCCGTGGCGTTGTGCCTCGTCAGAAAGCCCGCTTCCTGTGGGATGAAGACGACTATCGCAAGTATCTCGACGCTGTCAGCAAACTGGACTTCCAGAACACTACGGCAAAGAACTACGCCCTGAACCTCCTGTTCAACGGTCTGAGTGATATCAAGAACGCCCACGAACTGTCTATGACCTACCAGCGTGACCAGATGGTCTCCAACCGCCAGCTCTATCTGACGGCCGACAACAACCCTCGTGGTATCCAGGGCCTGCGCTTCTACGCTATGGTCCCCGACGCAAACGTGACCACGAAGACGAGCACCGCCCGCTGGTTTACCGACCCGGACAACAAGGACACCGCTCACGAAGGCAACACCTCCGACCCTGTGAAGGACGTGAAGGATATCGTCCGCGCTATGAAACGCAAGGGCTATACCAACATCGCTCTCGAGGTCGACGAGCAGTCCTGGCTCGAGGATATGGACCACAGCAAGTGGCGCACCGCAATGGGCTACGCGCTCCGTCCTGAACTCTATATGGTCGACAGCGCTGACAGTAAGGCTCTCGCCGTTGGCAAGCTCGCCACCGACGATGAGATCAAGGTGCTGTTTGCCAAGATCATCGGCATTCCTATCGCCAACATCAAGTTCCGCCAGGGTCTCGCAGCAGTCGAGAAACTGCAGGGCAAGGGCCCGGATGCTAAGTTGGTTCGCACCTCGATGCGTACCTTCAACGCGAACACCTATGTGTTCTACCCGGCCGGCCCGCTTGGTACGATCAAGAGCGTCCTTCCGCTCGTCCCGGACAGCAGCGCTATGTATGCCACCTTCTTCGGTGGCAAAGGCCTCATCCAGTACGAATACGACGCCAAATCCAAGACCCAGGACTGGTGGTCCGAACTGACCGCTCTCTGCGTGCCTAACCGTCCGCAGGAGATGTTCTACCTGATCACTATTTCTGGTTCGTAAAAATCCGAAGAGAGTATGACTGTCGAAGATTATCTGCGTAGTTTGGTTCCTGGCCTTGATTTGCAGGCCAATGTCGTTGAGCGTGCCGCGCTCAGCCCAACCGAGGTTGACCTCGACCCGCTCGAAATCAGTGACGATGTTGATGCGAACTCACTCGGTGACGAGGATTTTCGTATGCGACTGGACTATGCGTCTTCGACTGTCTACTATTCGGTGTTGGGAGTTTTTGCCGGCGGCGGATATACTGAACAAGTCGGTGATGTCCGCAATTCCCGCGGAGGGTTTATCATCACCAAGGACGACCGTGCAAGGTATAAGACCCTTGGTGATGACCTTCGCCGGAAATGGGGATTCGATATACCGGACGACGATACTGGAAACGAAATGTACGACGCAACCTATTTGAGGCGATAATGGAGCTTATCCGATATAGAGACAACTGCAGGATCACCCGCGACAACGGCACGAGGGACGAATGGGATAACCCCGTCAACCCGACGCTGATTTATGAGGGCGAGTGCCTGTACGAGGAGGGCGGAACGGGGTATTCCCGCTCTATCATTACGCGCTCTCCTACGCTCTTTATACCGGGCAATCACTCCGACATTACAATCAACGACGCCGTAACGGTCGACACAGAAGCGGGTCGCCAGATAAATGGCATTGTTGAAATAGTGCGCGACATCAATATGGATTGGCGCGCTGGCGTCGAATGTACACGAATCGAACTCAAACAGGCTCACGGGGATTAAGGAATGGCGTACAAGAAAACGATAGCATGGAAGAAAGCCGCGCAGGGTTTCAGTTACGCACTCGGCGATGCTGGTAAGCATCTATCCGGGTGGGCAAGGGAACTTATGGGCGAATCAACCAGCGCCGCCATCTCAAGAATCGACTCCGAATGGGAGGGAGAAACGCGCTGGATGAGGAAATCCGGTAAGGTTTCCTCCTTTGGTGGCGATATGGACCACCCGTGGTATACCGGTCAGCTGCACGACAGTGTCGCCGGTATCGTTTCGGACAAGCACCGGACCGTGGCTATTGAGTATATGCCACAAGCTGCCACAAAGCCGCAGGAGTACAAAGGAAGTATCGTCATCGGTCACGATTGGGCAATGCGAGAAGCGAGAAACATAGAGAGGGCGCTGCATTTTGTTCCCGGCATTAAGAGCACACTCATCGTAGGCGTGCCATATGCCGATAAGGTGAACGAAATGCCTAGGCACCAGGGGTTTGTTCAGAGCCTTTCGGCTCAATTCGCCAACTATGTTGAAGAGTTCTTCGTCAATCGCGCCGGGAACTACTGGTATGAAAGAACCTACGTCGCAGACGCTAAAAAGAGATAACTATGATTCAGCCGTCGTCATTAAATCCGGATGTTGAACTCGCCGAAGCACTGAGCGGTCAGATCTCTGTCGGTACGACACCTGTGAAGGTATACTCCGACTGGGAACGACCGACGAATGGACTTCCGGCGGATTTCATCACCGTATATATGAATGGCGACATCGGCGGTGTCGGAATGGACACGCCATATGCGAACGGCTACCTAATGGTCAGCCTGTACTGCAAGATGAACGACGACGGCTCTGTAAAGAAAAATCGCGTAAAGAACATTTTGAAGCAGTTCGACACGCTGCTGGAAAAGAAACTGACGGATAACTACCACTTTGAATACGACGCCGAGCGATTTATAACTCCCACTACACCGAATCAATCTTCCGGGTACTCGATCACCACTCTCAATTTGAGATGGACTACGACAAGTAATATCAACAAATAAAACCTTACTTAGACTATGGCTACTATCATCTCTAAGATTGATGCCGCTACCGCCCCGTTTGTGGGCCAGGGCGACCTCATCATCTTTGCCGCCGTCGCCGACTACTCGAGCGCGAAGCTTTCCGACTTCTCCAGCCCGCAGTCTCTCGGTCAGATCGTGCAGGACTCGACCTCCTGGGAGGGCGAAGACGTCTCTACCGACCAGATTCTCGATGAGCAGGGCAACCTGATCACCGCGAAGGTCACCGCAGGTACGCTGTCCTTCTCCTTCGACATCGCTTCGACCAGCGCGAATATGATGAAGAAGTTCATGAAGGCCGCTGACATTTCGTCCGCCAATATCGGTTCCCCGAGCTGGCTTACCGGCTCCAACCCGTCTCCGGCCGCTGTCGGTTTCGGTGTGGATCTTCCCGTGTTCACCGTTCCTATCCTTGTCGCAGACCAGGAGAAGAAACGCGCGTGGGTCTATCCGAAGGCCAAGATCACCTCGAACCTCGCATACAGCGACGGCCTGTACCGTATCCACGCTGTCGTGCTGGCCGAGCAGGTCGACACCGCCTACCTGAAGACCGGCATCCTGCTGGAAGGCGCACTCCAGTACGAGTCCGCGTAATCATTTTGGCGCATTTATGGGAAGGGGCGGGTGTGAAATGTCCGCCCCTTTTCTTATATTTGCACTATGGAAAAATCAGAACAGTTCATTAAGGGAGCATACGACTCGATCGTAGGTGCTCCTTGCGTCGTAAAAGTAGGTCGGCGCAAATACCGTGTGCGGCAGGTCGCGCAGAAGGTAAAGGAAAAAATAGCGCTGCTAGAACTTGAGGGTCAGGTACTCGAAGCGAAAGGCAAGCAGAGCGTGGATGAGAAGGAGGGCCGGAGAATAACGAAGAAGTTGTACTCGCTCCACTCGAAAAAGGCTGCGTATTATCTTCTCGGCAACTGGGCTTTATTTATCCCTGGGCTGTGGGCGCTGAAGTGGCGAATCCTTCAGTTGCGCGGCAATGAGACGACATTTAGGATAAACGAAGCGGGAGTCGTCAGCGCGGACCTGGGTTTTTTCAAAGCCAACTGGGATATCTCAAAGCAGGAACGCGAGCTTTATATGAGACCGGTTGGCGAAGTCGCCAGGCAGGCGCAAGAGCGGCTGGAGACAGTGATCAATATGTTGGAGACGGACGCTTTGGGGATAAAGGAGGAAAGCAAGTAGGAAGCGCGTTCGCACAATCTGAGCACAATGAGCGGATAAAACACATATACGGCAATTACAACTTCTGGTCCTGGTTCCGGTACTGGTATGTCGATTCTGTCAATTTTGTAACAATGATGTTACTCGACAAAGGTTATTTCGATTACGACTACGAAAAGACAGAGAAACCAGAGGAGCAGGTAAACTGGGAGGACACAATAAAGAGCGACGAGGAGGTGGACGGCATTTTGGCCGCGTTCGGTATGAAGGCAAACAGGAATGAGCCGAAGACCGAGGAAGAGATACAAGATTATATACTTAAACAAATGGAGGAATAGTACCATGGCAGTTGAGATTCCGGTGGTTATTGATATTGAGAGCGCATTTAAGGATGCGGCTTCCCGTGTAAACACGGCCATTAAGCCACTTCAGGACTATATGGACAAGAACGCACTTCAAATCAAGCTCCATATAGACGACAAGACGATGACCCCCGTAAGGAAAATCCTAGAGGATTCGACCTTGTCCGCCAAACAATTAAAGACGGCACTTGCTGATATTGATACGCAGATCGCTAAGAGAGCGGCGGCAGGAGGATTTGATCTAACTTCCGGGTTGAAGTATTCCGAGAAAATGATGCTGCAGGTTGCTGGCGCTCTTGAACACAAAATCAATGGCGTGAATGATGCGTCTGCGGTTATGTCGAGAATTTTTTCCGCAAACATCGATAGGGCAAAGCTGAAGGTTACGGAACTTACAGCAAAAATCGACGAACTTACGAGAAAACAGAACCAATACGAACTTGCAGCAAGAAAAGGATCAAGGGGTGGCGCGCTTAATGCCTCTAACGCGAAAAAGAAGATTGCTGAGGCGAATCTGGAATTGAAAGCGGCGAAACTTAACCTCGGTATGCTCGAGTCCGAACTTAATAAGATATCGGTAGGCGGAACAAAAGCTGCCGCTTCAATGGGGGCTATGAAGACCGCCGCAATGGAAATGGCGGAAAGTTGGCGTATTGGTTCAATGTATGTGGATAGATATAATGCGTCTCTTGCGCGTGCCGGCAGCAGGCTCGGAATGCTCCTTAAAAGCGCGGTTCAGTTGGCGGCGCTTCACGCGGCGACAAGGTTTGTCCATAATGTCCGCGAGGTTACCTCAGAATTTGAGATGCAGAGAGTAGCTCTCGGCGGTATTATTCAGGACACAGAAATGGCAGAGGACCTCTTTAAGAGAATTAAAGCTGCCGCAATCAAATCTCCGTTCGAGATCAAAGACCTCGTTACATACACGAAGCAATTGTCTGCTTACCGCATTGAGACCGACAAGCTTTTTGATGTCACAATGAAACTGGCGGATGTTTCGGCAGGTCTTGGCGTGGACATGAATCGACTCATCCTTGCATATGGACAGGTTCGTGCCGCATCTGTACTCCGCGGACAGGAACTACGACAGTTTACAGAGGCAGGAATACCGCTCGTGGAGCTGCTTGCTGAGAAATTCCAGAAACTAGGAAGAGAAGGAACGACAACGGCAGATGTGTTTAAGTTGATATCCGAAAGGGCCGTACCGTTTAAGATGATTGAAGAGATCTTCAACGATATGACGGATGCTGGCGGCATCTTCTACAAAATGCAGGAGAAACAGTCGGAAACCCTCAAGGGTAAATGGATGAAACTTAAGGACGCATTGTCCATTATGTATGACGAGATTGGAAATACGGGGAAAGTGCATCAGGGTATGGAGGATGTGATGGACTATACTATGAAGATGATGCAGAACTGGAGGTCCGTCGGGAAGTCGATCGGTTCGGCGGTTATCGCTATTACTGCATACAGGGTTGCAATTACAAACGCGAGAATCGCGGCAAACGCTCTGACAGCGACAGAGATAGCGCAGACATCCGCCCTTGCATTAAATACGGTCGGAAGAAGTAAGTTAATAGCATCATTATTTGGTGAGGCGGCGGCGACAAAAACGCAAATCACCTTAGGAAACGCATATGTTGCCGTCAAGACAAAGGAGATGATGGCAACGAACCTATTTACACAGTCCTTGTATAGAATGATAGCGGCTATGTTGGCTAACCCATATGCCGCAGCCGCGGCGGGTGCCGCCGTTCTCGTCGGCGCGCTTATTCGTATGGCCACAAAAGCAAACCAGGCAAAAATAGATGTGGATGGGCTCAATAAGTCTATAGAAAAATTCGATAGCACTAGGGATGCCAGTTATCAGGCGGAGCGGCTCGCATCGACATACGAAGAACTGAAGAACAAGGCAGAAAGAAGCATCGAAGAGCAAAAGAAACTCGACGACATAACAAAACAGTTGGCGAAGACATTTCCGTCTGCAGTTAATGGTGTGAATGAATTCGGTGACGCCATAGAATTGAATACGGAAAAAATACGGGAGATGGCAGAGACGGAGCGAGAAGCGATATATGGAAAGTTGCTGACGGATCAGAAAAACGCTGAGGATGAATTGGCGAAACTCGCAATTAAAAGAAAAAAGTTGGCCGAAAGCATAGAGCGGGGAACATACGAAACCGTATCAAGGGGCGGTGCGACGATAACGGTAGGTTATACGGAGGACGAGTTGCAGGAGATGAGGGGTGAACTCGTTGAGACCGTAAAGGCATATAATGATCTCTCTAAGGCGGTCGAAGAGGCCAGGATAAAGACCAACGAATTTTACGAAGGCATTATGGCAAATGGCCCCGCAAAGCCAGAATTCCTTGGTGACGCATGGAGGACGGCTTTTCAAAATTATACGGTCGTAGTAGAAGGGGCAACGGAGGCGTCTCGAATTTTCTCTAATGACCAGATTCGAAACGCCGAATCGTTATATGGAATTCTCGAGGATGCCGCGAAGGAGTATAAAAAATACAAGGAAAAGTACGACCAATATACAAAGTCCTATGCGGCAGCAACGACGGACATCGCAAAGAATCAACTGAAGGAAATGATTGATACCGCAAAGGTGTGGATGGACGGATATTACAAGATACTGACAGACTACGACGCCGTTGACCTCATAAAGGACAAGGGAAAGAAAACATCCAGCGAGCAGGACCCGTTAATCTCACTGATTAAGGAACGAATGAAGTTTATGCAGGACTTTAAGAAGGGATATGATGATTTTAAGAAATATCTCGGAGACGAAAGGGCCCTTGAGCAGGAGTCTGGGATTATGATCAAGAGGGGGCTTGCGCTAGGTATGAAACCGACCGACCAGCAGAGGGCCGCAAAGGATTTATCTGAGTGGTATTCTGCGGCTATGGAGGAGGCATTTAAGAAAGCCAAAGATAGATACGGTGCGACTGGAACTATTGATCAATTCTTAGCGCAAGAAATCAGGGGGACTAGCGATAAGTCTAAAACGCTTAGGGAATTCCAAAAATTAATTCAATCCCTATGGGACGCCAAGACGGATCTCGATACATCGGAAATGAAGGAAAGTTTTGAGGAGGCGCTAAAGAAGTTATCCGATGAGATAAGCCGCAGTGAGGCGGCAAGAGACTTCTTCAAAGGGATATTTGACCTTACTGGCGATAAAGACCTGGCCGAGAACCTATCTATTAGTGTATATGGGGATCCAGGCTCTGAGATCGGAGAAAGAATTAAGAAAAGCATCGAGGGTGCGATTGAAAATGTTGGAGATATAGATAAGGCGTCCGGAATTGGGAAAATGCTTATGGATGCAGCGAATACTATGGATTTTAGGGAGGTGATGGCAAATATAGACCAGATTCCTGAAAAAATCCGAGACGTAGTAAAGACGGCCGCTAAGACCGTAGAAAAGTACAATTCAGACATAATAAAGAACTACGCCGAACTTCTTATGAAATATGATGAAATCACACAGCAACGCGTAAACATAACAAACAGATACGCAAAGCAAGAGGAGGTGATCATCAACGGCCTTGCGCTCGAAAAGAAGGCCATCGAGGAAAGGCTGCAGAGAGAAATTGCGGAGATAAGGGCGTCTGGTATGTCTGACGCTGAGAAAAATGTTAGAATTTCCGCAGCAAGGGCAACGGCCGAGGCCGAACAGAAATACGCCGAGAATAGGGCCGCAGCGGCCAGAGAGTCCGCAATTAGTGAGAAGAAACTGGAAATGTCGAGGCTCGAGAGGGATTATCGCCTATTCTTTAGTACAATCGGTATTATTTCTAACAAGTCTGCTCGAGAAATAGCGCAGAAGCAAAAGAAGATGTTGACAGACCAGTTTGTTCGCGGACAAATATCTCTTTCGAAATACAAAAGGGAAATTAATGAGGTCAACCAGCAACTCGCCAAGTATGCTAAAAATAGGGATCTCGGTTCAGAATTTCTCTCGAAAGGTATTGAGGGCGCAATGGGAAAGATAAGAGAATACTCAGACACGATGCTCGGATTTGCGTCAAGTATTGAACTTACGAAAGGCGGATTCTTTAAGCCGACAGAAGAGGAGCGCAGTTTTCTACAGGAAATAAACAAGGTTCTTAATTTCGGTAACTTCGCTGGTATTTTCAATAAGAAAAAGCGCATCGATATCGAAGTGAAAATCAATGAGGCCTCACGTCAGGCCTATACAAAGGCGTTGATAGAGACAAACG
>Ga0310786_10003436_pt1 | contig 23045 bp, 16 predicted proteins | sample AusTroGonzalo_MG_FD_203881 | JGI IMG/M metagenome (GOLD analysis project Ga0310786, IMG submission 203881) | Bovine rumen microbial communities from tropical cattle in Woodstock, Queensland, Australia - Gonzalo_03 (v2) (version 2) | ecosystem: Host-associated > Mammals > Digestive system >...
AAAAACGCTTGAGAAAGGACAGACACAAGAAGAAATAAGCTCTTCTTGAGCCTAAACAAGAAAGATAACACAACGTCGGGTCAACTCCGATGTTGTGTTATTGTTTTATCAAACAAAACGTTAACCTCAAAGCAACAACACCATGTCTGAAGAACAGAAAGAAGCCACCGAAGTGGTGGAAGAGAAGACGGTGCAGCGCGACTTGATCATCAACGCGCATGCTTCGGAGGTTGACATCGCTCTGCTGGAGGACAACATACTTGTCGAACTTCACAAAGAGAAGACCAACAACCAGTTTGCGGTCGGAGACGTCTATTTGGGCCGCGTCAAGAAGATTTTGCCAGGCCTCAACGCCGCTTTCGTCGACGTGGGCTACCACAAAGAAGCTTTCTTGCATTACCTCGACCTCGGCCTTCAGGCCCGTTCGGTCATCAAGTACCGTAACCAAGTCGTCAATGGCAATGGCGAGGTCTCGATGACTGACTTCAAGTTGGAGCCAGACCTTGAGAAAAACGGCAAAATCGCCGACTTCCTCACCGTGGGTGAGCTGTTGCCGGTGCAAATCGCTAAAGAGCCCATCTCCACCAAGGGGCCGCGCATCACGGTCGAGATCTCTTTCGCCGGACGCTATCTCGTCCTCGTCCCCTTCTCCAACCGCATTTCGGTATCCCAGAAAATCCGCAGCAACGAAGAACGCAACCGTCTGCGCCGTCTCATCCAAAGCATCCGTCCGAACAACTATGGCGTCATCATCCGCACCGTTGCCGAAGGCAAAAAGGTGGCTGAACTCGATGCTGACCTCCGTTCCCTCATTGAGAAGTGGGAACGTTGCACCGTCGAGATGAAGAAGATGACCAACTACGGACGTATGGTCAGCGAGATGGACCAGACCGCCGTCATGCTGCGCGATTTGCTGAATGAGTCGTTCAACAACATCCATGTGAACGACGAGAAACTTTATGAAGAAATTCGGAGTTACATCCAGACTATCGCCCCGCAAAAGGCTGAAATCGTGCAACTTTACAAAGGCAAAGACCCCATCTTTGACCATTTCAACGTCACGAAGCAAATCAAAGGCTTTTTCGGGAAGATTGTCACCATCAGAAACGGTGTCTACCTCGTCATCGAGCACACCGAGGCCATGCACGTCATCGACGTCAACAGTGGCCACCGTCTGAACAGTGAGAACACGCCGGAGGAAAACGCACTTGAAGTCAACATCGAAGCCGCCAAGGAAATCGCCCGCCAGCTGCGTCTGCGCGACATGGGCGGCATCATCATCGTCGACTTCATCGACTTGCGCGAGGCCAAGAACCGCCTGAAGCTTTACAACGCTCTGGTGGACGCCATGAAAAACGACCGCGCCAAGCACACCATCCTGCCCGCCACCAAGTTTGGCCTCATCCAGATCACGCGCCACCGTGTGCGTCCCGAGACCGAAGTGCAGGTGCAGGAGAAATGCCCCGTCTGTTCCGGCACGGGCAAGATCAGGCCCGCCATGCTGTTCGTCGACGAAATCGAAAACCACCTCAAGTACCTCCTCGTCGACCAAAACGAGAGCAACATCACCTTGCAGGTGCACCCGTTCATCTATTCCTACCTCTGCATCGACGGGCTGTTTTCGATTCGTCGCAAGTGGAAGAAGAAATATGGCAAGTCCTTCAAGGTACAGTCCATGCCCGAGTTCCACATGCTGCAGTACAACTTCCTTAACGCCAATGGCGACGACATCAAGCTCTAACGGAAGTGCTGCACGAAAAAACCTCAAAAGCCTGCTCAGAGAGCGGGCTTTTTTCTTATTTTTGCGCCAAAATCTTGAATTATGGCAAAAGACATCGTTTTGAGCGGCATTCGCCCTACCGGAAACCTTCACCTTGGCAACTACTACGGCGCCGTGCGCAGCTTTGTGAAGATGCAGGAAGACTACAACTGCTATTTTTTCATCGCCGACTGGCATTCGCTGACCACGCACCCCACCCCCGAAAACATACAGAAATCGGCCCGTACTATCTTGGCCGAATACCTCGCCTGCGGCATTGACCCTGAAAAGGCCACCATCTACATCCAAAGTGATGTGCCAGAGACCATTGAGTTGTATCTCTATTTCAACATGAACGCTTACATTGGCGAATTGGGCCGTGTGACGACCTTCAAGGAGAAGGCACGTCAACAACCCGACAATGTGAATGCCGGTCTGTTTACCTATCCAACCCTCATGGCAGCCGACATCCTGCAACATCGTGCCAAGTGGGTGCCCGTGGGCAAGGACCAAGAACAGAACATGGAGATGGCCCGCAAGTGCGCCCGCCGCTTTAACAACATTTACAAGGTCGAGTTCTTCCCGGAGCCGCAGAACTACTACTTCGGCGGCGATGCCATCAAGGTGCCGGGATTGGACGGTAGCGGCAAGATGGGCAAAAGCGACGGCAACTGCATCTACCTCTTCGAGGATGAAAAGACTATGCGCAAGAAAGTGATGCGCGCCGTCACCGACAGCGGCCCGACGGAGCCTAACAGCCCCAAGCCCGAGGTGATTCAGAACCTCTTCACGATGATGAACATCGTCAGTGAGCCAGAGACGGTGAAGTACTTCGACGAGAAGTGGAACGACTGCTCCATCCGTTACGGCGACATGAAAAAACAACTGGCTGATGACCTTGAAAAAGCCGTTGCCCCTATCCGTGAGCGCATTAAGGAATTCTCCTCCGACGAGGCCCGCCTCGACCGTATCGCCCGCATGGGTGCCGAAAAGGCCCGCGAGAGTGCAGCGAAGACGTTGAATGAAGTGAGGAAGATTATTGGGTTCAGACAATATTGAATCTGGCTGCCGCTTCGCGTCATTGACTAACGTCGAATCTGACGATTTGCGAGGAACGAAGCAATCTAGAAACAAGTCAAACAATAACAAATCAAATTATCATATTATGAAGAAAATATCCTTAATCATCATGCTGCTGATGGCCTTTGCAATGGCGGCCACAGCGCAAAACAAGAAAATGAAAATCGCTGTGATGGACTTCAAGGCGGGTGTGGGCGTGAACGCCAACGAGGTGGAAGGCCTCAGCGATATGCTCATCAACACGATGTACGAATCGGGCAAGTTCAATATCGTTGAGCGTTCGCAAATCAAACAAGTGCTGAAAGAATGGGATTTTCAGGCTTCCGAACTTACCAATGAACAGTTGGTTCAAGTAGGTCGCATCTTAGGCGTGGAATCCGTGCTAGTGGGTACGGTGAATTTAATTGTCTCGGAATATAATGTGGATGTTCGTGCTGTTGATGTCGAATCAGGCGAGGTGGTGACCACTGCTGCAGGCACCAAATCTCCAGGCTCAACTTATCGCGCGATGATGGTAGAAATTGCCTGGCAGTTGGCCAGAAACCTAACGGGAGAAGAACCACCAATAGAAAGGAAAGGGTTGATTACCAAAGAGAAAGATTATTTTGGCATCTATTATGCTTTGGATAAACAAAGGTTGACAAATGAAGAGTATATGGAAATTATCTATAATTGTCCAGAATCCAAAGATTACTATGAAAAAGGATGCAGACAAAGAAAAACTGGAAGGATTCTACTTATTTGTGGAGGTTCTTGCATGATTATTGGTGGAATTACTGAAGCCCTTGTTTCTGGTTTTCAATATGGTAATATTGTTGGGCCATTTGCTGCAGTTGGTGTTCCTGCAATGCTAACCTCCATCCCATTTCTCGCATCAGGCAAGCACAAAAAGGAAAACGCCTACAAAGTCTATAACGAGTATTGCGCCAAGCCCACCAAGCCCACGGCCTCATTAAGCTTCGGTCCAGCCACCCAAGGCATTGGAATGGGTATATATTTGAATTTTTAATCTAGCGAAAAAGTACCACCGAATAATTGCAGCAGTTCGGATGAATTTGTTCGTAGAGACGTGCCATGGCGCGTCTCTACGTGTTTATGGCAGCAGAAAAATATTGCAATGTCGGTGAAATTGATTATTTTTGCAGACGGAATATAAACATTGCAGCGATGCCGAAAATCTACGAGTATTTTGGAATTATCTTTTTCCTTCATCCCAAAAAAGATATAAAGCAATGAACCCATACAATGTTATTGAGATTGAACCATGTGGAGACTACAAGCTCCGAGTCACTTTTGCTGACGGAAAGTGCAATGTTGTTGATTTCGAGCCCTATTTCATTAAACGCCCGCATCCGCAATACGACCAATACTACGACCCTATTAAATTTCTTGACTACAAAATAGAATATGGCAATTTGGTTTGGGGTGAGAACTGGGATTTGATGTTTGACCCGCTTAATCTATACTATAACAACCTTTTCAAGAATTATAATTGATAAGGGATTATTTCAATTTAGATGGGAGACTTTGTAACATACGAAAAAATACCCGAAAGGGCCGTTCTCATTGCCGTGGCCACCAAACAACAAGGTCGCGAGCGCACAGACGAATATTTGGACGAACTGGCGTTTCTGCTTGAGACCGCTGGCGGCGTGCCTGTGGCGCGTTTCGTACAGGCCATGGACCATCCTTCAAGCGTCACTTATCTTGGATCGGGCAAGTTGGAGGAAATTCACCAATACATCAAGGCGGAGAACATCGAGATTGCCGTCATTGATGACGAATTGAGCGCGACCCAAGCCCGCAACATGGAGCAGGCTTTGGAGTGTCGCGTCCTCGACCGCACGAGTTTGATTCTCGACATCTTTGCTTCTAACGCCCACACTGCCCACGCCAAGGCACAGGTGGAATTGGCACAGTATCAATACCTTCTGCCCCGTCTGACCCGAATGTGGACGCACTTGGAACGTCAGCGTGGTGGTATCGGTATGCGTGGTCCTGGTGAGACTCAAATCGAAACTGACCGTCGCTTGATTTTGGACAGAATTTCCTTGCTGAAGGAGAAACTGAAGGAAATCGACATGCAGAAGACCGTGCAGCGCAAGAACCGTGGCAAGTTGGTACGTGTGGCCCTCGTGGGATATACCAATGTGGGCAAGTCGACCATCATGAACCTGTTGAGCAAGTCGGAAGTCTATACCGAAAACAAACTCTTCGCCACGCTCGATACGACTGTGCGCAAGGTGGTGGTGGAGAATCTACCGTTCCTATTGTCTGACACTGTCGGTTTCATTCGCAAGCTGCCGCATCATCTCGTGGAGTCGTTCAAGTCGACTTTGGACGAGGTGCGCGAGTCGGACATCCTGCTGCATGTGGTCGACATCTCGCATCCCGACTTCGAGGCGCAGATGGAGGTGGTGAACCAGACCCTTGCTGAATTGGGTTGCGCCGACAAGAAGACCATCGTCGTCTTCAACAAGACCGATGCCTACACATGGGAAGAGAAAGACCCCGACGACCTGACGCCGCCCACCAAACGCAACGTCTCCTACGAGGAACTGAAAAAGACCTGGATGGCCAAGATGAACGACAGCTGCATCTTCATCTCTGCCAAGAACCGCGACAACTATCAGGAGTTCAGGGATTTGCTTTACAAGGAAATCCGCGACATGCACGCCATTCGGTATCCTTATGATAATTTCCTCTATTAACTCTCAACTCTAAACACTCAACTCTAAACTATTAATGTATCTCATCGATACTCATACCCACGTCTACGACCACCAGTTCAGCCTCGACCGCAACGAGGCCATGCAACGCGCTTTGGAAGCTGGTGTAAAATTGATGCTCCTGCCCAATGTGGATGCCTTGACCATTGCGCCCATGCTTGAATTACATGAGCAATTTCCCGACTGCACCCGCGTGATGATGGGGCTGCAACCTGAGGAAGTCAAGGAAGACTATAAAAAAGTGTTGGGCTTGATGGAAAAGGAGCTGGAACGTGGCATTTATGTTGGCGTGGGGGAGGTGGGCCTGGATTTCTATTGGGATGCAACCTTTGAGAAAGAACAGTTGGATGCTTTTGAGACCCAATTAGATTGGGCCAAGCAACTCCGTCTGCCGCTCTCCATCCACTGTCGCAATGCCTTCGACAAGATGGTGAAAATCTTGGAACACAAACAGGACGGCGGTTTGCGTGGCATCATGCACTGCTTCACGGGGACGGAAGAAGAGGCCAAAGTCTATCTTGAATTGGGTTTCCACCTCGGTTTGGGTGGCGTGACAACTTACAAAAACTGTGGCGTAAAGGATTTTCTGCCCAATTTGCCGCTTGATAGAATTGTTTTGGAGACCGATGCGCCTTATCTTGCGCCCGTGCCTTGTCGCGGCAAACGCAATGAGCCGGCGTTTTTGGTCCATACGGCACAAAAGATTGCGGATATTCTACAGATTCCCGTTGAGGAATTGGCGTCGGCGACGACGGAAAACGCCAAGGTGTTATTTGGGGCATAAAAAAGGTCGCCGACAGCGCCGGCGACCCGCCATTATGAAGATAAAAAAACAACTGTTGTTGTCGATTTTGAATGGGCATAAAAATACTGCTCGTATTCAATATTCAAATCGAAGTGCGAAAATAGGAAAGAAGTACATACCAAGCCCCGAAAAAATTCCTTTTCGGGGCCTGTTTTTTTCAACAATCGTTGTTGATAGGACGATTATGGTTTGATAGTCAATGCGATAGTTTCTCCATGGCGAAAGCATACGCTCCGACAGCTACAGCCGATGATGTGCCCAGTTGAGTGATACCCACGCCGACGCGCTTGCTCGGGTCGTACCACACCTCTTGGTCGCTGAATGGCACCTTGACCATCTTGCCTGACTTTTCGGTGAAACGCTTCACGTCTTGCGGATCCATCAGGTTGAAAGCTTCGGTCTCCATACGTGGGATGGTGCTGCCGTTCACTTGGTAAGGCTCGTTCAGTTTGCGGATGAGCATGGGCATGAACACGGGCCAGGCCCCCGACAAGCCGCCACCAATGACGACCAGGCCGTCCGTGAAGCGGAATCCGTTGCCGATGACGTCAGCCAATACGGTGGTCAATTCGTCCCATGCTTTCAAGGCGGCTTCCTTGTTGCCTTGGGCTTCACCTTGTGCAATCTTGAAGATGTCATAAGGTTGAGGGGCTTCGTCGAAAGCGATGCCAGCCTCGCGGGCATACACACGGCGCACGGCGCGGATGCTGACGCTGTCCTCGGCGATGGTGTCAGGGTAGAGGCAGTTGCGCGAGCACCAAATTTCGCCGCCCGCTGAGTTGTCGCCGTTGAGCAACACCTTATTAATAACGATGCCGCCACCGAAGCCCGTGCCCAGTGTCACGCCGAAGAGGTTCTTGTAGCGTTTCGGGTTGCCTTGTTCCTCCAAGATACGGTTCACTTCAGGTAGCAATCCACCGAGGGCTTCGCCGTAGACAAACAGGTCGCCGTCGTTGTTGATGAAAACGGGTACATGGAACTCATTCTCAAGCATCTGCTTCAGCGGCACGCCACCACGGAAGGTAGGCAGATTGGGCAGGTCGCCGATGATGCCATTGGGGTAGTCGGCAGGACCTGGGAAGCAGAAGCTGATGGCTGCAGCCTTGGCACCGCAGCGCACCTCGCACTCGTGGAAGCCCGTGATGAGCTTTTGCAGCACTTCCTCAAGGGTGGGTGCCGCCGAGGGGATGGTGAATGGCTCGATGATTTCGCGGGCGTCGCGCACCGCCGAGAACTTGAACCCCGTGCCGCCGGCGTCGAGGATGAAGATGATAGCGTCGTTATTCATGTTGTTTGTTTTTTAATGTCGGGTTGTAGAACTTCTCCACCCACAGCATCCACATCAGGAAGATGATGAGGTAGAAAAACACCTTGAAGATGTAGTCGTGGGCGAGGTGGAAGCTGTTGGGGAAAGGCACCTGCATCAGCAGTACGCCGCAGATACGGACGACGTTGGTCCACTCGATGATGACCAGTCCGGCAGGGATGTACCAGGCCTTGTGTTTCCATGGGCCAGGGAAGAGCAACATGAGAAAGAGCCAGTGCATCCATTGCTTGAGGCTGGCACACTCTGGGGCGATGATGACCTTCGCCCAGCCGCCGTCGACGTTGGGTGTGGCGATGAGGCGCTTGGCACTAACGGTGGTGATGTCGATGTGCAAAACGCGGTCGAGCACCCAGCACGACTGGCTGTAGACCAAGTCGACTGACCACACCATCAACTTGTCGACCGCTTTCCCGACAGGCCAATAGCCCAAGGCTTGCCAGCCTAAATAGAGAAAATGGAAGCTGATAATCAACAAGAAAAACAGCCCCACATTGACCGTGCTGCGGTTCTTCGGGTTGTTGCAATAGGCCTTGATGTCGGTGAGGGTCATTAATGAAAGTTTTTAGGTCGCGAAAATACGGAATAAATAAATATCCTTACCTTTGCAGAAAAATTTTTGTTGCTATGGAAAACGACAGCATTGTAGGCGAAGTGACCAACGCTATCCAGGATACCACCGCCGTTAATGAGATGACGAAAGACCTCAAGGCCTTGGTGACCACACCCGTTTCGGACTGGTTGCCACAATTAGTGCACGATTATCTTATCCCATTGGGGCTCAAGATTATAGCTGCCATCGTTGTTTTCATTTTGGGCCGTTGGATTATCAAACTGGTCAAGAAATGGATGGCAAATGGCGTGATGAGCAGGCGCGGCGACGCCACCTTGCACTCGTTCCTGTCGAATCTGGTTTCTGTGTTCCTGTATTTTATTCTTATCATATTTATAATCAGTATTTTAGGAATAAACACGTCTTCCTTGGTGGCGTTGCTGGCTTCGGCGGGATTGGCCGTCGGTATGGCATTGAGCGGCACCTTGCAGAACTTTGCAGGCGGTGTGATGATTATCCTCTTTCGCCCGTTCAAGGTCGGCGACTTTATCTCGGCGCAAGGCTTTGAGGGCAAGGTGAGCGAGATACAGATTTTCAATACGCACTTGCTCACTGTCGACAACAAGGAAGTCATCTTGCCCAACGGTTCTCTCTCGACGGGCGTGATGACCAACTTCTCGAAGCAGGGCACCCGTCGTGTCGACTGGGTCTTTTCCATGGCTTATGGTGATGACTACGACCGCGCCAAGGCCGTGCTGAAAGAGTTGTGCGCCGCCGACCCGAAAATCAAGGAGACGCCCGAGCCTTTCATCGAACTCCTGAAACTCAACGACAGTTCTGTTGACCTTACTGTGCGTGCTTGGGTGGACTCCGCCGACTATTGGCCGGTCTTCTTTGCGATGAACGAAAGGGTCTATAAAGCCTTCGCCCAAGAGGGTCTGCACATACCTTTCCCGCAGATGGATGTGCATTTGAAGCAGGAATGAGAGGGTCTTTAAACCCCAAATTTGGCCAAAAAACCGTTTTTGTATCATTTTGTCGTTTTTTTGAATTGCGTATTGCAAAATATTGTAACTTCGCAGGATAATTTTTTAAGTATGAAAAGGAATTTTATGTATGTAATGACAACCATGGCGTTGCTGTTTGTGTTAAGTTTTCCGCTGATCATGGCGGGACAAACAAGAGATGTCACTACTTGGGTGGTGGCTGATAGTGTAAGCCCGTACTACGCTCAACTACAATCTGTTAATGGAGACTTTTTTAACTTTGTGGAAGGCGGTGCCATTCGAGGCGTGTTTTCGATAGGTGGAAATACTAGCAGTGGTCCAGTTTATTATTACAATCCCAATAATTCTACTTATCCGAGCGTCAGGATGTACGCGCTCAACACTTTTACCATCATACCGGCAAGCAAGACGGGCATCTCAAGGATTGAATACTCTTTTATTAAAGGTAGTAAATCTTATGCTTCAGCTTCGGTGATTCATCCTACTGGTGGAAATTATACAGGAGGTGGGCCTTCCACCGGAAATGACGATATCAAGAAAGACATTTGGGCTGTTGAGAATCCCGTTGAGGATTCAGTTGTGTTAAAGTTGGGCGATTCAGGGCAGCGCGGTTTGGTGCAAGTGACCATTACCTATGTGGTTCAAGGCTCGGGCCAAATGTATACCCTTACCTATCATGCCAACGAGGGCACAGGTACGATGGTGCCCGAATCGTATTTCGAGGGTGCCTTGGCCATGGTGAAGCCATGCAGTTTTACCCGTGAGGGTTATATGTTTGACAAATGGAACACGAATGAAAATGGCGAGGGCACTACTTACTACCCTGGTGACAACATCACCATGACAGTGGACAAAGACCTTTACGCCCAATGGATTGATGTGAGCGGCGGCTTCGTCAGCGTGCTGAACACCACAGTTGTGAATGATTCCATTGGATCAAATTCTGGTTGGTGCGATTGGAGCATCACAGAGCAAGTAGGACAATACACTTTTATTTATAAAGGCAAGTCGTTCCAGAATAACAATGCCATCCAAATCAATTCCAGCGTTGCTTCGGGTATTGTGACCAGCGCTTCGTCGGCTCTGGCTTCACAAGTGGTGGTGTCGTGGAATAGCTCTACCGCTACAGGACATGTTCTTGACGTCTATGGTCGCAACTATCCATACGACTCGCCCGAAGACTTGTTTGGCATCAATCCAGGCACACACCTTGGCTCTATCGTAAAAGGCACCAACACAATACTAGACATTGAAGGTGATTATGCTTACATTGGGGTCCGTTCGGCAAACGGGGCTGTCTTTATGGATGAAATCAGGGTGGTATGGTCGGTCAGCAGCGACCAGCCTTTCATCCGCTTCACGCCAGAAACCATCAATCTGGGCAATATCGTCAAGGATTCGGTATGTAATGCGACATTTTATGTCAGCCAAGGCAACCTTGGCGCGGGAATCGGCTTGAGCACTTCCTGTGGTTCGCTGAATCCTACGGCGATAAGCATGGGAGCCAATCCAACACCCGTCACATGGACATACACGCCCACAGCGGCTGGCATGTTGAAAGACACCGTCGTCGCTACGTCGACATGGGTGCCAGAAGGAGGAGGTAACATAACGATTACCGAAAAACTGCCAATCACGGCATTGGTGGTCGATCCTAACGCTGGCGACTCGCTTTGGGTGGCCAAGAGAAATTATATCCAAAATCCCCAAAACCCTGGTGCGGCCATCAGTTTGGTGGGTGTTGAGGTGGTGGGTAAGGTCGGCAACTACCTCTATCTGCAAGACAATAAAGCAGGTTTGCTGGTCTATGGCAGCGGATTGCCTGATTTGACTACGGGCGACAAGTTTACTGCTGGTGCACTGATAGGTGATTTTACCCTTTACCAAAATAGTATCATCGAACTGGTCAATTTCGAGTTTAATGGGGAGCAGCATACCCATATTGAAACATTGACTACTGTTTCGGCTTCCCTTGCCGATTTGTTGGCGGACAACAACCACACCTACGAATTCCGCTATGTTGAACTCGATAGCGTCAATATCACCCACAGCAGTTCTAACTGGGGGGTGAGATTGGGGGAAAGTGAATTGCCATTGTATGACAAATTCGCCACGGGTTATGCCACCATGACACCTCCGAATGTCGCGCACAAATTCACTGTAAAGGGTTTGTTCAATCTGTTTTATTCCAGCGGCAGCTTGGGCAAGGAGATTGCTCCGACAGCCCTCAGCGATTTCAGCACCGTGAAGAAGGCGACGGCACCCACCTTTAACCCAATAGGTGGATCGTCCAGCAACAATCCCTTTGCGACTACTTCGGTCACTATTATTCCTGCAGATACCACGACCCTTTCCTATTTTGTCTTTGACAACCGTGAAGACCTTACCGACACCAATGGCCCAGTAACCATCAATGTGAATGGAAACATCGGTATTCAGGCCTTTGCCTCACGTGACTTCTATCCCAACTCCCATAGCATTACCTATTATTATACTCTGCCTGCAAATACTTATGCGGTGAACTTTAGCATTAATGGCGTTGTCTCTAACGAAAACACGGCTTATGTGACCCAACAAGAGGGTGCCTTGTTAGAGAACCAATGTCCTGCTGTGGACGACATCGATCCATACCTGTTTCGTGGTTGGTCGACATCGGAGAGTAGCACAGGGGTCATCACAGATTGGCCTCTCACGGGAATTACCAGCAGTATGACTTTGTATGCCGTCTATGCCATGCCTTCAAGTTTCGCCTATACCAAGATTTCTCGTACCAGCCCCATCACAGCCGGTGAGTATGTCATTGTGGGTGGCGATGGCACGCTGAACGGTAATTACACTTTGAAGAACGTGATGTCTAACGGTTCACCAACGGCTTACCTCCTCAGTGACCTTGGCATCTCGATAGAAGGGAGCAAGTTGGTTAGCGACGACTTTAGTGAGGTGACATGGACTTTTACGGGTACGCCCACAGACATGACGGTTGCGTCAACAGCCAATCCGGCCCTTAGCCTGTATGTTTTCGATAATTCGACGGGAGTAAGAGTAGGCTATGCAGGTACCCATTCCCGTTCTTGGACGGTGTGTGAAGACAACGGTCACCTCAATTACTATAACTTGAAACACAACGAATACAGCCGTTATCTCACCTTATACAACGGACAGGATTGGCGCTGCTATAAGATGGGTAACGATTTCTACAACACCCCGCGTTATCCTTTGCAGACGCTATTCAAGAAAACACCGGTATTCAATAGCACCGACCCCAGCTATACCCGTATTTTCAATGATGAGACGGCGACAGCCGCCATCACCATCAATGGCCCGTCTATCATCCCGAGCGGAAAGTATTTGGACATGGGAACCTATCCCATCACCAACAATCTCACGGCCGACAAATTCCTCATCGAGGATGGTGCCACTTTCATACCTGCTGAGGGTCAGCAAGGTGTCATCAGGGCCACGGTCAAGAAAACAGTGGTTGGCTATGGCACCGACGAGGCTGCAAAAACAGGCTGGTACTTGTTGGGCTCGCCCGTGGGACAAGTGAATGCCAATGGAATACAGCAAAGTGGCGGCGCCTACGTGAGCGGTTTATATGAAGGTAATGAAACGGACTACGATCTGTATATCTTCGACCAAGACCCAGCCGACGGCAAGCCGTGGCGCAACAATAAAGCTAGCGTTAGCGGAACGGTCTTTGGCCACTGGAACGGCATCCTTTATGCTTCACAAGTCGACAGGACGATAACCTACGCGGGAACACTGGTCACCAACTGCAACGGCCAGCTGGCTTTCAGCGGCGATGGCGAGTTCAAGGGCTGGAACCTCATCGGCAACCCCTTCATTTGTCCTGCCTACATCAACCTCGATTATTACAAGCTTGAGGTTGTCGAACAAGACGGCGTGATGGTTTCAGAGTTGCAATTGAAGAGCAACGACACACCTGTTGAGGCTTTGGAGGGCATCTTCGTGCAAGCCATAACGGGAGGACAGACCTTCAGCTTTACGAGTACCGCCCCACAAGGCAACGGCAGAGGCTTATTGAGCTTGAAGGTGGTCAGCGGACGCGGATCGGTCGTTGACCAGGCCATGGTGCGTTTCGGCGAAGGCCAAAAGCTCGACAAGTTCATGCTTCACGAGCAAGGCACCAAGCTTTACATCCCGCAGGACGGCAAGGACTGCGCCATGGTGCATGTCAACAAAAAAGGCGAGACACCCATCAATTTCCATGTCAGCAGAAACGACGTCTACACCATCAGCGTGGAGCCCGATGACGTGAAGTTAGACTATCTACACCTCATCGACAACCTCACTGGCGCCGACATCGACTTACTTGCCACCCCGAGCTACAGCTTTGAGGCCAAGACGACGGACTATGATTGGAGGTTTAGGCTGGTGTTTGTTTGCGGGAACGATGGAGACAACAATAATGGCAACAATGCGATGTTTGCGGATGTTTACAATGGAGCCATCATCATGTTGGAGGACGTGGCTGGTGCGACCTTGCAAATCATTGACGCAATGGGTCGTGTCGTCTATTGTAGAGACGCAAAGTCATGGATTTCAACCACGAAAATGACCTCTGGTGTGTATGTGTTGCGCCTCATCAACGGAGAGAATGTCAAAACGCAGAAAATAATCATCAAATAACCAAATCATACAATGAAAAAAACAATATTAACCATCGCAATCGTTCTCGGCCTTGGCCTGACTTCTTTTGCTGACCCCAACGGCGGCGGCATGTTCCAACGCTGCACCTCCGACAAGGAATACTATGGCTCGGGCTGGCGTGATGGTGAAACTCCGTTGCTTCCCGCCTTGCCCCAACACGGCAGCAACGAAAACGCCAACGCTCCGCTCGGTACAGGTGTCGCCTTGTTGACTGCCCTCGGCGCAGCTTATCTCGTCGGTAAAAAACGCAGAGAGGAATAATACAAAGAGACGACATACGATGAAAAAAACATTCCGTTTGGCCACTGCCTTGTTGGCGCTGCTGGCCTTGACGAATTTTCGTCTTTGGGCGCAAGTTCCAAGCGGCTATTACGATGCCGCCTATAGCAAGACTGGCATCGAACTTCGCGCTGCCTTGCACGACATCATCGACAATCATACGACCATCTCGTACGGCAACATATGGAACGCCTTCTGGAGCACCGACAACAAAGGTGACGGCGTGGTGTGGGACATGTATTCCGACATCCCCAACGGCACTCCGCCTTATACCTTCTCAATAGGTCAAAACCAGTGCGGCGAATATGTGCAGGAAGGTGACTGCTACAACCGCGAGCACTCTTGGCCACAAAGTTGGTTCAGCGGTGGCGAACAGGGCGACCCAGGCCGCGACTTGCACCATATCTTCCCCACCGACGGCTTTGTCAACCTCCAAAGAAGCAGTTATCCCTATGGTGAAGTGAGCAATGCCTCATGGACTTCTCAAAACGGCTCAAAATTAGGGACTTGCAAATCTTCGTTAGGTTATTCAGGCATCGTCTTTGAGCCTATCGACGAATACAAGGGCGACTTCGCTCGCGCCATGATGTACATGAGCGTGCGCTATTATGGTGAAGACTCTGAATGGGGTTCGAGCGATATGACCGACAAGTCCGACATTCTGCCTTGGGCCATTGCCATGCTGATGGATTGGAACGAACAAGACCCCGTGAGCCAGAAGGAAATCAACCGCAATAATGTTATTTACAGTGACTACCAGCACAACCGCAATCCTTTCATCGACCACCCGGAGTATGCTCGTATGATTTGGGACCCGAATTGGCACGGGGGCATTGGCGGTTATGAGAAAGTGACAAGTTCAGATGAAATCACCGATGGCGAGTATTTGATTGTGTATGAAGGAGGAAGCCTGGCTTTCGATGGAAGCCTGACCGCTTTGGATGCTACCAATAACACAATCGAGGTCTCGATTTTTGAAAACAACATCGAGTCAAATGCCACTACTGATGCCTCTGCTTTCACGATAACTGCCATTACGGGCGGCTATTCCATCAAGAGTGCAAGTGGCTATTATATCGGCCAAACCAGTAATGCAAATGGGCTGTTGAGTTCCACTACAACGGCCTATACCAACACCATATCAGTTAACGAAGGAAATGTTGACATTATCAGTTCGGGATGTGCTTACTTAAGGTATAACGCCTCTTCAGATCAAACTCGTTTCCGATACTATAAGTCAAGCTCTTATACTAATCAGAAAGCCATCCAACTTTATAAAAAGATAATGGTATACAGCGTCAACCTTGCTGATGTGGAACACGGTAGCATCAGTGCCGATGCAGAGGAAGCTGTTGAAGGTACCACCATTACCCTTACTGCCATGCCAGAAGCAGGTTATGAACTCGACCATTGGACGGTTACCGATGCCCAAAACAACGCTATCGAGGTTATGAATAACCAGTTCGTGATGCCCGCTAGTAACGTTAGCGTGAGCGCGGTTTTTGTTTATGTGGGTGTGTTTTCACAACAATACCATTTGGTGTCCGATGTCAACCAACTCGTCGCGGGAAGGACGTATTTGATTGTGAACACTGCCGCAGGACAAGCTTTAAGCGTTACCCAAAACAACAACAATCGTTCTGGTGTTGCTGTTACGATTACCAATGAAGTTATCTCAAGCATTGGTTCCACGGTTTGCGAACTGACTTTGGGAGGTTCTGCTGGAGAGTGGACGCTTTATGATTCCTGCTACAACAATAACACAGGTGGTTACCTTTATGCAGTAGGTGGCGGCAATTACCTAAGGACTAAATCTAATTTGGATGATAAAGGAAAATGGAGTATTGGCATTTCCAATGACGTTGCAACTATTGTCTCCAATGGCAACGTCAACCAAAACAATATGAGGTATAATCCCAACAGCAACAATCCCATCTTCAGCTGTTATGCCAGTTCAAGCACTATGGCAAAAGTGGAGTTGTACATCCGCAGCGAGGAATACGACCACACCGAAAGCGAAACCATTCCACATCTTTATTCCTTCGACAAGCACACCGTTCGCAGCGGTGCCACACTTACGGTCAGTGGGACGGCCACCTGTAACGATGCCACCCATCTGATTCTTGAGGACGGCGCGCAACTCGTCCATCATAGCGATAATGTAATGGCCACAGTGAAAAAATCTATACAGGGCTACAACACCAACGGTGGTTGGTACACCCTTGCCACGCCGTTCAGCACATACAGCCCAGCCAACACCACCATGGTCAGCGATGATTACGACTTTTATGCTTACGACGAAGACGGCGATAACGAAGGCAAGGAATGGTGCAACTACAAGGCCGGTAGCTTCAATCTGGTTGCGGGTCAAGGCTACCTTTACGCTCACAATCCTTCCACCATTTTACGCATGGCGGGCACTTTGAATAATGGCGATTACTCTAATACCGTCAGTTTGAGCTATGGCAATACTGATGAGAATTTGAAAGGCTTCAACTTGCTCGGCAATCCCACGGCTCATTCCATTGCCTTCACGAAGACTGATAATGTGGCCGATGGCTATTATTACCTATCCAATAGTGAAAACTGGATTTATGAAACAGGCAATACCGTCCCTGTAGGCCGCGGCTTCATGGTGAAAGCCAACGCCACGGGTCAGACTGTGACGCTCAACCCACAGAGCAAGGGCGAGGACACCGACAAGGGACAATATCTTTGCCTCAGCATAGGGGAGGAGAAGGCCTACATCAAGTTGAACGAGGGCGTGAGCATGCCTTTGCTCGACCTGAAAGGCCAACAGGCTTCCTTATACCTCACCCGCAACGGACAGCCTTACGTGATGCTCGTCCGCGACGGCGCCACCCAACTCGATCTCAATTTTAAGCCCCGCCGCTGTGGTGAGCAGACGTTAAGAGTGGATGCTCAAGGTCTTGCTCTCGATTACCTCCACCTCATCGATAACCTCACAGGTGCCGACATCGACCTGCTGGTCACCCCTGAATACACCTTCAATGCCATCCCGACCGACTACGCAGCACGATTCCAATTGGTGTTTAGTGCCTCAATCAACGAAGACGACAACTTGCCTTTCGCCTATTTTTCGGACGGGCAAATCATCGTCACTTACGAAGGCGAGGCCACTTTGCAGGTGATTGACGTGTTGGGTCGAGTGGTGGACAAGAATAATCTTACTCCTGGCATCTATGTTTTGAGGCTCATTACCGATGATGCTGTTCATGTGCAGAAAATCAAGGTAAGATAAACAGTAAGTATATTTACTATCCGTATCTTTACTTTTTGTATCTTTGCGGCTCAAACCGAAAAAGATAGAAAATGATTTTTACTCCTACGAAATATCAACTGCAGACCGTAGCTACAGGCCGTGTCTTCAACGACGAAGGCTGGACTTTGGACGACAAACAATGCGACAAGCCGAGCATGGTGCGTCCCATCTATGAGCACCAACAACTCGAGGTCAAGGAAGGCGCTTGTTTGGGCCTCTACCGCTATGCCGACTGGCTACCCATCAAGAAAATGCTGAAGAACCCTTCAGAACCGATTACCTACAAGAGCGAAGGCTTGGCCAAACGCCTTGGTTTGAACAACCTTTACATCACCTTTAACGGCTGGTGGCCCGAACGTGGCGCGAAGATGACGACCTGCTCCTTCAAGGAGATGGAAGCCTTCTCTGTCTGTGCGCGTCTTGGGGATGAACTGAAAGACAAGGTTTTGGTGGTTGCATCGGCGGGTAATACGGCTCGCGCCTTCGCCAAGGTCTGCTCCGACAACGGCATTAAGCTGCTACTCTGTGTGCCACAGGATAACATCAAGGCTTTATGGTTCGACAAACCATTGAACGACTGCGTGAAGCTCATTACCACCGAGAGTGGTAGCGACTATTTCGATGCCATCAACCTATCGAATGTGGTCTGTGAGTTGGACGGCTACCTTGCCGAAGGCGGCGCGAAGAACATCGCCCGTCGCGACGGTATGAGCACCACGATGATGTCGGCCACGACCTTCATCGGCCGCACCCCCGACTTCTACTTCCAGGCTGTGGGTAGTGGCACGGGTGCCATCGCCGCTTGGGAAGCCAATTTACGTTTCATCGGCGACGGTCGCTTCGGTACCAACAAGGCCCGCCTGATGGTTTCGCAAAACAAGCCCTTCGTCCCGATGTACGACGCTTGGCGTGCAGACTCACGCGCTCTCTTGCCCTACGATGCCGACCAAGCCCGTAAGGATGCCGCAGAGATTTGCGCCCCCGTGCTTTCCAACCGCAAGCCGCCGTATGGTCTTGCTGGAGGCCTCTACGATGCCTTGAAAGATACCAAAGGCGATATTCTGGCCGTCAGTAACGATGAAGCCAATGCAGCCAAGGCTTTGTTTGAGGAAACGGAAGGCATTGACATCTACCATGCCGCAGCGGTGGCCACAGCCTCATTGCAGCAAGCGATAGAAAGAGGTACAGTGAAACCCAACGATGTGGTCATGCTGAACATCACCGGTGGCGGCGAGAAACGTTTCCACGCCGAGCATGAGATACACTACTTGAAGCCCTCTCACATCTTCAAAATCGGTTTCACGAAGGAAGAAGTCGTGCGAGTTTTGGCGGAGATGAGGTAAACGCCAGCTTTCAAATCGCTGACATCAAGACGAACGGAATGACCCTCGGCAGCAATCCTGTTGAGGGTTTTTCCTGTCATGTCGAGGATGTCCACTTGCTGCAAATCTTCTGCCTCAACGGTCACATAATCCATAGCAGGATTCGGAAACACATTTATTTCTATCGAATTGTTTTCAGAAACACCGAGGGGGTCAAGTGGCGTCACCCAGAAGGTTACCATGGCTGTGTTGCAGTTGCAGGGAATGGTCATTTGGATGTCCAACCAAGCAATCGTGCCAGGCTCGACTTCAGGCCGCAGTGTTGCTGTCATCGTAACTTCAACAGTCTCGTCAGGCTCGGTGGGGATGGTCATGTCCGTCACGCCGTTGCATGTGCAGGTGAAGTTGGTGAAATATTCATCCGATGGGTGCATCGTAATGTCCACGGGGTCGTAGCCCGTGTTGTGGACGAGGTAACGGAACGTGGCCTCGGTGCCAGGATACATGGCCGTGTCGCCCGTGATCTCTACGGCGGTGAAGGTGTATTGCTCCACCATGTCGAGTTCCACATCGTCAATAGTGAGGTAAGTGGCACCGTCTAAAGCCACGGCGCGGAAGCCAAAATACTGACAGTCGGGTGGAATGGTCTCGATGTAGGCCGACACCTTGTCGTATTCGCCGTTGTTGATGGTCGTGGAGTAGAACAGCGTGTGCATGCCGCCAGTCGTCGGTGTGGAGCCAGCCCAGATCTCGAACAGAAACTCGCCGTCAGAGATGGCCCACAGCGTGAAGCGGTACTTGATGCTTTCGATGAAGTACATGGGCATGTACATCCACGACTCCTCGGCGGTGCTGAAGGCATACCAGTTGCCGGAATGGGGGAGACGGTTATGGTCTTTTTCGAGATAGCCGCACAGCCAGCTGTTGTCGTCGCAGTTCCAGCCAACGGGTTTCTCAAGGTCGTGGTTGGCATATTCGAAGCCTTCGGTGAGCAGATTGCCGGCGAAGGAAACGCTTGCCACAAGGCAAACTATAAGGGTAAGGATAGTTTTCTTCATTTTGCATCGGTTTAACGAGGCAAAAATAGAAAAAAACTTTATTCCTTCTGATTTCTCTCCTTGACAATCTCTTCCTGCTTGTCCTTCGGCGTCGGCATGTACTGATGGAACTCCATCGAGTAGTTGGCGCGGCCCGAGGTGAGGTTGCGCAAGGCGGTGGCGTAGCCGAACATCTCCATCAGCGGGACGAAGGCATCCAACTTTTGCGAGCCCTTACGGAAACGACGCATCGCCTCGATACGGCCACGGCGCTTGTTGACGTCGCCCGTCACATTGCCAATGTAGTCATCAGGCGTGTTGATCTCCACCTTCATCACAGGCTCAAGCAGCACGGGGCTGGCTTTCATGAAGGCCTGCTTGAAGCACATCTGGGCGCAGAGTTGGAAGGACATGTCGCTCGAGTCGACAGGGTGCGAACTGCCGTCCACAAGGACGCACTTCACGTCCACCACGGGATAGCCCGCGAAGGGACCTTTGTTCATGGCCGTGGCCAGACCCTTCTGCACCGAGGGGATGTATTCCTTCGGAATGACGCCGCCCTTGGTGATGTCGACGAACTCGAAGCCACCGCCAGGGTTGGGCTCGAAGCGGATGACGGTGTGGGCAAACTGGCCCTTGCCGCCGCTCTGCTTGGCGTACTTGTAGTTGCACTCGAATGGCGCGGTGATGGTCTCGCGGAACGACACCGAAGGCGCGCCCACCGTGACCGGCACCTTGAACTCTTCCTTCAGGCGGTCGACGATGATTTCCAAATGCAACTCACCCATGCCCGCGATGATGGTCTCTTCCGTCTCCTCGTCGAAGTGGGCGTGGAACGACGGGTCTTCGTTGCAGAGTTTGGCCAGGGCCTCGCTCAACTTGCTGCGGTTTTTCTTGTCATCGAGGTTGACCTTCATCTCGATAACCGCAGGCGGTATATTGATGGATTCCAACAAGATAGGTTGCTTATCTTCGGCGCAGAGTGTGTCGCCCGTCTTGGTGTACTTCATGCCCACGAGGGCGACAATTTCGCCCGCGCCAGCCTCGTTGATTTCTTCGCGTTCCTTCGCCTTGATTCGGAAGATACGACCCACGCGCTCGCTCTTCATCTTGTTGGTGTTGTAGACGCTCATGCCGTTCACCAACTTACCACTGAAGATACGGATGAAGGTCTGCTGACCCACATACGGGTCGTTGATGAGTTTGAAGGCCAAGGCCGAGAAAGGCTCATTTTCAGAGGGGTTGCGCTGGTAAGTCTTCTCCTCGTTGGCTGGGTCGTGCGCGATGACGGCACCCAAATCATTGGGCGAAGGCAGATAGTCAACGATGGCATCCAAAAGGAGCTGGATACCCTTATTCTTATAGGCGGCACCGCAAAGCAGTGGCACCATCATCAGTTTGATGGTGGCCTTGCGGATGGCGGCCATCAGCTTGTCGGTGGGGATTTCCTTGTCTTCAAGATAAAGTTCGGCAATCTCGTCATCGAGGTCAGCGACCTTCTCGATGAGGTTGCGTCGGGCTTCCTGAGCCTGCTCCATCATGTGTTCCGGGATAGGACCCACGATGCGTTCCTTCTCAATGAAACGCACCGAGTTCATCTGCACCAAGTCGACCATGCCCTCAAAATCAGACTCCGCTCCGATGGGCAGATGCAACGGCACAGCATTGGCGCCCAGGTATTTATGCATCTGGTTGACCACCTCTTGGAAGTCGGCACCCGTACGGTCCATCTTGTTGACGAAGGCGATACGCGGCACACGGTATTTGTCGGCTTGGTTCCACACCGTCTCCGATTGCGGTTCCACGCCACCCACGGCGCAAAACACAGCCACCATGCCATCGATGACGCGCAGCGAGCGTTCCACTTCCACAGTAAAGTCCACGTGACCAGGAGTATCGATGAGGTTGATCTGATAGCCGTTCCAGTGTGCGGTGATGGCCGCTGAAGCGATGGTGATGCCGCGCTCCTGCTCCTGTTTCATGAAGTCCATGGTGGCCTGGCCGTCGTGGGTCTCGCCCACCTTACGGTTGACGCCCGTGAAGAACAGGATGCGTTCCGAAACCGTAGTCTTTCCAGCATCGATATGCGCAGCGATACCGATGTTTCTCAATTTTGAAATGTTTAAGCTCATTATTTATTTGATATTTAATTATTTACAAAAGTAAATCGGCTTTCCAATTCGGGACGCAAAGGTACGGTATTTCTTTGAATTGACAATTCACGGATTACCCAATTCAAAAAAAGCAGACTTTCTGGCTTTAATTCCAAATTTTTATGCGTTAAGGCCCGAAAGTTTGCAGAAATAGCAAATGTTATTCAATAAATCTTACATTCATTCCAAGATGGAAATAGTCGGAAATCTTTTCTAGATCACGTACTTTCTGCATGTTGGAAAGATTTACATAAACATAGAAGCCGTCTACTTTATGCTGCCATGCTACTTTAGGGGATTCAGGGCGTTTTCTTGTGTCAACCAAATTATATTCACCATGCATGATGCCAACGCTTCTCACTCGACTTAAGCCAATATTTTTAAGCACCTTGATAAAAGTATCTATTGCAGTGCGCTCGCAAACTTCAGTTCCATCCCGATAAGTCACCACTAAACCTTTGGATTCGGATTTGTTGGAAGAACTCCTATGAACCTCTTTTTGGGGAACGATCTCAATAGAGCCTTCGTTGATGTTTTTACCTTCAATAAGTTTGGAAATATTGACTTTTCGGGACAATTTGACACTCAAAACATCATCAGGGTCATAGTCCACAACTAATACTAGTTTCCGTTTGATTTGTCGCAATCGTGGTTCAATGTCTTTTGTGATTGACGGCAACACCTCCGTCTTGATAATCTGTTCTTCGAGTTCATCAACCGCTTGCATCAATTTGTCTTCAATAGGTAGGTTGAACTTCTTCAAAGAGTTCATTGTATTATAAAGTTCTTCCAGTTTATTCATGGCTCTAATTGATTACGAATGACAAAAGTATGAAATAAACATTTTCCACAAATACTAGTATTCTTTTTCTACGCTAAAGATTAGAATTTAAAATTGTTTCCTCCACCTTTCCCTTTGCCAAAGAGAGAGGTGCCACATTCGGAAAGGACATACAATAAACAGCCGATAAAAAGTAGAATCTTCATGGTGATTGAATTTTTAAAAGATTTCTTTAAGGAACTTTCAAATCAAATTTGGTGTT